>JACKQG010002314.1_pt1 | contig 25117 bp, 21 predicted proteins | sample 8237621 | NCBI WGS metagenome assembly JACKQG01 (sample SAMN15677084, study PRJNA649215) | marine metagenome | biome: marine; feature: Black Sea; material: saline water; isolation source: suspended particulate matter (SPM) from the Black Sea western gyre | collected 2013-06-09/2013-06-10 | depth... | reverse complement strand
TCTGGTGCTGAAGTTATAATTTGGGATATTGATCAAAAAGCTATAGATGAGGCTTTAAAAGAACTTTCATCAGAAAAATGTAGTTATCAAATAGTTGATGTAACTAACTTTGATGACATTACAAAAAATATTGAACTTAGCACTAAAGAAAAAAATGTAGATATTTTTGTAAATAATGCTGGTATGGCGGGCAAAAATACTCAAGTATGGAATTATCCAAATGATGAATGGTTAAAGGTAATGAACTTAGATTTAAATTCAGTTTTTTATTGTTGTAAAGCAATAGTGCCTCATATGATTAAAAATAATTATGGACGAATAGTTAATATTGCATCTATTGCAGGAAAAGAGGGAAACCCAAATGCAAGTGCATATAGTACAGCAAAAGCTGGAGTTATCGGACTTACAAAATCTTTAGGAAAAGAGTTAGCAGATAAAGATATTGCGGTGAATGCTGTGACACCAGCGGCAGCTAAAACAAGAATTTTTGATCAAATGACTGAAGAGCACATAAATTATATGCTATCTAAAATTCCAAGAAACAGATTTGCTAAAGTGGATGAATTAGCATCGTTGGTTACTTGGTTGGCTGCAGAAGAAAATTCTTTCTCAACAGCTGCAGTGTTTGATTTAAGTGGAGGTAGGGCAACTTATTAATTATGCAAATTGGATTTGATGTTGGTGCAACAAAAATAGAAAGTGTTATTTTAAAAGATAACGGTGAAGAAGTTGACAGAACTAGAAGAGATTGCCCAAAAGATTATATTTCAATAATTCAAACAATTAAAGATGTGGTTGCTGAACTAGAAAAAAAACACAACCATATATTTCCGGTTGGAGTTTGCCATCCAGGTGTTCATTCACCACAGACTGGTTTAGTTAAAAATGCACCTAATTGTGTTTGGATTGAAAAGAAACCTTTTCAAAAAGATCTAAGAAAAACTTTGAATAGAGAGGTTTTTTGTGAAAATGATGCAAATTGTTTTGCATTGTCAGAAGCAATTGATGGAGCTGGTAAACATTATAAAATTGTTTATGGAATAATTCTAGGATCAGGAGCTGGAGGTGGATTAGCTATTGATAAACAAATTGTCTCGGGACCTAATGGTGTTGCAGGTGAGTGGGGTCATAATCAATTACCATACATGGCTGCACAAAAAGAAGAACTCAAAACATCAAACTTAAGAGAGGTAGAGATTGAAAGTTTTGTTTCAGGCTTAGGTTTGGCTAAAAGATTTAACAAAAAGTATAATAAAAATTTAAAATCAAATGAAATATTTGAACTTTATAGAAGACACGAGTTAGATGCAGAAAATATGATAGAAGAATTCAAAGTTAACCTTGCAATGTCTTTAGCTACTATAGTTAATATTCTTGATCCTGATGTTTTCATATTCGGTGGTGGCGTTACAAATGAAATAGATTTTCTTGATGAAGTAGAAAACTTAACTAAAAAATATGTTATAGGAAAAGAATATGAAGGTGTTTTCTTAAAACCCAAATATGGAGATGCCAGTGGTGTACGTGGTGCGGCAAGATTAGGTAGAAGAACCACCTATTAAAAATACAATTTTTAGTTGTAAATAAAAAATTAATCTTTTTTAAAAATCTAGTTAATTCAAAAAAAAAACATATAAATATTTTTAAATCGCAGGTTGTATTTAAAAAAATTAATATCAATTTATTATAGATTAGATAACTTAATTTTTTAATTAATTAAAAGAGGAGAGAATAAATGAAGAAAATAATTATTGCTATTATAGCAATGGTTTTAGCACCAACACTTTCTTATGCTGGTTCTAAGGCTGAAGTACTTCACTGGTGGACATCTGGTGGAGAAGCAAAGGCTCTTAAAGTTTTGAAAGATGACTTTGCTGCACAAGGCGGTGAGTGGTTAGATATGCCAGTTGCTGGTGGTGGTGGAGATGCTGCTATGCAAACATTAAAGGCTAGAATTGTTGCGAGTGATGCACCAGCTGCTGCACAAATTAAAGGACCAACTATTCAAGCTTATGATAGAGAAGGTGTTGTAGCACCGTATAACATTGATGCTGTAGCAAAAGCTGAAGGTTGGGACAAACTTTTAAGTAAACAAGTTGCTAATCATATGAAGTGTGATGATGGTAAAGCATACTGTGCTGCACCTGTAAATATACATAGAATTGATTGGTTTTGGGCAAATAAAAAAGTTTTAGATTCTAATGGAATCAAAATGCCAAAATCATGGGCTGAATTTAATACTGCGGCTGACAAGCTACAAGCAAAAGGAATTATTCCTTTAGCTCACGGTTCTCAACCTTGGCAAGATGCAACTGTTTTTGAAGCTGTAGCACTTGGAATAGGTGGGAATGATTTTTACAAAAAAGCTTTTGTTGATGCAGATATTGCTACTTTAAGTGGATCCACAATGGTTAAAGTATTTGATCAAATGAGAAAACTAAAAGGATATACTGATGCAGGTTCACCAGGAAGAGACTGGAACGTTGCAACTGGTATGGTTATGGAAGGCAAAGCTGCATTCCAACTTATGGGTGACTGGGCAAAAGGTGAATTTGCTGCAGCTGGCCTGAAACCAGATGTTGACTACTACTGTGCAGCAACACCATCTAACAATGGATATCTTTACAATGTAGATTCGTTCATTTTCTTTAAGGTTAAAGGAAAAGAAAAAGTAGAAGGTCAAAAACTACTTGCGAGCTTAATTATGGGTAAAGAGTTCCAAAAAGTTTTTAACATTTATAAAGGATCTATTCCTGCGAGACTTGATGTTTCAATGGATGAATTTGATAAGTGTGCAAAACAATCTAATGCTGATCTAAATACAGCTGCAAAAAAAGGTGGGTTACTTCCTAGTTTTGCACATGGTATGACTTTAGAATTAGGTGTTAAAGGTGCAATTCAAGATGTTGTAACTGAACACTTTAACTCTAACATGTCATCTCAAGATGCTGTTAAAAAAATAGCTGCTGCTGTTAAGGCTGCAAGTTAATAGATAATCAAATATACGCGCTGTTTTATATTAAATAGCGCGTATTTTATTTTAAAAGGAAATTAAATGTATTGGTTGAAAAGAAATTTACCTAGGTTAGTTATTGCCCCATCATTTGGTGTAATAGCTTGGTTTGTTTATGGTTTTATTTTTTGGACTATTTACATTTCTTTTACTAAGTCAAAACTATTACCTAACTATGAATATTGGGGAATAGATCAATATTTTAGACTATGGTCTATGCCAAGATGGCATGTGGCTGTTGAAAATTTATTTATATTTACAACTTTATTTATAATTCTTTGTGTCTTTATTGGAATAGTATTAGCAATTTTGCTGGATCAAAAAATTAGAGCTGAAGGATTTTTAAGAACAATTTACCTATATCCTATGGCTTTATCTTTTATTGTAACAGGTACAGCATGGAGATGGATATTAAACCCATCTCTAGGGCTTGAAAAATTTATGCAAGATATAGGATTTGAGACATTTACCTTTGACTGGCTGGTAACACCTGGGATGTCTATTTATACCATAGTTATAGCGGGTGTTTGGCAGTCATCAGGGTTTATAATGGCAATTTTTTTAGCTGGCCTTAGATCGGTTGATGATGAGATAATAAAAGCTGCAAAAATTGATGGTGCTGGCTTAGTTGCGGTTTATTCAAAAATTATATTACCAATGATGAGACCAGTGTTTATGAGTGCTATTGTAATTTTAGTTCACTTGGCAATTAAAAGTTATGATTTAGTAATTGCATTAACAGCAGGGGGGCCTGGTATTTCATCAGATATGCCTGCTGTATTTATGACTCAAATGGCATTCCATAGAAGTGAAATTGGTTTAGCTTCAGCAAGTGCTATAATGATGTTTTTAACAGTATCTGCAATTGTGGTTCCATATTTATATTCAGAATTAAAGAGAGAAGATGACAGAAAATAACATTCAAACTTATAAAGATTTAGAAAAATCATCTAATACAAAAAAAACAATATATAGATGGATTTTATTTATAATTTTAGGAATTTTTGCTCTTTACTACATAACACCTTTGTATGTGATGATTGTAACTTCACTTAAAACAATGGAAGAAATTAGACAGGGAAATTTATTTTCATTACCAAGTTCTATAAATTTTTCTTCTTGGGATATTGCCTGGAATGGACAAGGATTTGCTGCAGGAGATGTTTTTTTAAAAACTTATTTTTGGAACTCAGTTAAATTAGTTTTTCCAGCAGTAATAATTTCAACAATCTTAGGGGCAATTAACGGTTATGCTTTAACGAAATGGAGATTTAAAGGAGATAGTTATATATTTTTATTATTTTTATTTGGCACTTTTATACCATATCAAGCAATTCTTTTACCAATGTCTAGAACATTAGGTTTTATGGGTATATCAAATTCTGTTTATGGATTAATTTTAGTTCACGTAGTTTATGGATTATGTTTTACAACTTTATTTTGTAGAAATTATTATATTTCAATATCTGATGAGATTGTAAAAGCAGCAAGAATTGATGGGGCTGGTTTTTTTAAAATATTTTTTAAAATAATGTTACCAATTTCAGCACCTATACTTGTGGTTACTGTTATTTGGCAATTCACAATGATATGGAATGATTTCTTATTTGGTGCAACTTTTACTTTTGGAAATGAAGCACCAATACAAGTTGCGCTAAACAACATGGTTTTAACAAGTTCAAGCGTAAAACGATATAATGTAGATATGGCTGCTGCTATTATTGCAGGATTTCCAACATTGATAGTTTATGTTTTGGCAGGTAAATATTTTATAAGAGGATTAACAGCTGGATCAGTGAAAGGATAATATGGCCAATCTAAAAATAAACGACATAAATAAAAACTTTGGTAAGACAGAGGTATTAAAGGGTATAAATTTAGATATTAAAGATGGAGAATTTTTAGTTTTGTTAGGTCCTTCTGGTTGTGGAAAGTCAACATTATTGAATACTATAGCTGGTTTAGAAACATCCAATAGTGGTGAAATTTTAATAGATAACTATAAAGTCAACGATATGGAGCCTAGTGATAGAGATATTGCTATGGTTTTCCAATCTTATGCATTGTATCCAGCAATGACTGTAAAGGGTAATGTGACTTTTGGATTAGAGCAAAGAAAAACATCAAAAGATAAAATCGCAGAATCTCTTAATAGAGTTTCTACTCTATTAAAAATTAATGAATTACTTGAGAGAAAGCCGTCTCAATTATCGGGTGGTCAAAGACAAAGGGTTGCAATGGGAAGGGCACTTGTGCGAGATCCAAAAGTTTTCTTATTTGATGAACCTCTATCAAATCTTGATGCAAAATTAAGAGTGGAAATGAGAAGGGAAATAAAAAAATTACACTATAATTTGAAAACTACAGTTGTATATGTAACTCATGATCAAACTGAAGCAATGAGTTTAGGTACAAATATAGCAATTATGAACCATGGTGTTATTCAACAATGTGAAACACCTAAAACTATCTATAATTATCCAAGTAACATTTTTGTAGCAGATTTTATTGGATCACCTTCAATGAACCTAATTAAGGGAAAAATGATTAATTCTAATAATGAAAGTTATTTTGTTGCCAATGAGTCATCAGGAGAGTCAAAGATTCCATTAAATAAATATAATTTTAAAGACAAATCTAACAACTCAGAAAAAGAAGTTGTTTTTGGAATAAGACCAGAACACTTGTCCATGGAAAAAAATAATTCTGACGATCATGAAATTAATGTAAAATCTGAATTAATAGAGTATACGGGCCACGAACAAATTATTACATTTAATTATTTTGATCAGCAATTACTTGGAAAGTTTACGTCTACTATCGATATAGATATGAATAAAGAATTTAAATTAAATTTAGATATAAATCAAATATCATTATTTGATGCTAACACAGAAGAAAGGTTGTAAATATGAAAGTTGAATATTCTGATTTAAAAAATAAGAATGTTTTTATTACTGGTGGGGGCTCAGGTATCGGCGCTTCTATAGTTGAACATTTTTGTGAACAAGGAGCAGAAGTTTTTTTTATTGATATAAATATTAAAGATTCAAACAAACTTTTAAAAGAAATTAAAAAAAAAAAATTTAAAGCACCAAATTTTATTGAATGCAATATTTTAAATATTAAAAAACTACAAAACATAATTAAAAAAATTATCTTAACTAAAGGACCAATAGATATTTTGATTAACAGTGCGGCTAATGACAATAGACACACTACAGAACAGGTTAATGAAAAATATTGGGAAAACAGAATAGCTATAAATTTAAAACATTATTTCTTTGCATCTCAATCTGTTGTAAAGAGTATGATAAAAAATAAAGGTGGTTCTATTGTAAATTTAAGCTCTGTTTCCTGGATGTTGGGTGAGGGTGATAAAGTTGTCTATGAAACAGCAAAATCAGCTGTTATGGGCTTAACAAGATCATTTGCACAGGAATTTGGTAAATATAATATTAGAGTTAATTCAGTTACGCCTGGATCAATCGCAACTGAAAGACAAATCAAACATTGGTTGACACCCAAATATAAGAAACTTATCTTAGAGAAACAGGCTCTAAAACGTCAGCTTAAACCTGTTGATGTTGCAAGAATGATTTTATTTCTATCATCAGATCAATCATCAGGATGTACAAAACAGAATTTTATTGTAGATGGTGGAATAACTTGATCTAGGTGAAAGTTGAAAGCTCAATAATTCAAAATAAATATCTTAGAGTTCAAACTCTTAACTATGGAGCCAGTCTCTACGAAGTTTTTCATAAGAACAAGAAAATAAATTTAATTTTAGATTTAGGTTCTAAAAAAAATTATCGTTTTAAGCATGCAAGTGTTGGGTCAACTTGCGGAAGATACGCGGGTAGAATTTCTAATTCAAAATTTCAAATTTCAAAAGAGCAATATATTTTAAGCTCTAACGAAGGAAAAAACACCCTTCATGGAGGAAAAACTGGGTTTTCAAAACTCCCATGGAAAAAAATAAAACAAACGAAAGATAAAATTGTTTATCAGCTTTATTCACCTGATAATGATCAAGGTTTTCCAGGAAATTTAATTGTTAATTGTACTTATCAAGTAAAAAATAAATTTTTGCATATTAAATATGAATATAGATCTGATAAAAAAACTCATGTAAATTTAACTAATCATAGCTATTGGAACTTAGAGAGAAACAAAAAAAATATGATTTATAATCATGACTTAAAATTAAATTCAAATAAGTATCTTCAAGTAAATAAAAATTTAATACCAACAGGTAACTTTAAGAGTGTAAAAAAATCTATATTTGATTTTTTAAATTTTCAAAATATTGGAAAAAAATTAAGTTTTTTTAAAAATAAAAAAATAGAAACAAAATATAAAGGTTTTGACACTACATATATCGTAAAAAAAAACTCTAGGAATTTTATTGGATCTTTAAAAAATAATAAAAGTCAAATCCAAGTTGATTTTTTTTCAAATTTACCAGCAGTACAACTTTATTCAGCTCAAAATTTAAATTATAAAAAAAAACTATTTCCTTATCAGGGGATTTGTTTAGAAACGCAATATTTTCCAGATGCACCTAATAAAAAAAATTTTCCAAGCACTTTAATTAAAGCCAATAAAAGATATACATGCTTAACAAAAATAATGATTAATTAACTATGAATAAGAAAATCAATATCTCTATTGTAGGAACTGGGTTAATGGGACTTCAACATATCAAAGCAATTTCAAAATCAAAAAAAGCTAATCTTCATTCAATAGTAGATATTAGCAATAACTCTAAAAGTTTATCAAAAAAATATAAAATTCCATTGTACTCAAATGTAAATGAACTTTTAAACTCAAAAAATTTAGATGCAGTGATTGTTGCTACACCAAATCAATTGCATGAAAAGCATACAGTTAGTTTTCTTAAAAATAAAATTCCAGTTTTATTGGAAAAACCTATTTCTGATAATATTAATTCAGCTAAAAAAATTATTAGCAGTGCCAATAAAAATAAGACACCGTTATTGATAGGGTATCACAGAAGACATAACCCAATAGTATCAAAGGTAAAAGACCTTATAAACAAAGGTAAATTAGGAAACATAGTTTCAGCAAATGTGTTGTGTTGGCTTTATAAACATAAAGCATACTACAATGAAAAATGGAGGATAAGTAAAGGAGGAGGTCCTTTAGGAATAAATCTTGTCCATGACATCGATATGATTTGTTATTTGCTTGGTTCAATTAAATATGTTCAAGCGATTACAACCAATAAGACAAGAAAATTTAAAGTGGAGGATACTGCAACCATTAGTTTGGTTTTTAATTCAGGTGCTCTTTGTACTTTAAATTTATCAGATACTATTGTTGCTCCATGGAGTTATGAGTTAACAGCTGGAGAAAATCCCGCTTACCCTGTAACCAATCAATCTTCATATATGATTGGTGGCACTAAGGGGTCACTACAATTTCCTAATTTGAAATATTGGTTTTATAAAAATGAACGAAGTTGGTGGAATAAAATTTTAGTTAATGAAAATAAAAACAAAAAAAATGATAGTACTTTAGTAAATCAAATTGATCATTTTGCAGATGTAGTTTTTAAAAAAGTTAGACCAAAAGTAAATGGGAATGATGGTTTGATTTCACTTAAAATTTTTGCAGCAATAACAAAAAGTGCTAAATCAGGTAAAAAAATTAAACTTTAATTTTCTTTTTTTTTCCTTCTGTACGAATAAATAATATTCCAAAAATAATTATTCCAATTACTCCAAAAATTTTATTTAAGTCAAAAGGAACACCAAAAATTAAAAAATTAATTATTGTTGACCAAAGTAACTGAGAATATTGAAAGTTTGTAACAAATGATAAATTAGATAATTGAATAGCATAAATTAATATAAAATGACTTACAAACCCTGCGATACCCATAATTATTAAAGGTATCCAATAAATATTTTTTTCAAACGGAGTCCAATTGAAAGAAATATAAACTGAAGAAACAATAGTTCCAATTATTGCTGTATAAAAGACAGCAGCAAAAGGATCGTTATTTCCTGAAATAAGTTTAGTAAAAAATTGATATAAGGCCCAACAAAGTGGTGGCACTAATGGAAAAATTAATTCTGGACTCAATACTTTCATAGTTGGTCCAAGAGAATAGACTATTGAACCAAAACTCAATAACATTAACAAAAAACCCTTTACACTCAGCACATCTTTTAAAAAATAAGCTGATAAGATAGCAACAATTAAAGGAGCTGAAAAAAATACAACATATATATCAACTAAATCAAATCTTTGTAGTGAATTGAACATAAAAAAAGTAGCTGTAACCATTAATAGTGATCTTAATATTTGAATCTTAAAGTTTTTAGTTAAGTTCAATTTAGGTTTAAAAATCAAAAAATAGATAAGCATAGCAATAAAGTGAAAGAAAAATCTACCCCATACTGCTTGTGTAACAGGCATTACACTTCCTAGAAATTTTGCTAGAGAGTCCATACAAACAAACATAAAAAAACCTGATGAAGATAATAAAATTATCTTAAATAAAGGTGATTTATTATTTTGAGTCATATAGTTTTATAATAGTAAGCGCCTTAAGCACTTACATTACAACACCAACTTGCCAAGGGTTAAACTCTTCATCGCCATAGCCATTAAGCTCACTTTTAGTAGGACTACCAGAGGCAGTAGTGATCACTAGTTCAAAAATTTTTTTTCCAACTTCTTCTATTTCTTCTTTACCTTCTATAATTGTCCCACAATTAATATCCATGTCCTCAATCATCTTCTCATACATAGTAGTGTTAGTTGATAGTTTTAAACTAGGTGCAGGTTTACACCCAAAACAAGAACCTCGTCCAGTTGTGAAACATATTACATTTGCACCAGATGCTACTTGACCTGTTACAGAAACAGGATCGTAACCTGGTGAATCCATAAAATTAAATCCTTTGTTTTTTAAAGGTTCAGCATAACTTAAAACATCTTCTAAAATAGAATTTCCACCTTTAGCAACTGCACCTAATGATTTTTCAAGAATTGTAGTTAGTCCACCTTTTTTATTTCCTGGTGCTGGATTATTATCCATAGAGCTATTATTTATAGATGTGTAGTGCTGCCACCATTTAATTTTAGCTATTAGTTTATCTGCCGTTTCTTGTTTATTTGCTCTATTAATCAATAAATGTTCTGCACCATAAATTTCTGGTGTTTCTGATAAAATAGAACTACCCCCTTGTTTAACTAGCATATCAGCCGCAACTCCCAAAGCAGGATTTGCTGAAATTCCAGAATAACCATCAGACCCTCCACATTGTAGTGCTAAAGTTATATTATTAACTGATAAAGGTTCTCTTTTTACATTATTTGAAACAACTAATAGATTTTTGATTTCACTTAAAACTTTATCAACAATTTTTTTTGTACCACCTTCATCCTGTATTGTTAAAAAGTGAATACGATCATGCTGTTTTACATTATCTTTGAATATATCAACTTGAGCACACTCACAGCCTAATCCTAGTACAAATACATGTGAAAAATTTGGGTGATTTTTGAAACCATCAATCGTTCTTTGAAATATTTGCATTCCTTCACTTTCTGTATTCATTCCACATCCAGTTGAGTGAGTTATTGGAACTATTCCATCTATATTTGGGAAATCCTTTAAAATATTACTTTGTTTAATTTTTTCAGAAATCATCTTGGTAACAGTTGCAGAACAATTTACTGTACTTATAATTCCTATATAGTTTCTTGTAGCTACCTGACCATTGTCTCTCATTATACCGTTGAAAAATAATTCACTTTTTTCATTTATAATTGATTTCTTTTCTATAACTTTAAATTTTCTATCAAAATCTTTAAACTCTAAATTATGTGAGTGAACATGTTCGCCAGGATTAATATTTTTTGAGGCAAATCCTATAATCTGGTCATACTTGATAACTGGATCACCTTTATTTACAGTTTTTAAACAAATCTTATGACCAAAAGGTATGTCATCAATACTTGAAATATTTTGGCCTTCAATTTTTGTTTTAGCTGGAATTATAAATGGTGTGACAGCAACATTATCATTTTTGTTTAAAACTATTAGATTATTTTGCATTTTATAATATAGTTTAGTAAATTATACGTAATATAACAAAGGGTATTTCCAATAAAATATTTCAATTATGCGAAAAAAAAATTTAAGAAGCCGACAATGGTTTGATAATCCTAAAGACCCTGAGATGACAGCTCTATATCTTGAGAGATATCTAAATTATGGTTTAACAAGAAAAGAATTACAGTCTGGTAACCCAATTATTGGTATAGCGCAATCTGGTAGTGATTTATCACCATGCAACAGACATTTTCTATCTTTAAGTAATAGAATTAAAGATGGAATTAGAAGAGCAGGAGGCATTCCAATGGAATTTCCAACTCACCCAATTCAAGAAACTGGAAAAAGACCAACAGCAATGCTTGATAGAAATTTATCTTACTTATCTTTAGTTGAGGTTCTTTATGGCTATCCAATTGATGGAGTAATTTTAACAACTGGTTGTGATAAAACAACTCCTGCTGCATTAATGGCAGCTGCAACAGTGAATATTCCGGCAATTGTTTTATCTGGAGGTCCAATGCTTGATGGAGTTTATAAAGGTAAGTTGGCTGGATCAGGAATGGTTGTTTGGGAAGCAAGAAAACTATTAGCTAAAGGTGAAATTAATTATGATGAATTTATGGATATGGTTGCATCATCTGCACCAAGTATAGGTCATTGCAATACTATGGGAACAGCATCATCAATGAATTCAGTTGCAGAAGCTTTAGGAATGTCTTTAACAGGATGTGCTGTGATACCTGCACCATATAAAGAAAGAGAGCAAATTTCTTATGAAACAGGAAAAAGAATAGTATCTATGGTTCATGAAGATCTTACACCATCTAAGATTATGACACGTAAAGCATTTGAAAATGCAGTCATTGTTGCAAGTGCTATTGGAGGATCGAGCAATTGCACAACACACTTAAGTGCTATTGCAAAGCATATGGGAATTAAATTTGATTTGTCTAATTGGCAAAAATTAGGACATGAAATTCCTTTGCTTGTAAATTGCCAACCAGCTGGTGAGTATTTAATGGAAAGTTTTTATAGAGCAGGAGGTGTTCCTGCTGTTATGCAAGAGTTGATAAAGCATAAAAAAATTCATACTAAAATAATGACCGTCTCAGGTAAAACTGTTGGTAATAATTTAAAAAGAAAAATTGAAACTGATAAAAAAGTTATTAAACCTTTTGAAGATTGTTTAACTGAAAAAGCTGGATTTTTAGTTATGAAAAGTAACTTTTTTAATAGTGCAATAATGAAAACTTCAGTAATTAGTAAGGACTTTAGAGAAAGATACCTTTCAAATCCCAAACAACCAAATGCTTTTGTTGGTAAAGCAGTAGTTTTTGAAGGTCCCGAAGATTATCATAAAAATATTAATAATAAAAAGTTAAATATAGATGAAAATTCTATTTTGATAATAAGAGGGTGTGGACCAGTTGGTTACCCCGGTGCAGCAGAAGTGGTTAATATGCAACCTCCAGCACATTTATTAAAAAAAGGAATAAATGCTCTTCCAACATTAGGTGATGGAAGACAAAGTGGAACCTCTGAAAGTCCTTCAATACTCCACGTTTCTCCTGAGTCAGCAGTTGGTGGTGATTTATTAATTGTTAAAACAGGTGATGAGATGAAGATAGATTTGAACAAAAGAAGAGTAGATCTATTAATCTCACAATCAGAATTTAAGAAACGTAGAAAGAAAAAAAAGATACCTAAATTTGATAACCAAACACCTTGGCAAGAAATATTTAGAGATACTGTTGGACAATTAGATGATGGAGCTTGTATTAATTCTAGAGGAGTATATTTAGATATCAATAATAAAAAAGGATTACCAAGAAATTCACATTAATATGAAGCCAAAAATTTTAGTTACAAGAAAATTATCTGATGGAGCAGAAGCAAAATTAAAACAAGATTTTGATGTAACACTTAATCTTAAGGATGAACCCATTCCAACTGATGAACTTATAAAGTTGGCAAATGAGTATGATGGTTTTATTTCAACTGGATTTGATAAAATAGGTGAAGAATTTTTTAAAGATCTAAATGGAAAACTAAAAATAATTGCTCAAGTTGGAGTGGGGTATGATAATATTTCCATTAAATCCGCTGAAAGTAAAAATATTAAAATAACGAATACACCAAATGTATTAAATGAAGCTGTTGCTGAAACAACTATTCTTTTAATTTTAGCTGCTTCAAGAAGGATTGGAGAGGCTTACAATTTAGTTAGATCTGGAAAATGGAAAGATCAAAAACCTGATTTAACAAAATTTATGATAGGAAATTCAGTTACAGGAAAAACACTTGGTATAATTGGTATGGGTAGAATTGGTAGAATGGCTGCAAAATGTGCAAAAGCATTTGGAATGAAAATTATTTACTTCAATAGAAATAAATTATCTGAGGATTTAGAAGATGGGGCAAAATATTTTTCCAATATTAGTTCAATGATGCCTGAGTGTGATTTTGTGAGCATTCATACTCCAGCTACTTCTGAAACAAAACATATCTTAAACGCAACGACAATAGGTTTATTACCAAAACATGCTGTAGTTATAAATACTTCAAGAGGTTCAACTATTGATGATGAGGCTTTAATAAACGCTCTTCAAAATAATAAAATATATGCGGCAGGATTAGATGTTTTTAATAATGAACCCAATCTAGATGAAAGATACATGAAGCTAGATAATTGTTTTGTCCTACCTCATGTTGGAAGTGCTACACATGAAACTCGTTTAGCAATGAGCATGATGGCTGTAGATAATATTTTTTGTTATTTTGATAACAAGCCATTATTATCTAAAGTAGTTTAATACAAAGCAACTTACAGTTGTTATTTCCGCTTAATAATTATATATACAAATTATACATATTTTTTGGTTACTTTTTACTTTGTTTTTATTTTTCTTTATGATTTAGTGTTCGCTTAAATAAACAAACCGAGAGGGAAAATAATGTTTAAATTAATAACAAAAACTATAGCTGCAGTAGCTATTGTTTCAGTTGCTTTATTTGGCTCTGCTAACGCAAAGACTTTAAAGATTGAAACACACTTTACTGCTAATTCACCAAATGGTGAAGTTGCAGCACAATTCGCTAAAAACGTAGAAATGTTTTCTGGTGGAAGCTTAAAAGTAGAAATGTTTTATTCATCTTCAGTTTCAGGAAAATCTGCTGAAGTATTTAATTCTGCACAAACTGGAATTATTGACTGTGATATGACTGGTGCTGGTTACCAAACTGGTAAGAATGCAGCATTTCAATTTGCAGGTGATGTAATGGGAGGATACGATAACCCTTATCAACAATATGATTTCTTAAAGTTCCCTGGAGCTCAAGATGCTGTTGATAATCTTTACAACAAATATGGAATGACACTTATTGGTTGGTGGATACCTGGACATGAGTCACTTATTTCAAGTGTCCCAATTCCAGATGTAGCATCTATCAAAGACTTTAAATTTAGATCACCTCCAGGAATGGAAAGTATGATCTTTGCTGATTTAGGCGCTAAACCAATCGTAATGGATTTTGGTGAAGTTCCAACAGCTTTACAAACTGGTCTAATTGATGGTGCTGACTATTCTAGTTTAGCAACTAACACTGCAGGTGGACACTATGAGCAAAATAAATATGCTACATACCCTGGTTTTCACTCTATGCCAGCTGACCACTTAACTTGTAATACTAAAGTTTGGAACAAGCTTAAGAAGCATGAAAGAGGTGCTATGAAAGCTGGAATAGAAATTGCTGGTAGAACTATCACTAGTTTAGTTGAGAGAAAAAACGCAGAAGCTGTTAAACAATTAATGGCTGAAGGTGTTACTCTTCATGACTGGGCTCCATCAGAAAGAGCTAAGTTCAGAGCATCTGCATTAAAAGCTTGGGAAACTTGGAAGACAAAATCTCCTGAGGCTGCTCAACTTATAGAAATGCACAAAGCTTACATGAAAGCAAACGGTATCCTATAATTATAGAATACAAGAAATCTTGAAGGGCCTGAAAAGGCCCTTCTTTTTTTAAAATTTTAAATTTATGCTTGATAAATCTTTACAAGAGCAAACAGAAAAAGTTGCAAGCAAAGATAATTTCCCAATAACATGGGTAGATAAAATTACCTTATTCATAAGTCACACTATTAAATATTTGATACCAGTTATTGTGGCTGTGATGATGTATGAAATTTTTATGAGATATATAATGGAAAAACCTACGATGTGGGTAAATGAACTATCTTTATGGCTTGCTGGTATTATTTATTTAGTTGGTGGAATATATGCAACAAGACTGAGAAGTCATATAAGAATTGTAATGTTATATGATTATGTAGAAAGACCAACTCAAAGAGTTTTTGATGTAATAAGCACCTTAGTAATTGTCATATTTGCAGCAGCTGTAGTTTATGGAGGTTGGGAAGACGCACATAGATCGTTTACTACATGGGAGAGATTCGCAACTTTTTGGGATCCACCAATTCCTGCTATTATGAAGCCACTAACACTAATATGTGTGTTTCTTATTGCAGTTCAGTCAGTAAATAATTTAATTATAGATTGGAAAAACCCAAAAGAAAAACAATACGACCCAGCTAAAGATTTAAAATAAATGGATATAGGAATACTCTCATTAATAGTTATATTTGGATTAATAGCACTTATCTCAATAGGAGTTCCTCTTGGTTTTGCGTCTGGTTTTATGGGTGCAGTTATAGTGATTGTACATATTGGTGAACATGCCCTTGGTATATTGCTCACTAGATATTATTCGCTTGTTGTTACTTATTCTTTTTTATCTGTTCCTTTGTTTATATTTATGGCCTCGTTGCTTGAGCGCTCGAACATAGCGAGAGACTTATATGATGCATTGAATGCATGGTTAAGAAAAACTAGAGGTGGAGTAGGAGTTGTAACAGCAATAATGGCAACACTCATGGCTGCGATGAGTGGAATTATTGGAGGAGAAATAGTTTTATTAGGATTGATTGCATTACCTCAGATGTTGAGATTAAAATATGATCAAGATATGTCTATTGGAATTATTTGTGCATCAGGTTCTTTAGGTACAATGATACCACCATCAATTGTTTTAATTATTTATGGTTTAACAACTCAAACTTCTATAACTATGTTATTTCAAGAAGCGATAGTGCCTGGTTTAATGATTTCAGGTTTAATTATTTCATATATTCTTGTTAGAACAAGATTGCAGCCTCATCTAGCACCTTTAAGTGATGAGCCGGCTTTAACTTTTAAAGAAAAGATGTCATACCTACCAGGACTTTTGCCACCGATTGCAATAGTTGTAATAGTTTTAGGCTCGATTTATTCTGGTATCACAGGAATTACAGAAGCAGCTGGTATGGGTGTTGTTGCAACTTTAATAATAATTACTGGAAGAGGAGAACTAACATGGTTTTTATTCAAAGACGCATTAGTAAGAACTTTTAAAGCCACAGGAACAATTTTAACAATTACTTTTGGTGCAACGGTATTAGCAGGGGCATATTCACTTGCAGGAGGCCCTACTTATGTTGCAGAAATGATTTTAGCTTATGATTTAAGACCTATGTATCTAATTTTTATGATGCAAATAATGTTTTTAATATTAGGTGCGTTTATGGACTGGGTTGGAATTGTCTTACTAGCAATGCCTGTGTTTCTACCAATTGTACTTACACTTGGTTTTGATCCAATTTGGTTTGGAATTCTATTTTGTGTAAATATGCAAGTTTCTTTTTTAAGCCCACCATTTGGTCCAGCAGCGTTTTATTTAAAATCTGTTACACCACCACATATATCTTTAACAGATATTTTTAGAGGATTTGGTCCTTTTATTATAATTCAATTAATTGTTTTAGCTTGCGTGATGTTCTTTCCAGAATTTACCACACAAAATTTCCACGAGTTCAAAACAAAATAGATGAAAAAAATTGGATTTATAGGGATAGGTCTAATGGGTCTACCAATGGCAAAAAATTTATTAAAAGCAGGTTATGAGCTTAAAGCTTTTAATAGGACTGAAAGTAAGGCCGAACCTTTAAGAGAGTTTGGTGGAAAAATTTCTAAATCTATTAAGGAAGTGGTGAGTGATAATGATGTTGTGATCACAATGTTAACAGATGATAACTCTGTTGATGCTGTAATGAATAGCCATGAATTTTTGAACAACATAAAAGAAGAAGCAACAGTTATTGATATGAGTTCAGTTAAACCCACAACAGCAATATCTCATGGAAATAATTTAAAATCTAAACATATAAATTATTTAGATGCTCCAGTTTCAGGAGGAACTATTGGTGCAGAAGAAGGAACTTTGGCAATTATGGTTGGTGGAGAACAAAATGTTTTTGATGAGGCTACTGAAGTTTTAAAAGCAATGGGCAACCCAACTCTTGTTGGACCATTATCAAGTGGACAAGTTTCTAAACTAGCAAATCAAATCATTGTTGGTTTAACAATAGGCGCTGTTGCTGAAGCAGTAACATTATGTGAAAAAGCTGGAGCTAATCCAAATAAAATGATTAAAGCTTTATCAGGTGGTTGGGCGGATAGTAAAATTCTTCAAACTCATGGAAAAAGAATGATAAATAAAGATTTTACTCCAAAAGGAAGAACTTCTGTTCATTTAAAAGATATGAATAATATTTTAGAGTGTGCCAATAGCTATAATACACATTTACCTATTTCAAATTTAGTTAAAGAAATGTATAAATCTCTTGTTGAAAATGGACACGGAGAAACAGATCACAGTTCTCTTTATAAAGAAATTGAAAGGATAAATAAAAAATGAGTGGAAGATTAGAAGGTAAAAAAATTATAGTAACAGCAGCTGGACAAGGAATTGGAAAAGCAACTGCTATAGCATTTCATAATGAAGGAGCTCAAGTTACTGCAACAGATTTAAATGACAAAACATTAGCTGATTTAAATAAAGAATATCCTAATATTAAAGTTCAAAAATTAGATTCAACAGATAATAATGCAGTTTTAGAATTTTCAAAAACGTTAGATAAAGTAGATGTATTATTTAACGCAGTTGGTTTTGTTCATCATGGATCTATTCTTGAATGTGAAGAAAAGGATTGGAACTTTTCTTTTGATGTGAATGTCAAATCTATGTACCAAATGTGTAAAGCAATTTTACCCTTAATGGTTAAGCAGAATGGTGGAAGCATAATTAATGTCTCATCATGTGCCTCAAGTTTAAAAGGATTTCCAAATAGATTTGTTTATGGAACTACAAAAGGAGCAGTAATTGGCTTAACTAAATCAATAGCTGCAGATTTTGTAAAACAAAACATTAGATGTAATTCTATTGCACCAGGAACGGTATTTTCACCCTCATGGCAAGATAGAGTTAATCAAAGCCCAGATCCAGTTCAAGCTAAGAAAGATTTTATAGCAAGACAGCCTATGGGAAGATTAGGAACTGCAGAAGAAATAGCAGCTGTAGCCGTTTATTTAGCAAGTGATGATGCAACATTTACAACTGGAACTACAATTTCTGTTGATGGTGGAATTTCAATTTAATTAATAAAAATAAGGAGAACTATGAAATTATTAAGAGTAGGACAAAAAGGAAATGAGAAACCAGCAGTTTTAGATGCAGATGGTAAAATTAGAGACATCAGTTCACATGTTAGTGATTTAAATCCTGACTATGTTAATTTTGATACAATATCGAAATTACAAAATATAGACTTATCATCACTTCCGGAATTGTCTTCAAGTGAGAGAATAGGTTCTTGTATTTCAAAACCAGGAAAATTTGTTGCAATAGGTTTAAATTATTCTGACCATGCAGCTGAAACGGGTGCTGAAGTTCCATCAGAACCAATAACATTTATGAAAGCTACAAGTTCAATTAATGGACCAAATGATGATATTGAAATTGTATCTGGCTCAACCAAACTAGATTGGGAAGTTGAGCTTGGAATTATTATAGGTAAAGAAGCCAAACATGTTTCGGAAGATAAAGCACAAGAGCATATACTTGGATATTGTCTAGTTAATGATATTAGTGAAAGAGAATGGCAAATTGAGAAAATGGGTCAATGGGTTAAAGGGAAATCTCATGATACTTATGGACCAATAGGACCATATTTAGTCACAAAAGATGATATTGTAGATATTAATAATCTTAAAATGAGCCTAGATGTAAACGGCAATAGAATGCAAACAGGAAATACGAGTACGATGATATTTAATGTTAATGTTATTGTTTCTTATGTTAGTAAATTTATGTCTTTACAAGCAGGTGATATCATAACTACAGGAACACCTCCAGGAGTAGGAATGGGAATGAAGCCTCAACAATTTTTAAAAGCTGGAGACACAATGAAACTATCAATCGAAAATTTAGGAGAGCAAAACTCTAAAGTGGTTGCTTTATAGTTAACTGTGAAAATAACTTCTATTAAAAGTCATGTACTTAGATATGAGTTAGAAGCTGAGTTAGGCTATTCACAACAATACTATAAACATCGTACAGCCCATCTTGTAAAAGTAGAAACTGACGAAGGAATTACTGGGTGGGGAGAATGTTTTGGACCAGGTAATATTGCGCTAGCAAATAAATATATTGTTGAAAAAGTTATCCAACCATTAATTGTTGGTGAAGACCCTTCAAATAAAGAATATATTTGGCATAAAGTTTACAATTTACTTAGAGATAGCGGCCAAAAAGGAATGCCTATTCAAGCACTATCAGGTATCGATATAGCTTTATGGGATATTCTTGGTAAGAAAACTAATACTCCTCTTTATCAGTTAGTTGGTGGAAAATGTAATGATCAAATTCCAGTTTATGGATATGGAATGATGTTACAGAAAAAATCAGTTGATGAGTTAGTTGAATTATTCAAAGAAGAGGCAAAACAAATTAAATCCAAAAATTTTAAAGCAATGAAAATGAAAATTGGACTAGGTCCAAAAGAAGACCTTAAGTTAGTTCAAGCAGTTAGAGAAGCCATTGGAAAGGATTTTAAATTAATGGTGGATGCAAATCATGCTTATAATGTAAATGATGCTTTGTATGTTGGAAGAGGTTTGGATGAATTGGATATATTTTGGTTTGAAGAGCCAGTAGCACCTGAGAATTATGAGGGATACAAAGAATTAAAACAGAAAATAAATACTAATATTGCTGGTGGTGAAGGAGAATTTACAAAGTATGGTTGGAACGAGTTAATTAAAAATAAATGTATTGATATAGCTCAACCAGAAGTTTGTGGTTTAGGTGGCATTACTGAGTATTTAAAAGTATCAGCAATTGCTCAATCAAATTTTATACCAGTTATTAATCATGTTTGGGGATCAGCTGTAAGTATAGCTGTTAACTTACATCTGCTAATAGCGCAGCCTGATATGCCAGGTGGATTATTCCCATCAAAACCAATGTTAGAATTTGATACAACAGAAAAGAATATCTTTATTACTGATCTTCCCAAGGAAGATTTTTCTATTTTAGATCAAGTAAAACAAAATAATGGATTTGCTTCAATTACTGATAATCCAGGTATTGGAATAACACCTAATGAAGATTTTATTAAAGAATTTGAAGTTAATGAATAAAATTCAAACGTCAGAACCAAAAACACTCTGGAAACTAAAATGTAAATTGGGTGAAGGAACTTTGTGGGTTAAAGAACATAACTCAATATATTTTGTAGACATTAAAAAAAAACAAATTTGCATTTTAAATACCAATAATAATAAAAAAAAAATATTTAAAGTTAATAAGGAGATAGGATTTTTAGCACATGTTAGAGACAATATTTTTATTTTAGGACTTCAAGGAGAATTGCGAATTCAAAATTTAAAATCAAAAAAAATTATTAAATCAATCTTGATAGAACCAGATATTAAATTAAACAGAACTAACGATGGTAAAACAGATCCAGCTGGAAATTTATGGTTTGGCACAATGGATAACTTAGAGAGAAAAATTGAAAAGGGATCATTATACAAATTAGATAAAAATTTAATACTTACTAAAGTTGATACTAATTATATGATTACAAATGGTCCTGCTTTTATTGATCAGTATAATTTTTATCATACAGATAGTAGTAAAAAATTAATTTATAAAATTAAGATTAATAAAAAAGACAAAATTATAAGTAAAAAAATATTTAAAAAATTCTCTATAAAGAATGGATCACCAGATGGAATGACACTAGACAAGAATCAAAATTTATGGGTAGCTCATTATCATGGTGCTTGTGTCTCTGTTTTCAATAAAAAAGGAAATTTGATTCACAAAATAGACTTACCAGCAAAAAATATTACTAATTGTACTTTTGGTGGACAAAATAACTCAGAAATTTTTATGACATCAGCTACCAAAGGTATGAACAATAGAGACTTGCAAAAATATAAGTGCTCTGGATTTTTATTTAGTGTAAAAACTAATACGAAAGGATTTTTACAAAAAAAATTTATATTAAGTAATGAAACAAAGAGATCTTTATTATGAAAGGATTCCTACTAAGCTTCTAAGGGAAGATATTAGATTATTAGGTACATTTCTTGGTAGAGTTATAAAAGATCAAGAGGGTAAAACTTTTTATAAGATAGTAGAAAAGTTAAGACTATTATCGAAGAATACTTTATTATACGAAAATAAGAATAAAGTTTTTATAAAAATTTCAAAAGAAGTTAAAAAACTTCGACCCAAACAAACTTTTAAAATAACTAGAGCGTTTTCACACATATTAAATTTAATGAATCTAGCGGAGTCTTTAGATGCTTCTCGAAAACTTAATGAATACGATAATCCCTATTTTAAAAACAAAAATCAAAATTTATTCATTGAGGATATAATTGAAGGTCTTTTTAAAAATAAGAAAATTTCAAATAATAAAATATATAAACAAGCCACCAACCTTAATATTGGCATTGTACTTACTGCTCATCCTACAGAAGTTAAAAGGAGAACATTAATTCAAAAATATGCCAATTTAATTGAATTAATAGAGCAAAGACATTTGTATAAAAAATATTCTTCAAAAATTATTGAAATAGATAGAAAAATTTATACTGAAATTACGGTTATTTGGAAAACAGATGAATTGAAGAGATCAAAACCCTCACCATTAGATGAAGCAAAATGGGGTTTAGCTGTAATTGAGGACAGTTTATGGGTCACTATCCCAAAAGTTTATAAAAGACTAAATGATATTTTTAGAAAAAATCTTAAAAAAGATTTACCGCGAACTTTTAATCCCATTCAATTTGGGTCATGGATGGGTGGTGATCGTGATGGAAACCCAAATGTAACAGCAGAAGTTACAAAAAAAGTTATTCTATTTTCAAGATGGCAAGCAGCCAAACTATATGAAAAAGAATTTACTAAATTAATTCAAGATCTATCCATGAAAGAATGTTCTCCACAAATAAAAAGGATAACTGGAAAAACTTTTGAACCATATAGAGTATACCTAAGACCAATAAGAGATAAAATAAGACTAACTTACCAATCAATTGAAAATTATTTAACTAAAAATGAACCCATTAATGATAGTAAATTATTGCAAGATAAAAATGAAATTTTATATCCTCTAAGAGTTGTCAGAGAGTCGTTAAATTCAAATCGAGGACAGCATATTGCTAATTCAGATTTATTAGACTTAATTAGAAGAGTTAGATGTTTTGGAATAAATCTAGCAAGAATTGATATAAGACAAGAGTCTTCTAGACATGAAAAATTATTAATAGATTTAATTAAAAAAAAATTCAAAATTGATTATCTAACTTTAAGTGAAAATAAAAAGTTAAGTTTACTTAACTCATTAATTAAACAAAAAAAACATTTCGTAGATAGATTGAATATTAGAGATAAAGAAAATAAAGAAGTTTGGAATACATTTAAGCAGATATCAAAAGAACCGCAGCAATGTTTAGGTGCTTATGTAATATCAATGACTTCAAAAGCATCAGATATATTATCGGTTTACTTTTTACAAAAACAAGCTGAAATCAAAAATTTATTAAGAGTAGTACCACTTTTTGAAACATTAGAAGATCTTAAAAATGCAAAAGATATAATGGAAAGTTTATTTAAATTATCATGGTATCGAAAACTTATCAAAAACAAACAAGAAGTTATGATTGGATACTCAGATTCAAGTAAGGATGCTGGAAAATTATCTGCAAGTTGGCATCAATATAAACTTCAAGAAGAACTTAGAAATCTTGCCAAAAAATACAAAATAGATTTAGTTTTTTTCCATGGGCGAGGCGGTTCAGCAGGAAGAGGTGGTGGTCCTATTCAAGCAACTTTAAAATCTCAACCAGCAAACACAGTAAATGGAAAAATTAGAATTACTGATCAAGGAGAAGTAATTCAGCAAAAATATGGATATAAACCTTTGGCAGAATACAATCTTTGTAGTTATATAGGTGCCGTTATGGATGCTACCTTAAATCCACCTCCAAAATCAAAAAAAAATTGGCGTAATTTAATTGAAAAAATGTCTGATATTTCAACATCAGCATATAGAAAAAACTTAAATCAAAGTGAAGATTTTATCAGATATTTTAAAACAGTTACTCCTCATAAATCTCTTGGAAAACTTTCAATTGGATCTAGACCTTCAAAAAGAAAAAATGTTGATAATATTCAGAGTTTAAGAGCAATACCTTGGGTTTTTGCATGGACTCAGATTAGGTTAATGTTGCCTGCGTGGCTTGGAACTACAGAAGCCCTGAGATATGCATCAATTAAGAAATTCTCTAAAACATTAACAGATATGGTTAGAAACTGGCCATATTTTATATCAACTATGGATATATTAGACATGGTAATCTCAAAGGTAGATCCAGAAATTTCAATTATTTATGAAAATAATTTAGCAGATAAGGGATTAAAGAGGATTGGGAAGAAATTAAGATTTCAATTTAAAGAATTAGTTAAACTACATAATAAGATTACTCCAAAAGAAGTGGTTAAAGAAAGAAAAGAATTTAGAAAAGCATTATTTATAAGAAATAATTACACAGAAATGTTAAACATTCTTCAAGCCGACATAATGAATAAAATAAATAATAAAAGATATAAAAAAGAAGATAAAATATTTCTTGAAGATGCTTTAATGACTTCAATCGCAGGTATTTCTGCTGCTATGAAAAATACAGGTTAAAATGATAGAATTAGTAATTGCATTTGGTGCTGGTTTAATTAGCTTTTTGTCTCCATGTGTTTTGCCTTTGATACCTGGTTATATTTCTTTTATTTCAGGAGCTTCTTTAAATGAATTGCTAGCAAATAAAAAAATAAACATAATTCCACTTATATTATTTACTTTAGGTTTTTCTTTTGTATTTATTATGTTTGGTGCAGCAGCCTCTTATTTAGGACAAGTGCTTTTACAAAATTCACAAACATTAAGAATAATTGCTGGATTAATTATTGTTATATTTTCTCTTCAATTAATTGGAATAGTAAACATTGGTTTTTTAAACTTTGAGAAAAAAATCTACACTAAAAAAAATAACAACATGTGGTTTTCTTTTATAATTGGAATGGCTTTTGGTTTTGGATGGACACCTTGTATTGGTCCTATTTTAGGTTCAATACTTGCACTAGCTTCAACAGAAGAAACGATTTTTAGGGCAATAATTTTACTCAGTTTTTATTCATTAGGTCTAGCTATACCTTTCATTTTATCTGGCTACTTGATGCAGAGATTTTTGATGTTTTCTAAAAATTTTAAAAAGAATATTAATTTAGTATCAAAAGGAGGGGGTGTGATACTTTTGATAACTGGAATTCTTATATTAACGAACCAACTACAAGTTTTAGGTTATTATATCTTAAATTCCTTACCTTTTTTGCAAAATTTTGGTTAATAGGTTAATAGTAAATTATACTTATGAAAATTTATCAAATTGATAGTAGTGCAAGAAAAGAAGGTTCTACCTCAAGAGCTTTAGCTAAAAAATTACTAGATAAAATAAAAAAACCTGAAGATGAGGTTGTTTACAGAGATCTAAATGATGAGATGA
>JACKQG010002313.1_pt1 | contig 25117 bp, 16 predicted proteins | sample 8237621 | NCBI WGS metagenome assembly JACKQG01 (sample SAMN15677084, study PRJNA649215) | marine metagenome | biome: marine; feature: Black Sea; material: saline water; isolation source: suspended particulate matter (SPM) from the Black Sea western gyre | collected 2013-06-09/2013-06-10 | depth... | reverse complement strand
GCAAGTGAAACACCAGAAGTAAGACTTGAATTGGAATAAAAAATCGTCCCTCCTGCAGCTCGAACCATGAATTGATTGTCTGCTGTAGCGTTCATTGTGGTGCTGGTTGAGTTATCTCCATATACGAAAGAACCTATATGCCCATTTGTAGAAGCATTAGAACCCATCGCAATAGAACGGTATCCGCTTGCTGTTGTATTATTACCTATTGCAGTGGACTCTTGTCCGCTTGCTGTTGTGCCATAACCCATTGCAGTAGACGATATTCCAGTTGCTTCTGTACTATCACCGAGTGCAAGAGATCGGATTCCCCTTGCTATTGTCCCCTGACCTATCGCGATGGAACCCTCTCCGCTTGCTATTGAAAGTTGTCCCATCGCAATAGACCAAATTCCGCTTGCTTTTGGACTTAATCCCACCGCGAATGAATAATCTCCAACATTGCCAGCATCCCATTCAGTTCCAGTTACCTCTCCAGCCCTGAATGCTTTTCTATCAGGAATCCACATCATTCTGGTGCCAGCTCCGGAAGTAGGAGTTGCGCCGGTTGTTCCAGAAAATAAAACACTACCTTCTTGTAAATGAAGTTTTGCGGTTGGCTCTGTCGTACCGATGCCCACGTTGCCGTTAACGGCTAATTTTGCCTTAAACTCTGGATGTCCTGCATCATAGCCAATACCAACTTCATTTTCTCCTTTTCCTTTGAAACTTATAATCTGATTAAATGTTTCACTTCCTGATGCTGTCTCTCCGTATATGTAAAGTGTATCATAATCTGAAGTAGGGCCGGTTATATAGATTCTATAATCAACAGGACTTACGTGTCCTCCACTAATAAAGCGGGTAGTACCTCTTATATCCAACTGATCTTGTGGTGAGGTCCTTATACCCACATTACCATCATTATCCACAAACACTGCATCCGTCGGACTACCATCAGCCGCGTCAAGTGAATGCCCATCCCCGAAATCCGACGCTGGATGACCTCCAAGAGTATCAGCGTCTTTTGCGCTCATGGCTCTTATAGCGTAGGCGACGCTAACGATTTTCTGGCGCGCGCCAACTATTTCTCCTTCAACTTCAATCTCCATCCAACGGTCTGGACCGTTGAATACGAAATCGTCAACAGGACCTAAATCCTGATTAAACAACCCATTCTTGGTTTCCACAGAATACGTGTCTTCCCACAGCACCCCACCGCTTGTTCCGTTATCGCAGATACGAAAAGTGATGTTGTGGTTGCCGTCTGGTATTGGTTGTCCTGTACTTGGATTAACCAGTTTGCCTTGATAATTCAGATAAGCGGGTACATCTTGCCCACTGCTAACGAAAGCAAATAAAACAATAAGACTTATTGTTATCATCCCGATAAGGAAGTTCATTTTGGTATAATACATTGAAATTTCCTCCTGTTCAAATAATCACCTACTATATTATGGTAAAACACCTACAAGTTTTGCATTTTTTTTCGCACTAAAATTATGCGTAATTCATTCGGAACCCGCATGGTTTCCGTTAAGTGTTAGTTCAATTATTTTTCGTCACTATCTCAGGAACTTCTTTTAATCTTGTGTTCTCATATCCGCGTCTCTTTGCGGCGACTTCCCAGTTAAAAGTAGCGTTTGATTTTCCGCCCCTTAATTCTTTAACAGTAAAGCTCGTCAGGTGTTCTTTGACATACACGCCATTACAATCATCTGTTAGCGTAATCTGAACGAGCATTGGGTTCTCATCGTTGATAACAACTGTTTCAAGGAAAACCGGGTCTAAATTGATAGTTGCTTCGCCATTAATCAAACGTCCCTTTCCCCTGTCAAAGAAATAGACTTCGGCGGATTCATCGGAATATAAGCTTCGCTTGCCATAGGATTCAGTTTCCACAACAGCATTCTTAGCACCGGTTGCCTGAAAATCCCCTAAGATGCGTACTGCTTTACCAGGCACTTGAATATACAAACCTCCCGCATCAGCAGACAGGATAGCTTGGTTGCCACTTTGATCTTTTATATAAACGGCGTTGCCAAAATACGCGTACCCTCTATCCACATTGAAAGAAGAAGCAGAGCCGGCAATGCGAATTTCTCCCCCAGAGAGTTGAATTACTCCACCGCTAGCTTTTTGAATCAAAAGGTCATCACCTGTGCCTTGAATCCAGGCAATCCGATTTGTGCCATTCCCTATCTCCAAAAGACCATTCTCTAAGTTAAGCCCGTTTTCAAGTATAAGTTGGTCATAAATCTTTCCGTCTGCGGCTTTGACGATGAAATCAGTTAAATCTTTTCCATCAAGTGTATCCGCATCTAAGCCGCTTCCAGAGCCATCTACTACACTCAAAGTCACATCACCTTCAGCGCCTCCTCCTGCTAAACCGTCCCCGGCATAGACTGCTGTAATATCTCCACCACCGCCGATTGCTGCTGTTGTTTGTAGTGTTCCATCCGGGAATCTGAAGCCGCCCCCGGCGCCGGTTGTAGAATAAATGGTTCCCGCCACCTGAAGTTTTTCTGTGGGGCTCGTAGTCCCAATGCCGACCCTGCCGTTGCCTCCGTTTATAACCAGACGTGGAATGTATGTATCTGAAAGTGCATCAGAGCTCTGCTCTCCAGAAGCAATTGAAAAACATTGATTTGCGAGATCTTGAGCACACATTTTCCAGTTGAAGTGGAGCTCATGCGTCGTTTGAAAATATAATCTCGGACCAAGAGCATTCAATCTCAAAAGATCATACGGTGTCCCAGAACCAATATCCAATTTTGCTTCTGGACTCGACGTCCCAATGCCGACGTTGCCATATGTGGTGATTGTTCCATCCACATGGAGATCACCTGTCATTGTATCTCCACTGGCGCTTACGAAATCTGACGCAGGATGCCCCTCAAGCGTCTCCGCATCCTGAGCTTTCAAAGCAAACAACACGCTGACAACTTGCTGCCGTGGTTCTATCGGTTCGCCATTTACAGTCAACTCAAAATATCTTTCTCCGCCACTCAAGACTGAATCATCAATCGGGTTTAGACTTCCCAAGATTGAGTTGAATAGACCGTCTGTAACAGTGACATTATCATGCGGTTCACTCCAAAGCGGCGCGCCGCCTGTGGGTGTATCGTAGATTGAAAAGGTTATGGAGACGGTCCCAGTCACGGGTCCGTTTTCATCTGTTAGTTTTCCCTGATAGTTTAGTAGTTTTGGTGTGTCTGGATTTGCCAAAACTACGTTATTCCCTACTACCAACAAAGTAATAAATGTAAGAGTAAATGACATTAAAGTTACCTTTGACTGTTTATAAGTTCTCATGTTCTACCCCTTTTTAAATTTAATTTGACGCATACGAATATGCTCTTGTGTTTCTTTGGTGAAGATAATACAAATCCAATTTACAATTGTTTTTAACTTTACCGTTCTACTACCATCAAATTATTCTGAGTCGTTAGTCATCAATGCTTCAAGTTTTTGTAAAGCTTCATCAAATTTTGCCATTTTTGTCTTCATTTCATTAAGCTCTGATTTTTGCTTCTCAATAACTTCTTGTTGTTCCTTGATAGCCTCAATCAACACAGCAACCAGCTTGTTGTAGGCTACCGATTTATAGCCTTCGTCATCGGTGGAGACAACTTCGGGGAAAATGGCTTCCACTTCCTGGGCAATCACTCCCATTTGCAATCCTTCACCTTTTTCTTTGTCGATCCACTCATAATTCACTCCACGAAGTTGGGCAACCCTTTCAAGCGCGTTGTCGATTGGAGTAATTTCCTTTTTCAAGCGCACGTCTGAGGGATTAACGTTGTCGCCCCGGATTATTCCGTTGACATCAAGTTTGTATGCCGGGGCCGTTGTCCCAATGCCGACGTTGCCATCAACTTTAATTCTTAGTCTTTCATGATAGCCGGTAGAATAAGTCTCAAAAGAAATATCTCCACCACCAGTTTTGGTAATCAGATGTGCATAACTCTCTATGGTGAATTGGCCACCATATTGAGTCATCGTAGTCGAATAGACTTCATCGGAAATTCTCATTGCTCCTCCGTTCACATGCAACTTAGTTTCTGGGTTCGTTGTTCCAATGCCGACGTTGCCGTCCGGTTTGATTGTAATTCTTTCGCCTTGATGGGGGTATCTTCCTGCTACATTAGTATAAAATCTCAAATATCCATCTTTTCCAATTTTTATTCCTGCTGTTTCCTCATCTGTATTAAATCTACCATACGAACCGTCTGTCCATATCTGAAAATTGGAAGCAATGAGGAGATCGGTGCCATCGTTAGCATCATAGGTGTCAATTACAGCATCTGCATCATTTGCATCGGTATTCTGAAACCTGATTTTGGGAATCGTGCTTTCGAACGCTGAAAACGAGAGTGTACCTTCAGGTGTCGTCGTTCCAATACCGACATTGCTACTTCTTTGATAAAGACCAACAACCCATGAATTCCCCTGCTTTGTATAAAATGTAAGGTCTCCAGTTCCCAGACCATTACTTAAACCGGCTTCAATTCGAGCCACTTCATTGTTTAGGGTTGTTGCCTGCATATCATAAAAATACATGGTTGAGGAGTAACCAGCAGTTCCTACATCACCATACATATTTATTCGTGCCTCCTTACCATTGCCAGCACTTATATACATTGTTCCACCATTATCCACAACCACTACATCCGTTGGACTGCCATCAGCAGCGTCGAGTGAATGCCCGTCTCCAAAATCCGCTGCTGGATGTCCTGAAAGTGTCTCCGCATCCTGAGCTTTCAACGCAAAAAGCACGCTGACAACTTGCTGCCGTGGTTCTATCGGTTCGCCATTTACAGTCAACTCAAAATATCTTTCTCCGCCACTCAAGACTGAATCATCAATCGGGTTTAGACTTCCCAAGATTGAGTTGAATAGACCGTCTGTAACAGTGACATTATCATGCGGTTCACTCCAAAGCGGCGCGCCGCCTGTGGGTGTATCGTAGATTGAAAAGGTTATGGAGACGGTCCCAGTCACTGGGCCGTTTTCATCTGTTAGTTTTCCTTGATAGTTTAGTAGTCTCGGTGGTTCTGGGTTTCCCCAAATCACATTAACTCCTACTGTTAACAAAGCAATAAGCGTGAGAACAAATGAAATTTTAATCAAGTTTATTACTCTTGGCGGTTTATGAGTTTTCATCTGATTAACCCCTTTCTGTATTGACTCAATCTCTTTTTAGCAGTTAATTACCATATTCTCTCACCTGAAGGCAAGATACAGTAGTAGAGGTCTTGGATGCCCCCAGAAAGCTGTCTTGCCTGAATTTCACCTGTACCATGGTCCAGCCGTAATTCCAACTGCGTTGCGCCATTCCAGGCTGAACCCAATCTAACGGCGAAGTAGGTCGAGCCATGTCCCGCATAACTCGTTATAAACGCTGACAGATTGTGCGTCCCGCCTTTGAGCCAGACGAGCGCCCCTGCAAAACGTGGTCCAATATCATACCATGTGTCGCTTACAGTACCTCTAATGACCCCAGTTTGTGGAGCAATTAAAGACAGTGGCGCACTGATGGTACCGTCAGTCAGGTTACCGGTAACTTTGAGATTACCATCTACGTGAAGCGTTTCATCAGGACTCGTTGTGCCGATGCCAACATTGCCGGATACAGCGGAATACATATCATCGCCCGAAACCGTCCAGTCACCATGGGCATGGTCAGCGGTTGCGAAGTCCGATGCCCGATGTCCTTCGAGAGCGTCCGCGTCTGCTGCGCTTGTCGCTCTGATAGCGTAGGCGACGCTGACGATTCTCTGACGAAGGGGGATAGTCTCTCCATCAACTTCTATTTCTATCCATAGGTCTGAACCGTCAAAAACAGATGGTTCTACCGGCCCGATTAACGTATTGAAGAGGCCGTTCTGCGTTGTCACATTAGATGCGTATGGACCGCTTTTCAGCGAGCCACCGGTTTCGGCATCATAGAGCTGAAAAATGAGGTTGTGGTTGCCGTCTGGGATAGGTTGTCTCGTAGTTGGATCGATTAATTTTCCCTGATAATTCAGATAATTAGGGACAGGTTGTCCACTGCTCAAGAGAGATTGAGCAACAACGAAAACTGCAGCCAATAAAACGATTACGCTTATTGCGATAATCCCGATAAGAGTGTTTTTCTTGATAGACATTGACATTTTCTCCTTTTTGTTTAGTTATTTTCAGTATTAAACTTGCTGTTCCGAAGTTGTCATTCTAAATCGCAACTAAGGGAGCGAAAGCGCCGAAAATAGCTTTAAGTCTTTCTTTTTCCCAATTTTCATATCGCTCAGGGCGGCGGAGATGAACAACAAGCGCGGCATTGAGTAGTCTCGGTTGCTTTTTGCCTAGCCCGTTCCTTCGCTTCGCTCAAGGACAGGTTTTAATCAGACAGCTACTTGAGAAACGATCTGGCAGATCGCTCTACTTGTCAGATTAATAGTAACAAAGCATTACGCGGCGAATAAACGCGGTGGATGAATACGTTCCATATCTTTGATGAGACGCTCACCCAACTTATCCACGATTTCGCTTAAAACATCAAGCGCTTCCTTCGATGAAATGTCTAATTCTCCCTGCTCTATCCTTTTGACTATCTCCCTTTGCTCTGGCGATATTTCATGCGCTAACATACGTATAATCTCGTCATCGGATGTAAGAGGCATTTCCTTATCAGGCCCATCAGGACTAAAATAGTGTAGTTTGTCCAGAAATTCTTTCCACTGCCTCTTCCCTTCCTCTACCTCTTCTGGCTTAAATTGAAATTCTTCTTCAAGCATATCGTTGTATTCGCCTATTTGCAGTGGAGCTAAAGATTGATTTAGTATAGATAATAATCTCTGCTCGGCAGAGATAGTGTTTGTCCACAGTGCCAAATCGCTCATGGGATACCTCCTTTCAGTTAGAATCTTGTAGGTCGAGATTCCATATCTCGACGAATTAGGATTATCGTCATCAGCATAGTGTAACATGGATTACCCCTTCATTTCAATGCTCCAATCTTTCGCAATGCAGCTTCCAGTTGAAGCATTTTGGCATTAAGAAGCTCTTGATTTCTCTGAAGTTGCTCATTCTTAGCCTTCATTTCAGTAAGTTCTGCCTGGACCATTTTTAACTCATCCATCTTAGCTTCCAACTCCGCATCTTTAGCCTTTAGTTGAGCAGTTACTTCCTTCAACTCATCGGTGCGTTTTTCCAATGCTTGAATAGCTGCCATGTTCACACCAGAAATGTCCTGGGTGGTGATACCTAAAGCATCATTTCCCAAACCAAAGGCGGCGTAAAAATCCTGCGCCATCGGACCATAATGACGACTCTTCTTGTCATCATCCTTGTAATTCCAACTGGTAATCGGCATGTCACGAATTGATTGTAATACTTTCTCACCATCTATGGACTTGAAATTCTCTTTTTTGTGTCTATCAGATATAACCGTCCAAGAAGTAGCGTTAGGCTCCAATTTCGCGCCTAATGTTGTTGCCGAGTTGGTGTAAAACACATAACCACCAGCGGCTCGAACCATGAATTGATTGTCGGCTGTGGCTGTCATTTCGGTTTGAGTTGATTTATCACCATAGACAAAAGAACCTGCATGACTATTTGTAGAAGCAAAAGAGCCCATTGCAGTAGAAGCCCATCCGCTTGCTGTTGTATGCCATCCCAGCGCAGTGGTATTGTATGAGCTTGCGATTGTACTCTCCCCCAGTGCAGTGGCAAATTGTCCACTTGATTTTGTGCCTTGACCTATAGCAATGGAACCTGGTCCACTTGCCTCTGCGTTTGCTCCCAGCGCAAAGGATTGAATCCCGCTTGCGATTGCTCTTTGACCTAGCGCAATGGATTGCGTCCCGCTTGCGATCGGGCCCCAACCAAGAGCAGTGGAATTCTCTCCGCTTGCCATTGCATCGTATCCCACCGCAAATGACAAATTGCCAACATTTTCAGCATCCCAGCGAGTTCCTTCAACTTCTCCAGCCCGGAACGCTTTTTTCTCTGGAATCCACATCATTCTTGTTCCTGCTCCAGAAGCAGGAGTTGTGCCGGTTGTGCCAGCAAATAACACGCTGCCATCTTGTAAATGAAGTTTTGCGGCAGGGGATGTTGAGCCAATACCAACGTTGCCAGATACCGCAGAAGACATATCATCACCTAAAATCGTCCAGTCTCCGTCACCGCTGGCGGTTGCTGCTGTGGTCTGCACCGTCCCATCCGGGAACATAATTCCATCAACACCAGGAGTTCCGCCAACATGGAGTTTAGCGCCCGGACTCTCCGTCCCGATGCCGACGCTGCCCTGATTATTTATCACCAGACTTCCTCCACCCCCGTTTGTACTTAGCTCTATGCTATCATAATTATGATCATAGATAATGTTGCCGTAACCTCTTGTTGCGTCCCCGAACAATATTCCTTGTCTCTGGGTGGCAGTGCCTGCGAAACTAATAAAATTATACAAATCGTCAGACTCAATTGTCAGTTTGTCTTGAGATGTAAAAGGGCTATATCCTGTTGCGTCCGCCTCCTGCAGGTGCAGTAATGTCCCCGGCCCCTCAAGACTGAATCATCAATTGGGGTTAGACTTCCCAGTATGACGTTGAAGAAACCGTCTTGAACATCGACATTATCATGCGGTTCACTCCAAAGCGGAGAACCGCCGGCATCGTAAATGGAAAAAATTATGGCAACTGTCCCCGTCACAGCGCCATTATCATCTGTTAGTTTCCCTTGATAGTTTAGCAGCCTCGGGCTATCTGGATTTCCCAAAACCACATTAGCTCCGATTGCAAACAAAACAATAATTGTCAGAACAAATAAAATCCTAATAATGTTTGGAATTATTCTTGGTTGTTTATGAGTTGTCATAATTTACCCCTTTCTCATTTTACGTGAAACGCGATTTTATTCACGTTTCACGTTTGACGTTTCACTCATCGTTATTATCCGGTTCTTCGGTCATCAGTTGCTCAATTATTTGACGCAAGCGTTCTTTACCGACTGTCCGCATTAGACCTTTCACAGCAAGTTCTTCTCCCATCTTGCGCGCCAATTCTTTCAGAAGCTGTTCATCACCATATAACTTGCTCACACTCTCCATAACTTTGTCATCATCATAAAGCCGCAAAAACCTGAGAATGCTTTCCACAACTTTATCATCATCGTAAAAGCGCAAAAAGCTTAGAACGCTTTCCATGTCCAAACCGAGCTCTTCGGCTGTCATTTGCCTCATCGTTAACACCTCCATAAACATATCAATATGCAAAAATATCAAATATCCGATGTAAGAAGCGTACTCCTCATGGTTATCAAGCAGAAATTCTATCAACGCTTGTTCATTGGCGCCTTTTGCTGCCATCACCAACGGTAGCGTCGCAATATTTACTGGCAGTTCTCCTAAATCAATTAGAAAGACAGGAAAACCGTCCAGCGTTCCGCCGCGCATGCCAACTCCAATTTCTTGCATATCGGCTATGTTAGCGCCGCTTGGCAGTGAAATGTCGTCGGCAAATTCATTTGCCAACAACCATAGGGTCAAATCGCTTCGCTTCCAGATACCTTCACGCTGCTGGTACAGCAAAGCGTAAGTCAACAATTGTACCAAACTGGGTTGTCCCGCGGTATCCCCAGGACCTTTGTAGCTGGCTAATGTCCGCTGACCGAGATGGCAAAAGGGATAGGGCAATTCAACAACGGGGTAGCGGGGAATAAGCAAAAGATCAAGACGTAGCGGCATCTCGCCTAAATTTACCTCGTCTTCAATAGTTAGCAAACTGCCATAGTCCTGGCGCAAAAATTGAGCCAAATATGGATGCCAGTATATCGCCATAATGTTACCTCACACAACTTGTATTAACAACTTAATTTTATACCTTGACAATAGCGTGTCAAAGGAAAAATGAATCACGGTTTAGTCAACTTTTAATGGAACGAGATGCACTTAATCCGTTTCAGATAGCTCTAACCTCTTATCTTCAAAACCCTTTCTTTTGGCAACAACCCTATAGGTAAAGTGAGCGTTACTCTGACCTTTTTGAAGTTCAATAACATCGAAGCCAGTGTTTCCGCGCGTGACAAAAACACCGTTGCAATCGTCATTGAGCTGGACAAATACTTTCATCGGATGTTGGCTATTGATGGTGACTGTTTCAAGGAATAGGGGGTCAAGTTCAATATGGGCGCGTCCATTGACTAACTGCCCTTCACCAAAATCCTCGAACCAGTTTTCTGGACTTTCTTGGCTATACATCTTTGCGTTTCCTTGAGATGTTTGGACAATAGCGGATTTGGTGTAACCGGGAGCGACTGCAAAATTGCCATCGGAATAGACAGCGTATCCACTGGGGGAATGACAATAGCCCATTACACCCTTAACGTTACCACTATTAGGGGCGCTTCCAAGCACACCAGCAGCGTTAGAGCTGGTTGAATTCACAACGCCAATAACACCACGTGTTTCACCAGATGAGGCTGTATTTACTCCATAGACTCCACTGACCTGGTCCGTTGATGACCTGGTTTCGCCCCAGATACCGTAGGTTCTCCCTGAAGATACATCTCCCCAACCGAATACACCAACAGAAGTATCAGCGCCAGGGACAGGTACGGACCAGGTACGACCTAAAACTCCTATTGTCGAACCGCCAATTGCTGTTGACGATTGCGCCCAGCCATACACCCCAACAGAACTTCCAGTTCCACTGCCAGGAGATTTCGTGATACCAAATACTCCCTTTGTATTCCCTGAAGTTCCTGTTGACTCTCCATACACAGCAGCTTTTTCATCTGTTGTGGTACTTGTTTTACTATATATTCCGTGCCCGCTACCATTGTTCACCACCTGTAGTGTCGGCGAGGAACTTGAGGCGGTTATCGTTTCAGGTTGGTCATCATTGAGATACTTGTCTTGCAGCTTGGTACTTCCTTCATAGAGAGCAGAAGCAACTCCCGATCTGCCATGGTCGTTGCTTGTACTCAAAAACGACGACGCCTGAAGCCCATCAAGCATGTCCGCATCTAAACCACTTCCCGAACCATCATTTGTGCTTGTCCAAGCGGTGCCGCTGATCTTACCTGGTGAAATTGCAGCGCTACCTGAAATATCAGCATCGACAATCGTTCCATCGTCGATTTTGATTGTTGTTACCGCCTCATCAGCGAGTTTTTCTGTAGTCACAGAACCATCAGGCAAATCGGCACCAGAAGCCGAAATGGTAATTGTATCCGACCCATCATCAGGGGTAATTGTAATATTGTCACCTGCAACAAGGTCGATATTACCGCCATCGTTGCTTACGCCGTCAATGCTGCTAACAATCTGGGGGGCTATTTTCGCAGTTGTAACCGCGTTATCAGCGATTTTGATCGTCGTGATGCCTCTGTCTGCCAAACTCAACGTCACGTCACCTACATCGCCCCCTCCCGCCAAGCTGTTGTCTCCCGGCCAGACTGCTGTAATATCTCCACCACCGCTGGTTGCTGCTGTGGTCTGCACTGTCCCATCCGGGAACATAATTCCATCAACACCAGGAGTTCCGCCAACATGGAGCTTAGCGCCCGGGCTCTCCATACCGATTCCGACGTTGCCGTTATAATCAATTCTCATGCGTTCATAATCTGTTCCCCTGTATGCTGTATGAAATGCTAATGCACTATGAGCTCCAGTCCCAGGTACTTCATGGTATGCTCCTCGCCTTACGCTAACAATCTTTCCAGCATTGAACTCGCTAAATCCTTTGAATTCAAGAGAGGCCGTAGCGGAGGAATCATTATACAGATAGTTAGTAATTCTTAAGCCCAGATTTTCTCCTGGTCCAGTCGCACGCCGAATATGCAATATATCATACGGACCCCCTATCCCAATGCCGACGTTGCCATCATTATCCACAACCACCGCATCCGATGGACTACCATCGGCGGCGTCGAGTGAATGGCCGTCTCCAAAATCCGACGCCGGATGACCTCCGAGAGTATCGGCGTCCTGTGCGCTCATTGCTCTGATAGCGTAGGCAACGCTAACGATTCGCTGGCGTGCGCCAATGACTTCTGCTTCAACTTCAATCTCCATCCAACGGTCTGAATCGTCGAATACAGAAGCGTCAATCGGACCTAAATCCTGATTAAACAGCCCATTCTTGGTTGGAACAGAAAATGTGTCTTCCCACAGCACACCACCGCTTGTCTGATTATCGCAGAGACGAAAAGTGATACTGTGGTTGCCGTCCGGTATCGGTTGTCCCGTACTTCGATCGATCAGTCTGCCTTGATAATTCAGATAGGTGGGGACGGATTCCCCGCTGCTAACGAGAGTAAATAAAACAATTACACTTATTGCGATTATCCGGATAATGGAGTTATTTTTGATATACATTGAATTTGTCTCCTTTTGAGAATTTAATATTATCTAAATTTAGATTTTACGTTTCCGTTAAGCGTTACTATTATATTATGGGAAAAAAGCTCAAATTTTTGCACTTAAAGTGATTTTTTTTTTGCAAAAAATGGCGGATTTTTACCATAATATAATGAGGAAGGGAAAATGGGAGATGCAAAACGAACTTATAACGCTCGGTTTGGGAATAATTAGAAAGGTAAGTTTAAGTCATGCAATCATATAGAGAAACCGTCTCATATTCCAATACCGATTTGGAAACACTCTTCGCGGGGTGGTTCGAACAGAAGGACGAGTCAAAGGGTGCAGAACTGCTTAGGATAATCGAGATTGAGTTGTTATTGGAAATCGAAGACAAGATGTCTTACATCAGATTTATCTGTCAATATCATCCTTCGGTAGGGCCGGAAGATCTTCGCGTTGATGTTGAGCGTTACGCATGGGAGCTTGCCTTTGAAAGAAAGCATCGAGATGCGCAAGAACCGTTTGGGGATGTGGATAAGCGCCTGCGCGCCTACTGGAACGATAAAGATAAGCGTAAAAAATATCCCAACTTGTCTAAGCAAATCCAGTACGTTGCTGAGAGTATTGTTCTTGAGGCAATCACCCACAATCCGAGGTGGAATTTTTCTCCGCCGATTTTGCCCATACCTGACGAAAGAGAGATGGCGATATTAGAGATTCTCATGGACTTCGATGAAGCAGGTCCCGCTAAACGGGATCGCGAGAATCGGGAGATATTTTCAGAAGATGAGAAAGCATACATGCGTTTTATCCTTGAGTGGGAAGGCGATTCGCGTCCCACCGACACTCTGATAGAGAAAACACTCGCCTGGGGTCAGTCCAAAGCACATCGCGTCAAGAAGTCCATTGCCAAGAAAATAATTAGTCACTTAGACCAGATATAAATAGCTTTTTGGTATACCATATAGATAAGATGTAAAGGAGAGAGCTCACGTGAACAAATTAAACAACATAGTTGAAATACTTAGCGATGCTTTTGATCAGAAAGAATACTTCCAGGTAGGCTTTGAGAAAGCTGTTGATAGACGTATCCTTAAGCGCCGTGAGGCACGGGAGGAAAAACGAAAGGAACTTGAAGAACGCATTCGCGTTTATCTGTTAGATGGAAACGACATCCGTTTGAGAAAGACTTGTCCTGAGTGGAGTGAAACTCCACTCAGGGACGGAGACATTTGGATTGCTAAGCATTTGGCTCTGAGCGTCTTAGCTCAAGGCGATTCTATTGTGAATGCGCTCAAAGCCGTTTTCAATTCATCGGTCAGATATGCAACTGCCCTGTGGGAACTGGGGCGGGAGGCATTGGCAGAAGAACGGTTGCAGCACTATGATTTTATCGCAGCCTATGGGAATGCCCAAAAATGGGAACAGCGTTTTAAGGAGGCACTTTCTGCCAAGCTCGAGGAACTGGAGGCATTTGATTATCCAGAAACAAAGGAACATGAACCTATGACAACGCGAGCCATTCACTTCATAGAATCCCCATTTTTGAAGTTCAAAAACTTGATTCTGCCGTTAGAACCTGCTTTTAATACGAAAACTTTTGATGTGGATAGCTTGAGAGAGTTTTATAATGACAATCTCATTCCGCTGACTTTGGCACAGGTACACGTCACGGTTTTACCGGATAATGATGGAGTAATTCTGCATTTCATCGACGAACTCGATGGTCTTGACGCTACTATCTATCGGTTGTCTGAGGCCATACAACCAGGCGAAGATGGTCGTGAGATTACTCGCCAAATTCGGGGTAATGACGTCAGGTTTGCGCTCAGTGAATTGGGATTGACAATTAATGAACTCCATCAAGTCGCGTTCCGAGTGACAATCGGGGATAGATACGTCGAAGGAAGATTGTGATGAGAAAACTGCTTTATGGGAGGACTTCTATTCATGAGCAATGACAAACAATTTGAACCTAAAACCAAGCTTGACGGCTTTCTAGAGCAAGTTAACGAAGCCACTGACACCGGCAAAATGTTTCTACTCCGCAACTTCCTCTCTCAAGAGGAATACTTTGAGATACTCAAGACAGACGTGCTAGAAACATTAAGTCAGCAGACTCTCAGACAGATTGAGTCCGGCGGAGACTATTCAGAATTACAATTGTTATTGGATAGAATATTAGTGAGAAGATATTTGCTCAGTTCCCGGTTTTCCGACTTTCGCCAATTTACCCAAGCGAGGGGAATTGAGATTCCATCGGAGCTCGGTCAGTTATTGGATAACAACAACGACAAACAAGAAGTTTATCGAGCTCAGATGCAACTCGTCAAAGGATTAGCCGAGTTACAGTGCGATGATGAACTTTTTTTAAGTATCATAAAAGATATACAAGCGCAGTTTTGTGAGCATCAATCATGTGTCCATGTATCTGCAACCGTCGAACAAAGTAATTCATTCGTCCGCCCCGCTATCACATTCATGATTGCGAGCGATAAAAATAGGAAGGTTACGACAACCCACGATATCTTTCTGTCCGCTCAAAAAATCGACGATAGTTTCCGACAGACCGCAGAAGAGATTCAAGATGCGATGCTGTTAAAAAACAATGATGGAAGCCGGTATTGGTATCGTTTAGATGTGTTCCAAAATCTCTTAAGAAATGGTGAAATCAGGTTAGATGGTAGGTCCGCTGGAGCAGCTATTGGGTGGTTAATCTTTTCAATCGAGGAGAACATCGCTTTGCACGCACCGCTTCTTAGTATATGGGGAGAATACGACGCCCGCCGTAAACAATTCCGTCCCGTTGATGGTCTTCGGGAAAAACTGGATGCATGCGTGGAAGATGGTATTAGAATTGTTGCCGTCCCCGAAACCACGTTAGAACGACGAATCGGACCGGATACTTCATTCAAAGATTATGCGAAGCAGCAGAATATTCACTTAATTGCATTCCCAGATGACACGCCGATTTTTGATGTATATTCATGTCTTTTTGAGAACTATCAAGCACTCGATATCGAGTTAATCACAGAAGACAAAACTCCAGATGTAGATGTTTCTAAACTCGGCAGGAATCAAGAGGGCGAATTGCTTCAAGACCAGACCGGAAAATATTATTGGTTTCAGACGAAAAAGTTTTATTCTATACCGACATTCGACGTGATTGAACACATGAGGTCGCATAATATGCCAGGGTGGAGGATATGGAGAAAAGTGGATTTTATATCTCAGGAATTGACTCTAGTACCTCCGTTCTACTTTACGGATTCCAAATCAAATGGCCTATTGATTAAGTTCTACATAAAGCCAGACATTTTTCTCCTTGATAACGCCCAAAAACACAAATTCAGTGATGAGTATTCCTATGAAAATTATCGCTACCAAGGCATGCTATTGGAATGGAGTGATATAATTTCGGTAACTGAAGAGATTGTAAACAAATTTCCCACAGGTTCACCTATATCGATCATTCCAAATCTGAGTTCTCCGGTAAACGGCGCGACGATTACTGAATCTACTGTGACGCTTTGCTGCAAGCCCCATCCGAACAAAATCTGGGAATATTACTTCCAGGTCGCTGACAACCAGGATTTTTCCGCGCCTGTGTACGAGGAAGTAGTTTCCTCCCCAAGCTTGGTCATTAACAACCTGATGCCAGGTGAGTATTGGTGGCGCATGCAAGGGGTCAAACCTGGAAGAGAGCCAAGTGCTTGGTCTGAGATATGGTCGTTCACCATCACTGTCGCGGCGAACTGAGGAAGAATCCGCCGGTGGGTATTCGTTCCGACATTCAACGCCAAGCCCCCCGGCTGACCCTGGTCAACTGAATAACGGCGGTATTGACAATCTTAAACCTTGAACCAAATCATAACCGATTGGCTTTTCCGGGTCAAGAAAAAGGATCCTTTGTAACGGTGGAGACAAACAAAACGACTTCCCTTCGCCCCGAAAATATCGTCGCACATACCATCTAACACGTTACATTCACACAAAAAACTTAAAACTTCTACCAGCAAAATTATTGCATTCAAAAAGGAAGCAACAAGGAAAAAAGGCGCATAAGTCATGATGTCAGAAAGTTCCGATGTTGCCGAAAGTTGCCGAATTAATCCGGCATTTTGCGGCATTAACTAGGGCATTCCGTAGCAATGGAACAGAAAATCGGGTTAAGGATCTAAAGCTCGCTTTCTAAGGGATTCCTCAAGTCTCTCAATTGCCCCTTGGCAATGTTTTCTGGCAGTGTGAAAAAATAGCGTCCTAAGAAGTTGATATGCTTGTAACTGAGTGGCCAAATCCGCTGGACATCTTCTTCTTTGACCTCGTATCCTTGTGCACGTATGTTATTCAATGCTAAATCCATGTACAGTGTATTCCAAAGCACGATGGCATTGACAACATAGACATCAGAACAAAATCCATGGCTCTAATCTCAAATTCACGAGCAAAGGCAAGCAATGTGGCAATTCGTCTCTCATCTGTCATCCTGGCAATGGCTTGGGTCCTAACAGCAGCGGCATGGCGGGCAAGCGCTTCAATCCGACTGTGAGGAACACCGGCTAGAGACATCTCACCAACGCCAATAGTACCAATCTCGTTCAGTCGATTCAAAGCCGAGACCAAAGCCGGTCCGCTGATACGAGTTGGAGGACGGCGAAGTCTATCTAGTCCACTTAGATTAGTTCCTTCTGGTATAACCAACAATTCTGACAGTTTGCTTCGCTGCTGAAGGTCCACTTTCCCAGCTAAAGTCTGCCACAGCCTATCCGCCACGCGAGCGCGGACTCTTGAGATTAAGCGAGCTAGAACCGTCACCCCAGGCAGCAACACTTTACGCTCGACGAGTCGGGCAGTTGCTAAATCAAAGAGTACTGAAGGACGCTCATTAGAAACCCAAGCGCGGGTGTAAAGCCAGCGCACTAAGCTGAAATACTCAAGAGGGTCGAAAAAGTCATGATAACCATAAAAACGCTTGATTTCTACGGCGTGGTCCCAATGAGTTTCGCCTTCACCGTAGCGGGTGATACATTCTTTGTTGGTAATATCCAACTGTTTGGCAAGATAATCGACAACGACAGCTGGCACTTCTGCGGGATTCACAAGGAATGTTCCTAAGAATCTTACCGTTCCTAGCTGCACGGCGAATCCCAGACGGTTGTGTTCGCCACGGCGTTGGTTAATCAAGTTCATATCGGTATCATCAAGATAGAAATAGCGCGCCAGTTGTGCTTCAGATGGGTCAACATTGTATCTACCGCTAAGACGAAGTCGTGCGTTGCTTCTTGCATAGTTTTCTTGTTGTTCTTTGGTGAGAAAATTAACCGGCATTCTTCCTCCTTTTTCAGACATCTCAGAGCAAATAGAAACGGGAATTGTTTTCGCAGGATTTTCTGCACTGATATCACCGCGATGAGTAAAACGTCCGTTTTCTTTGACCTATTCGTTGAGAAAAGGAGTGAATTTTTTCACATATAACAGGTAGCGTCCAGATTCTGTTCCATTGCTACGGAATGCCCAAATTTGGAATGTTTCTATGCATGTAGGGTCACTTCACAAGGATTATTTTGCGGACAGCAGAGAAGTCGCCGGCTTGCAAGGTGTAGAAATACAAACCTGATGCTACTTTCTGACCGGAACTATTCCTGCCATCCCAGTAGGCTGCGTCACCTTTACCCAAATAGTTCCCGGCATTCTGATTGCCTAAATATAAAGTACGGGTAAGTTGACCTGATATGTTATAAATTTCGATTATAACATCAGCATCTTTTGCCAGCCTGTATGGTATCCAGGTCTCAGGGTTAAAAGGGTTGGGATAGTTCTGAGCCAGCTTTGTCTCCCTTTGGATAAATTTAGTCAAAACAAAAGCCGCTGGCGCCTGAGCAAGCTCTTCCCCTTCGATGAATATCTTCGTGGATAGCTCCTGTGCTGTAGACTCATTATAAGTTACTGAAGCGCCTTCATTAATTTCTTTAAGTTTATGTGCGACAACGCTACCTTCTATCTCTGATTCTGCTTTTATTTTTACCGTACCAGTAGCATACACTAGACCATTGAAAATGGTATGCTCTTTCATTTCAACTTTTTCCAGGGAAAGTAAAACGCCTGCTATTTGACTCTCATTTTTTATTTCTATTCCTTCTTCTGAGAAGAAACTGTTGTCAAGGCTTGTAGCCGAAACCACTCTCTCGTATATATCTATCTTTCCACCAGCGATAAGGATGATGCCTTCACCAATGTTACTATCCTCTTTTATCTGTATATTTTTTGTAGCTACTATCACACCTGGTCCTGTAATGTTTCCACTTGCCGTAAGGACTACTTCTCCGTTGACAAGGATAGTCTCTCCAAGCAGGTCAATGCTGTCAGAAATCAAATCACTCTCAGGTTGAAGTGAAGCTTCGGATAGCTTGAACTCATAAGGGGTTGTGTCTAAGACTGGTAACTCAGGCAAGGGTTCAGGAAGCTCACCTAAAGTATAAGTACCTTGACCTGTTACCTCTCCTGTTGAAAAGAGCAGACCATCTATAACCGCTTCTTCTTTAACCTCAACATCTCCGTGATTAAAGACATCGCCTGATACGGTGGCCCATGTCTTTATTGCCAACTTTCCGGTATTGCCGAAGAGAGCGTAGTTAAAAGCTGCCGGTAAAACAGTCACCTTAAAGGTATCAGAATTTGATGCTCCATCATCGTCAGTAACACCAACGGTTACAGTGTAGAGCCCGTAATCGGTGTAAGTGTGGTTGCCGGAGACTGTTCCTGAACCTTCCTGCTCAATCACATTTCCTGGTTCAACTATCCCGTCACCCCAGTCGATGGTAGCAGTATGCGTATCCATCTGACCCGGGTCAGTAAAAGTAGCATTACAGTTGACTTCATCTCTCTTGTCTACGGTCTGGTCTGCTCCCGCTTCCACAACTGGTTCGACGTTGTTTATCGTCACATCATGCGATACGGTGTCTGTGGAACCACCTGCGGTTGCTACTGTCAATGTAACTGTGTAAGTGCTGTTATCCCCATAGGCGTATGATGGATTTTCCTCACTGCTTGTATTTTCATCGCCAAAATCCCATGAAAAGGAGACTATTTCATCCGGAGATGAGGTGGAGGTATTAGTGAATTGAACAGGCGCCCCTTCATCTTGTGGCTCTGGCACCCACGTGAACTGCACTATCAAGACTAAATCAACCACAATCAGTGTCACGGATTCGGAGATTTCGGACGCATTCCCGGCGGCGTCTGTAGCTATTGCAGTGAGAGTATGTTCGCCTTCATTAAATACCTGGTTGGACAACTCGAATACGCCGTCGGCATCGGTTATATCGAAGCCAATCATTTGCTCGTTGTCATAGACATCCACGCGCGATTCTGGCTCGGCTGTTCCTGAGATTGTTATGGCTGTCCCAGACAGGATGGTTCCAGACTCGGGAGAGACGATGATAGGCTTATTGGGAGCAAGGGTATCTACTATAACATCTACAGGCACTGAAGCGGAAGAGATGTTTCCTGCAACATCCGTAGCCGTGGCAGTGAAGCTGTGTAGTCCATCGGCAAGCGGAGCGGTGGTAAAACTGAAGTTGCCACTTGCATCCGCCTGTATACTGGCTATCTGATTTTCATTGCGTAGCAAGCTCACCTGGCTAAAAGCCTCTGCTGTGCCTGTGAGTGTCAGCACATTCTGGGCTGTTGGAGAATCAATCGGAGTGAGTACAAGCACTTCAGGCGCGGAGCTATCAATCACATGATTGCCGCTTACATCCTCCGCTTCATTTCCAGACACATCAATAGCTTCAATGCGAATCACTACCTGCCCGCTATCTAGCGCGGGCACATTCCAGTCATATTGACCGTAGATGGCGCCAGAGTCTGTCACAGAGTCGATTGAATGCCAAGTATTTCCACCATCCGTGCTATAACACAGAGCAACATCTGCCAGTTCAAAGTTATCTTGCGGAAGCGACCAGACGATGGTATAGGTACTCCCTCCACGCAAATACTGCGTCTGCTCTTTGCTGGGAGCGATGAGGGTTAGTTGAGACATGGGAACTTCGCTATCAATCGTGAACTCAGTGTCAGAAGCATCTTCGCCGACGTTGCCTGCCATATCCACAGCTATTACCTTCACACGAACTGCTTGGCTGTTGACTTGCGGGATATTCCAAGTATAGATTCCATCATTGGGTAAATTCTCAGCAATTGGTATCCATCCATCCAGACCTGCCAGCGAGTAGAACAGGCTGATAGGATTATCGGCAAGATGTGCATCTACAGCGGGTTCCCAGGTGATGTCAATGCTATCTCCGCCTCGGAATAACTCTCCACCATTGGGATAGGTCAACAAAACCGTTGGTGGAGTTATGTCCACAGAAAATGGATTATTGGAAAAATCAGACTCGTTTCCAGCAACATCTGTGGCTTTTGCAGTGAGAGTATGTTCTCCCTCAAGGAGTCCTTGGATGACCAACGCAAATCTTCCATCAGCGTTAGCGAATACTTTCCCGAGCATCTGTTGATTATCATAGATGTCCACATGGGAGCTTGACTCGGCTGTCCCTGAAATGGTTAGGCTTGTCTCACGCAAGATAGCCCCTATCTCAGGATTGGTAATGACAGGCGTATCAGGAGCAAGAGTATCCAAGGTGAACTGGAACGCCGGATGGAAGTCGCTCACATTCCCCACTGCATCGCTTGCTTGAACCCACCAGAACCAAACGCCGTCAGACAGAGTGAGAACAAGTTGCGTCTCAGCTATATCAGACACATCCACTTCAGGTGAAGCGAAACCTGGTTCGTCATCTACCTGAACGTGATAGGTCACCGCTGTTACATCGGATACGACTTCCCAAACTAATGTTGGGGAGATATTCACAGCGATTCCGTTTGCCGGCGAACTCAGAATCGGTCTATCGGTAGGAACGGTATCTACTACAACTTCCACTGGCGCTGAAATGGCCGATTCATTTCCTGCAACATCCGTTGCTGTTGCAGTGAGGCTGTGGAGCCCATCAGATAAAGATTCGGTGGTAAAGCTGAATATTCCGCTTACATCTGCTTCTACATTAGCTATCAGCCCTCCATCGCAGAACAGGTTCACCCGACCTTCAGCCTCCGCTGTTCCTGTAATATTACAATATTTTGCGTTGTTGGAGAATCAAGCGGGTTGAGCACAGGCACATCAGGCGCGAAGCTATCAATCACATGATTGCCGCTTACATCCTCTGCTTCATTTCCAGACACATCAATAACTTCAATGCGAATCACAACCTGTTGGCTATCTGACGTGGGGGGTACATTCCAGTCATAGCTGCCGTAGATAGTACCTCCGTTCGTAACTTGAGCGATTGGGGAAAAATTGGTTCCTCCATCTACACTGTAACTCAGAGCAACTGAAGCCAGAGCGAAATTATCTTGTGGTAGCGACCAGACGATGGTGTAGGTGCTTCCTCCACGCAAATACTGCGTTTGTTCCTTGTTAGGAGCGATGATTGTCAGCGAGGATACCGGCGCATCACTGTCAATCGTGAAAGAAGCGTCAGACGCATATTCGCCGACATTGCCCGCTACATCCGCAGCTATTAGCTTCACACGCACTACCTGGCTATTGACCTGCGGGATGTTCCAGGTATAGCTTCCATCGTCAGGTTCGTTCTCAGCTATCGGTATCCATCCAGCCAAGCCGGCGAGAGAATAAAACAGGCTGATAGGATTATCGGCAAGATGCGCATCGACAACGCCTGTCCAGGTGATGTCAATGCTATCGCCGCCTCGGAATAACTCTCCACCGTTGGGATAGGTCAATGTAACTGTTGGCGCTGTGTTATCCACAGAGAATGAATGCTGAGAAGTTTCGGACGCATTTCCCGCGGCATCGGTGGCTACCGTAGTTAGAGTGTGCTCTTCTTCCGCAAGTGAATCAATGACCAACGCAAACCTTCCAGCCGTGTCAACCACGACAGAACCAAGCGGGGAGATATCCACCTGAGATTCTGGCTCTGCTGTACCTGAAATGGTGAGAGTTGTTTCACTTACGATAGCTCCAGCTTCGGGGGAAGTGATGATAGGCGCATTGGGTGCAACGGTGTCCAAGCTGAACTGAAAGATGGGAGAGAACTCACTCTCATGCCCTACTGTGTCTATTGCCTGAACCTGCCAGAACCAAAGTCCGTCAGGTAGGGTTGGGGAAAATTGCGTCTCAGCTATATCAGACACATCCACCTCAGGAGAAGCGAAATTCTGCTCATCATCAACTTTTACGCAGTAGCTAACTGCCATTGCATCGGAGACAACTTCCCATACTAACGTTGGAGAAGCATTCAGGACAATCCCATCAGCGGGAGACAAGGGGATGGGCCTTTTGGGAGTCACTGTATCCACCAGAACATCCACTGCGGTGGAGGCATCTGAGACATTTCCCGCCGCGTCGGTAGCGGTTGCTGTGAAACTGTGCGTTCCATCTGAAAGCGTCGGAGTGGGAAAGCTGAAACTTCCATCGGCGCCTGCTTGCACCGTCCCTATTAGATTTCCATTGTCAAACAGATTTACTTTACTTAAAGCCTCCGCTGTTCCCTCGATGGTCAGCAGATTCTCCCCAGTTGGAGAAGCCATCGGGGTTAGCACAGGCAGTTCGGGCTTGGAACTATCAATTTCAAAGACATTATCAGAAATATCTGCGCCCACGTTACCTGCTCTGTCAACAGCCTCAGCTCGCACTGACACATTGTCGCTGTCGAGTGTGGGAACATTCCAGCCAAACTCTCCGTCGTTCAGTTCCCCTTCTGCGATAGGCGACCAGTTTGTCCCATCAGTGCTATAGGCAAGATGGATGGGAGCATCTGGCATACCTAAGTTGTCTGTGGCAGGTTGCCAGGTAATCAAAAAGACGCCTCCACCGAGCATTACTTCGCCACCGTTGGGGGTTGTCAGTTGGACTACAGGGGATTGGCTGTCTATGATGAATCCCTCCACCGATACGTCAGCGCCGATGTTCCCTAAGGCATCTGTGGCTTCAATCTTGACCTTGACATTGGCACTGTTTGAGGCAGGCGCAGTCCACTCATACAATCCATCATTGGATTCATTCTCCGCGATAAGCTGCCAATCGCCATCTTCCTCATTATAGTAGAGCGAGATTGTATTGCCCTGGAGGCTTACAATATCCACCGCAGCTTCCCAACGGATGGAAACAGTGCCGCCACCCTGATAGGCTTCTCCACTATTTGGCGAAAGCAATTTCACCAGGGGAGGTGTGACATCTTGCACCTTGATATTGACCGTGTCAATGCTGCTCTCTTCGGAATCCGTCACACGCAATACCGCCGTATATTCGCCGATGGGATAAACGTGAGTGACGGATAAGTCCCGTTGCATCGGAGAAATCGCCATCATTGTTCAGGTCCCATTCGTAGGCGTTCGGGTCAGTAATGGGCGTGCCATCGGAACCGATGGATTGGGAACCATCAAGGGTAACTTCTGCTCCATCGGGTGAAGTTGCTTCATAAGTTGCGGGATTGGCATGCGCATGCGCCGTCAATGTGGCGATAGGTTCCCCGGAACCAGCGCCAGGACAGCCAAGATAACTGAACCCGATTCTCATATTGGCGCCGTCGTAACCCGTATACCACATTCTGAAGTCCTCAGCCCCAAACATTACCGTCGTGGGGCCACTCACACCCGTCGAATCCCAGGAGTTGCTTTGTCCCAGTTCGAGTACGGGATTGTCAGCGTGTTTGTTCCATGTCACACCATCACTGCTGGTGGCATAACCGATGCTAAGATTGCTGCCGTCATAACCCGTATACCAGACATGATACTCAATGCCGTCGTAAACCACAGTAGGGCTGCTCACACCCATCGCATCCTAGGAACCAGTAAGCCCCAAATCAAGGACGGGATTGGCAGCATCTTTGCTCCATGTCACTCCATCGCTGCTGGTGGCATAACCGATTCTGAGGTTACTGCCATCATGACCAGCATACCACATCCGATATTGAACGCCGTCATACAGCACCGTAGGACTGCTCACTCCCGTTGCATCCCAGGAACCACTCGCTCCGGGATTCAGCACGGGATTTCCGGCATGTTTGTTCCAATGAAGCCCATCATCGCTCGTCGCGTAGCCGATTCTCAAATTTGTTCCATCATAACCAGCATACCACATGCAATACTGAATCCCGTCATATAGGACAGATGGTTGGGAAACGAAATCATCATCCCAGACATCTCCAAGTCCATCATCTAATACAGGATTGCCTGGATACTTTTTCCATACCACACCATCCTTACTCCTGGCGTAGCCGATGTCAATCTGTGAACCGTTATCGCCGACATACCATAGATGATACTTACTCCCATCAAACAACACACACGGGTGGGAAACGTGGACATCATCCCAGTTTCCATAAGTGCCAGGGTCAAACACAGGATTGGCTGGATACTTTTCCCAGTTTATTTGAGCCATCCCGACCGCTGGGACGAGGGTTAGGACGGTAATAACGATTATGGTCGAAAGGATAGTTAAATGTCTCATGAGAAATACCTCCTGTGGTGATTGAAGATTTTTGTTTCAATTTCTATTTGGAAGTGAAATTGAAACGAAGATTGTCTATTGAAGATTGAAGATTGTTTGTCTTTTCAATCTTCAACGTTTGGTGTGAATTACAAAATGCAGGATAAAGAAGCTACGAGTGGGGACAAGCCACCACTCCTACGGACTACGAAGATTATAATGTAGTCTAGCCCCTTGTGGGCGTCTTGTGGGCGTTGGACTTCGGAAAACTCACACCAAGCGTT
>JACKQG010002312.1_pt1 | contig 25118 bp, 20 predicted proteins | sample 8237621 | NCBI WGS metagenome assembly JACKQG01 (sample SAMN15677084, study PRJNA649215) | marine metagenome | biome: marine; feature: Black Sea; material: saline water; isolation source: suspended particulate matter (SPM) from the Black Sea western gyre | collected 2013-06-09/2013-06-10 | depth... | reverse complement strand
ATTCAGTACTTGTAAATAATTATCCTAATCCGTTCAATCCAACTACTACAATCCGTTTTTCCATAACACAATCCAGCAAAGTCGAACTCACGATTTATGACGTTAAAGGAAGACTTGTCGAGACACTTGTGAACGATGACGTATTGCCAAGTACTTATACACATACTTGGAATGCTCAAAATATCCCATCAGGCACCTACTTCTATCAGCTCAAAGTAAATGACCATGTAGTTGATACTAAATCAATGATCTTGGTTAAATAACAGGTATAATTTTCAGCCGGTGCAGTTATTGTGCCGGTTGATTTTTTCTTTTATTAGAATGTGTATTAAAATAAAAGGGGTTTGAGTTGAATCTTTCTGAGGATAGACAATATCATCTGAATGAAGAGGGTGACTTTATCATACATGATTATAACTCATCAAAATTATTCTCAAGTTTTTTACCGGGAGTTGCCGGCAAAAGCGGCATTCCCATGTGGACGTTTTACGTTAATCGCGGCCAGTGCATCTGCAGTATGGGCATGGAAGGCAAGCATCATCCTATTATGGAATTCCTGCCGGCAAATTGGGCTTATAATCTTGTTTCAACTCAGGGATTTCGAAGTTTCATAAAATTATCGAAAGATTTTCCCATCAGATTTTACGAGCCTTTTCAGAATAATCTACGCGATGAAAAAATAGAACGTTCCCAGAAAATGATCATTTCTGCTTCACAATTGAAACTGGAAGAAATTAATAACACTTTAGGTTTAAAATTTGTTGTAGAATACTTCAATGTTCCTCAAGAAAATTATGCCGGTCTGATCCGCCGGCTACATATAGAAAATTTGAATGATCATCCTGTAAAACTGGAAATTCTGGATGGCTTGCCGCTGATCATTCCCTACGGCATCGATAACAATGGACTAAAGTTTATGCGACGGCTGTTCGAGGCTTTCGTGGAAGTGGTGAATTTCGAGAACAAAGCGCCCTTTTTCAAAGGCAAAGTGAAACCAGCCGACCGACCGGATGTGGTGAAGATCAAAAAAGGAAATTTCTATCTGGGCTTTGCGGAAGATAGCAAACTAGTTACGCCAATCGTTGATCCATTCAAGATTTTTGGAATTCGTGGTGATTATAATTATCCTGAAAATTTCCTGAAATCTACTGCCAAAAATCTAGTGAAAGATCAGATCTTTGAAAACAGACTGCCCTCTGCGATGGGGCTGTTCCAAACGGAAATTGCTGCTGACAAAACTTTCACCTGCAATTCCATTATCGGTCATGCAGCTTCGGTGCAGGAACTGAACGAACTGATACCTAAAATCGCTAAGGCAGACTACATCGATCGGAAACAAGCGGCAGACAGAGATATCGTGAAAGCTTTGACGCAGCATAATTTCATCTGCAGCTCACAGTCAGCGCTGGATCATTACGCCAGACAGAATTTTCTGGATAATACACTACGGGGAGGTTTACCCTACACGATCAAGGGCAGTGAAAAATCGACTACGCTGCATCTCTATTCGCGCAAACATGGCGATCTGGAAAGAGATTACAATGATTTCCGGCTCAATCCAACTCCCTATTCACAGGGAAATGGAAATTTCAGAGACGTGAATCAGAATCGCCGCTGCGATCTATTCTTCGATCCCGATGTGCAGGAAGATAATGTTGAACACTTTTATAATCTAATCCAGCTGGATGGCTTTAATCCGCTTGTGATAAAAGAAATCCATTTTACAGTAAAAGATCACGTGAAGCTTAAAAACTTTTTAGCACAAAATCTGGGACCAGAAAATGTTGAAATTGTCAGTTCTTTTTTGGAAGAGTCTTTCACACCTGGGGAACTGTTGATCTTCCTGAAAGAACACATAATTCCTTTGAAAAGTAATAACGAGAGTTTTCTTGGTGATTTGCTGGGATTGTGCAAAAAGAATCATGACACACGTTACGGTGAAGGTTTCTGGACAGATCACTGGACGTACAATCTGGATCTCCTAGAAAATTATCTGGCTGTAAATCCAGACAAAAAGAAATATATATTGTTTGAGAAGCGGGATTTTTCATTTTATGATAATCCGCATTGCGTGCAGCCCCGTGACGACAAATATGTTATCTGGAACGGTAAACCCATGCAGTTGCAATCTGTTGTTTTCGATGAAGAAAAAGACCTGCTTATTAACAAACGCAGTCACGATCCCAATAAAGTTAAAACTGATTTCGGTAATGGAGAAGTGTACTATACAAATCTGTTCAGCAAGATGCTGTCTCTCATTGTGAACAAACTCGCTTCTCTAGATGCCGAGGGGGTAGGTGTGGAAATGGAAGCCGATAAACCAAACTGGTATGATGCGCTCAATGGCTTACCCGGTTTAATGGGTTCAAGTCTCAATGAAACACTGGAGATAAAGCGAAATATTCTGTTTCTACTAAATACCCTTTCTGATCTGGATCAGGAAGATAAAAATTGGTTTGTCTATGAAGAATTGAAAACATTCATTATCAAACTTCATGATACACTCAAATCAAGATTGACTCCTTTTGAATTCTGGGATAAAGCAACTGCAATCAAGGAACAATATCGGGCAAAAACAAGATATGGGATCCATGGAAAAGAAACAGTACTATCTAAAAAAGAGATCATTACATTCTTGCAATCCGGGCTGGAAAAACTGGAAGAAGGGATCGCCAAAGCATGGAATGAAAAGGACAGGGTTGTATCAACCTATTTTCTGAATGAACCTGTTGAATACGAAGTGATCAAGTTATCTGATGATGAAACCAATAAAGTTAAACATAATTCCAGAGGATTTCCCTGCTTTCGAGTAAAGAAATTTCAGCAGAAATCGCTGCCGCTTTTCTTAGAAGGACCTGTTCACTATCTGCGTTGTCACAAAGATAAAGAAAGAGCTGTCGAACTTGCAAATAATATTAGACAAAGTAGACTTTTTGATCAACAACTCAAGATGTATAAAGTAAACGAATCTCTAGCAGATCAACCACATGAAATCGGAAGGGCTAGAACTTTTTCGCCGGGATGGTTCGAAAATGAATCGATCTGGCTGCACATGGAATATAAATACATGCTGGAATTACTAAGGAACGGTCTTTATGATCAATTCTACGGTGATTTCAAAAATGTGTTCATTCCATTTTTAAAACCTGAAATTTATGGTAGAAGTATTCTGGAAAATTCCTCTTTCATCGTCAGCAGTGCCAATCCGGATCCTTCTATTCACGGTAATGGATTTGTGGCTCGATTGAGTGGTGCAACAGCAGAATTCATAAATATTCTGTCATTTATGACAATCGGGCAGAAACCTTTTTGTATCAATGAAAATAATGAATTGCAGCTGCAGTTTAATCCTGCTCTCCCGGAATGGCTTTTTACCAAAGCAGCAAGTAATAGAAAACTGCTTTTGGATGGTGTTTGGCAGGAAGTTGAATTTACCAAAGATACTTTCAGTTTTATGTTCCTGGGGGAAATATTGGTTACATATCACAATCCATCGAGAAAGAATACTTTTGGGCAAAATGGAGTTTCACCTGCTAATTGGAAACTGATTGATAATGATGGAAAGATATCAATCGTAAAAGAAAACAAATTGAATGCTAAGTTAACAAAAAAAGTTCGAAATAGAGAAATAAAACGTATACATGTAGATTTGAAATAAATTTGGAGAAAATTATATGAAAGATTTTGAAAATAGAATTTCCGAGTTATTGGCAAAAATGACTCTTGATCAAAAGATCGGGCAAATTGTGCAACCTGAAAGACAATTCGTTACTCCCGAAGAAGTCAAAAAATATCATATTGGTTCAGTTCTTAGTGGTGGTGGATCTGTTCCAGGTGACAATAAACCCGAAGATTGGATTAAAATGAATGACGAATACTGGGCAGCTTCTATGGAAGAAGATGAAGATCATCTGGCTATTCCATTGATCTATGGCGTAGACGCAATTCATGGTAATACTAATGTATTAGGTGCAGTGGTTTTTCCTCATAATATTGGTTTGGGTGCAGCTCATGATCCTGATCTGTTGGAAAGAATTGCTTCTGCAACTGCCGAAGAAATTGCAGCAACTGGTGTAGAGTGGACTTTTGCTCCTACCTTGGCTGTTGCTCGCAATGATCACTGGGGAAGAACTTATGAGAGTTATTCTGAAGATCCCAAGATCGTTTCTGAATACGCTCCCAGATTTGTGAAAGGACTTCAGGGAAATTATGGTGAAGAAAATGTGATAGCCTGTGCTAAACATTTCATTGGCGATGGTGCAACTTTGCATGGAATCGATCAAGGTGATATGTGTATTTCCGAAAAAGAATTGCGCAAAATTCACGTTCCTCCCTACAAAGCTGCTATCGATGCGGGAGTACTTTCAGTTATGGTTTCTCTCAGTAGCTGGTATGGTAAAAAATGCCATGCTCACAAATTTTTACTAACAGATCTATTGAAAAAAGAATTGAATTTTAAAGGATTTGTGATCTCAGACTGGGATGGAATTGACTATATTGATGAAAGTTATGAAGAATCTGTTGCTCAGTCGTTGAATGCTGGAATGGATATGTTCATGATCACTGAGAAATGGAAAGAATTTATTCAACATGTAAAAACAAATATTAAGAATGGTCGTATTCCTATGGAACGATTGGATGATGCTGTCAGCCGAATACTGCGTGTTAAATTTGAATTTGGCGTGTTTGAAAAACCCCGACCAGCAGAAAGAAAATTATCAAAAGATCCATCCTGCTTTGGTTCAAAAGAGCACCGGGAAGTTTCCCGTGAAGCTGTACGAAAATCATTGGTTCTATTAAAAAATGAAGATGACATTCTGCCTTTGAAGAAGGAAAGCAGAATCCTGGTAGCTGGAAAAAATGCTCATAACCGCGGTCATCAATGTGGTGGATTTACAGTAGCTTGGCAGGGTGTAGATGATACAGATGAATCAAAAGATAAATCTTATGTTATGACTGATTCAGAAAAAGAAAAACCAAGAGATAAAACAAATAACGGGAAAACTGCGCATAGATCTTCAATAATTGGTGGAACTTCAATCTGGGAAGGAATTCAACGAGTTGCACCAAATGCAATTTTGAACGTGGATGGAACAAAAGCTGATCCTGCTAAACATGATGTGGCAATTGTCTGTATTGGTGAAGTTCCTTATGCTGAGATGCTGGGCGATATTCGGGTGGAAGGACTAAGAAAAGGCCTGAAGATCGGAAAAGGTTCTACTGCAGATGAAACACTTCCAGGTGAGGATATTCCTATCGTAAAAAAAGGTCCTTATGGAACACATTTATATCTGCATGAACTTCATCCTGAAGATCTTGAAACGATAAAGAATATCACCCAAAAAGGAATTCCTGTAGTTGCTGTAATGATTTGCGGCCGTCCTCTGGTTATAGAACAGGAACTGACAGAAACGAAAGCCTTTCTAGTTGCCTGGTTCCCAGGCTCAGAAGGGCAAGGTGTTGCTGACGTGCTATTTGGTGATTATCGAATGCAAGGCAAACTGAGCTTTTCATGGCCTCGCTACGATGATGAAAATTGGAATGTGGGAGATGAAGGTTATAATCCGATGTTCCCGTATGGATATGGATTGACATATAAATAGATAATTGAAATCTTGCGAATGGTCAAAAAGCTCTGTAAGAGATTAACCTTCGCAATGATCGGTGTGATAAGATTTTTGAGTGCAGGAGCATTGCTTTTGCACTCATTATTTTCAAGTAAGATAATAATTTTAGAGTAATAAAAATGATACTAATAAAATAAATAATTCTTTCGGGGATATTTCTTTTAATTTATTATTTTCGATTATATCTCAAATCAAATAGTGCCACTATTTTCACGATTTCAGATAGATTGTATTGTTCAATTCTTGACACTTGGTAAATGGTTTTTTATCAGTAGATAATTGCAATAACCCATAGGTGTTTGATGCAAGATCAGTATAAGTTTTATTACTTCAGTGTTACTTTGAAAGGTCATGAAAATGCTAACCTACTTCTGGTTGGTAACTTAACCCGAGCGGGTTTAACTCAGTGGTAGAGTATTAGCTTCCCAAGCTAAGGGTCGCGAGTTCGAATCTCGTAACCCGCTCCAATTTTAGGTCTATTAACCACGAATTAACACGAATTAACACTAAAATCATTTAAAGAAAAAGATATTAAATGGATAATTAGAGAGCTATATAATAGAAAATTAAAATTCTTATAAAAAAAGATAGCTTTAGATAAATCAAAAATTTGACGATTTATTACAACTATTCTTAGTCCGCCCATGAAGATTCTATTACATAACGGAAAGGTTTTAACTCAAGATCAGCAAAATCCCATAGCAGACACTATTTTCATTAAGGATAATTCAATTGTATTTGTAGGTAGAAGAAATGATTTTAATGAAACAACTTTTGATGATGTATTAAAAATCGATTTGAAAAAAAAGGTGGTACTTCCAGGATTCATAGACTGTCACACCCATTTTGTTAATTTTGCATTCTTAAAAAGATCAGTCGATCTTACGAACTCAAAATCTATTCAGGATGTAAAAACACGATTAGAAAATTTCCGGAAGAATCATCCTGAAATAAAAGAATGGGTACATGGTTTTGGTTGGGATAAAAATTTATGGGATGATCATACTTCTTTCAATAAAGAATTTGTGGATAAAATTTTTCCCGATATACCTGTCTCACTGTCCAGCAAAGACCTTCACTCATTTTTGTGCAATTCAAAAGCACTTGAAAGAATGGGTATCAATAAAAATACACCTAATCCAAAAAAGGGCAGTATAGGTAGAAATCCGGATGGCTCATTGAATGGTTTTCTTTATGAAAAAGCATGGAAATTCATTGATGAAGCCCGACCCAATCCTTCTTTTCCTGAGCAAGTCGCTCTTGTCAAGGATGCAATTGATGAAGCTCATCATCTTGGGTTGACAGGCATTAATAGTATGGAAGGCAAAGAAGCTTGGAAATTGTTTGAATATTTGAGAAATGAAAATCAACTTAACTTGAGAACATGCTGGCATTTCCGATTAGATTTACTTGATGAAATGATCGAAAAGGGAATACGATCTTATACTGGTGATGAGTGGTTCAAATATGGCGGATTGAAGCTTTTTATGGATGGCTCGATCGGCTCTCACACTGCGTATATGTTCCACCCGTACCTCGGTGATCCGTATAATTGTGGCACTCTTTTTCATAGCGAAAAGGAATTATTTGAAATGGTTTACTTTGCTGCGAAACACGATATTTCACCGACCATTCATTCGATAGGGGATAAAGCAAATAATTACGCTATCAATACGCTTGTCAAAGTGAAAAATCTTCCTGAAATAAAATCAAAGGATCTGTTATATCGCATAGAACATCTTCAGTGCTGCCTGCCGAAAGACCAGCAGCGGGTTGCACAAGAGGGAATATATTGCTCGATGCAGCCGATCCATATAAGTACCGATGTGAAAACTACAGAGCGATTGTTGGGTAAATATGGAAAAAATTCCTATCCGTTCAAATCTCTACTCGATAAGGGAGCGATTGTTGGATTCGGTTCTGATGTGCCGGTCGAAACGCATGATCCGTTCCTCGGAATATATTCTGCATTAGAAAGAAAATATCAATGCGATCCAAATGAAGGCAGCTGGATCCCCGAACAGAAAATAACAGTGCAGGAAGCAATTCGGGCTTATACGATAGATGCTGCAAAAGGAATACGAAGCGATGATCTCATTGGTTCAATCTCACCCGGCAAACGTGCTGACCTTATCATGATCGATGATTTTGAAAATGAACCAAACGAATTCTGGTTAGAAGCAAAACCTTATATGACGATCGTGGGTGGGGAGATTAAATTCCAAAATTTTTAAAAATATCAGCTCCAAATATTTGATGCATTTTCTAACATATTTCTAATTACACATTTTTTAAAGTAAACTCATAATAAATAAATTTAAAAAATAATTGACAAGTCCTCAGAAAACATCACATATTGGCATCAAATGTCATAGATGTTCAAAATAATTCAAAACTTGGCATTCGTGGAGGTTCCGTGTCAGGTACATTTTTGGGTTCGATAGAAGGTTCGATAACCAATAGACGGGTAAGTATTCCTCAATCATTTAGAAGTCTGATCGCTCTATCAGCAAGGATGCTTGTCGTTGCAGTTCGAGGTAGAAGCAATACTATCTATATCTTTCCAATGGATTTCTGGAAAAAGCTGGAACAAGATCTCGAGCAGGGAACGGATAAAGAAAAACAACTCCTGAAAATGTTTCGAATCTATGCGACAGTGCTCAAAGTCGAGGGACCGGGACGAATCCTCTTACCCAAAAAATTATTAGAAATAGCTGAGATAGAAAATAAGATCGTTTTCTTGGGCGAAGGCAAATTCTTTTCAATCTGGAATCCTGATAATTTCCAAAAGTACGAAGAAGAGATCGCTCAGCAATATGATGAAAAACTGCAAGAGAATGGACTTCTCTTTTAAATCCGCAGGAGGAACAATGAAAGTATCTATCGGACAGATCATGCAATTCAAGAGGATCAAAGGTGTGAAGCTTCCGGAAGGACCTTACAAGGTCGATAATTTTGATGACGTGCCACAGGATATGGAATTCGGTCTCTTTGCATACGAGATCAACGGGAATGTTGCTCACTATATTAATGTTGAAAAACTCAAAAACGGCTCCGAAGAAGAACAGGAGCTGCTGGAAAAATTCAAAATGTATTCATCCCTGCTTTCCGTAGAAGCTCTTCCTCACCTTATGCACCACAAAGATATCATTGATATTGAAGAAGTGAATGATCATATTTTACTGCATTGCGGGAATCGCTACTTTTCGATCTGGGATGGAGATAATTTCAAAAATATTGAAAAATATCTCAATTATAACCTGCATCAGTATCAAACTCCTCAGTATCTGCAATGAAAACCTTCCATATTCCTGTTCTTAGAGAACGATCAATTCAATTCCTTCAAATAAAAAAAGGCGGGATCTATGTTGATGCCACACTTGGCGGAGGGGGGCACACTGAGGCAATGTTCAAACAGGAAAAGGACATTCATGTTATTGCTTTTGATCATGATAAGGATGCTATTGATTTCGCGCAGAAACGCTTATCCAAATATTCGGATCGAATTATATTTGTTAATAAAAATTTCTCTTATCTTTCATCTGCACTGGCGCTTAACAGGATTAACAAAATTGATGGAATCCTCTTCGATCTTGGTTTCTCATCTCATCAGATCGACCAGCAGCGCGGTTTTAGTTATACTCAGGATGATGTTCTCGATATGAGAATGAACCGCAATAATGGCAAACTAACAGCATTTGAGGTCGTGAACTTTTATCCAAAGGAGAAACTCGAACAGGTTCTGCATGATTACAGCGAAGACAGATTTTGGAGGCGCATCAGCAACGCAATATTGCAGGCAAGAAAAAATAAAAAGATTGAAACAACCAAACAACTTAGAAAAATTATCGAGAATGTTATTCCAAAAGATAAAGCATTCAAAACATTATCGAGAATTTTTCAGGCACTTCGAATTGAAGTAAACAAGGAACTGGATGCGCTGGAAAAGGGATTAAAATCTTCGGTTGAAGTTTTAAAAAAAGACGGAAGGATCGCAGTCATTTCCTACCACTCTCTTGAGGATCGGATAGTAAAACAGTATTTCAAATATGAGAATCTTGAATGTATATGTCCGGCATATTTACCTCGATGTGTGTGCGAAAAAGAGAGAAGATTGAACATCATCACAAAAAAACCCATCATTCCGCCCGAAGAAGAGATCAGGGAAAATTCGCGTGCCCGAAGTGCAAAATTACGAGTCGCAGAGAGGTGCTGATGAATAAAAAACCATCCTTACTTTTTATTATTTTTATTTCGATTTTTTGCTTCATTGTGATCTCCAGTCTGCTCCGCTCTATTTTTCTTGAACAGCAAAGAGGGTTATTAGCCCTCGAGCAAGAAATCCAGGATCATCAGGATATTATAACTGATCTGAAAAATGAGATCAGCGAGTTGTCTCTTGACACGCGCATCATAGAAATTGCCGGCAGCATGCTTCACATGGATTTTCCTAAACCAACCAGTATCATCAGTGTAAAGAAAAACCAGGTTTCATCAGATCAGGTTAATTACTCTTTAATGAATTTTATTTCTCCGGAAGCTATTGCTGCAGATAAATAGCAAAATATCACTGTCCAATGCAGGAAAATAAGGGTAGGATTTCTTCAATAAAAGTTATCTTCATTCTTGTTTTTTGTGTTTTTATATTCCGATTATTTTCCATACAATTATTAGACGTTTACGGATTTTACAATAATTACCAGCGTTACAAAAATAAAAAGAACATCATACCGGCAGAGCGAGGTTTCATCTATGACAGACACGGTACGGCACTAGCAGGGAACAAAAAATTATATAAGCTGGAATTCTGCCCAAAACTTATCAAATGGGAAAAGATAGACTCACTTTCGACAGTTGATAGGGGTATTGTTTATAATGAAATAATTAATACCATCGCTCAAAATACGGATAAATCACGTGAAGAGATTGCAGAGAGAATTTCTACTTTTGAAGAAGATTTTCCATACGGCTTCGAGCTGGTTACTCAAATTGATGCTGCTCAAAAGGATAGGATATTAAGAGCCCTAAAAGATCAGGGAATTCACGGAGTGCTCGATTATAAACAGAAATCCGAAAGGGTGTATCCAAAGGGCAATCTCGCCGGTCCTTTAATTGGATTTTATGAATATGATAATGACCGTGCATTGTGCGGAATTGAGCTTGTATCCAATAACGAGCTGACCGGTCAGGACGGTTGGTCAGAAGTAATACAATATGGCACTGGTGATGACTATCATTTTGATGATATGCCTTTGCAGGATCCGATTTCCGGCAAATCCGTCTATCTCACTATTGATGCACATCTTCAGGCAATCCTGGAAAAAAATCTCATACTTGGAATTGAGGAATATGATGCCAAAGGAGCGATCGGTGTAATAATTTCACCCCGTACCGGAGAAATTTATGCTATGAGGGGGATAAATCGAGATTATATTGGGAGTTCGGTACGAACCGGTCATACGCTTCCGATATATCCGATAAACTGGCAGTACGAGCCGGGTTCCACACTAAAACCGGTTACAGCACTAATAGCAATCGAAGATAATATATATCATGCGAATGATATAATCGACTGTAGAACCAGAAAGATCGGCGGACGTACAATCTCCGATGTGAAGCCACTTCAATATTTAACCTTTAAACAGGTACTTTCAAAGTCCAGCAATTGCGGTATCACTCGCATTGCAGATAATATTCAACCCTATAAATTATACAAAACATTAACTGATCTTGGTTTTGGCCATAAAACAGGTATCATTTTAAATGGTGAAAGTGCTGGAGTTATTCGACATCCGAGCAAATGGTCAAAATATTCCTTGCATTCGCTGTCTTTTGGTCAGGAATTGACAGTGACAGTACTTCAGCTCGCCTATGCTTATGCTGCTTTTGCGAATGGTGGAAGAATGCTACAGCCGAAAATAATATATAAAATAGAGGATGAGGAGCAGAATATGCTCTTTGAGCCAAAAACAACAGTTGTCAGGCAGGTCTCAAATCAATGGGCTATTGACACTTTGAGAACCTATTTAAAAGCAGTCGTTGATGAAGGACACGGAGTCGGAACCAAGCTTGGATATATTTCTGTAGCTGGTAAAACAGGTACCGGAGAAAAGCTCGATCCCGAAGGACGTGGCTACCTTAAAGATGCCTATATCACGAGTTTTGTGGGCTTTTTCCCTGTAGAAGACCCTCAGGTAGTGATGGCAATTATGTATGATGAACCGGATTATGATCATCGTTACGGAAGCATCTCTGCAGTCCCGACTTTCCGAAAAATTGTTGAGGAAATGATTGTTCTTCCTCATAATGATATTTTGTACATTGCCAATGAAGCCAATAGAGAATATGTACTCGTTCCGGAATGCATTGGAAAATCTGTAAAAGAAGCATGCAAGCTTCTGGTCGAACACAATATTGACTTCACCAGTTTTGGGGATGGAGATGTCGTAGTTGATCAGTTCCCCAAACCGGGTGTGACGATGCTGGAAGGGTCGTCGATAATCCTTCAGGCAGGATTTCAAATCCTTACACGAAGTAATCAGAATGCAAACTTGACGCAATAAATGAGAATCAAACTCTAAGGTTTTCTATGAAAAAGTTGAAACTAAAGCAGATCATTACAGCGATGAACGCAACTACTAACGCACTTAAAAATGCAGAGATTGACTGCATCATACATGATTCCCGCGAGTGTGGCTTACATTCTGATAAGAAAATCCTATACTTTGCAATTCATGGGGAACAGGTTGACGGACATGATTTTGTCAGGGATGCGCTCTCAAAAGGAGCATTATTTGCAGTGGTGGATCATGAACTACAAGGTGAAGTAGATACGCAGAAACTTATATTTGTTGAGAATACTGTGAAAGCTTTGGACGCATTAGGAAAATATTATCTCAAACAGTTTGATATTCCAAAAATCGCGATCACCGGCTCGGTCGGGAAAACTATCACAAAAGAATTCGTTGCTAATGTGTTGTCTCAAAAATATAAAGTTCATAGAAGCGAGGGCAATCTCAACACGATTATCGGGCTTCCTATAACGATTTTTGACCTCGATGACACATATGAAATAGCAGTTCTTGAGCTTGGAACAAATCATTTTGGAGAAATAAAAGCTCTTACAGAAATGGTTGATCCCGATATTACGGTCATTACTAATATCGGTGAATCACATTTGGAATTCTTAGAAAATCTTGAGGGAGTTTTCAGAGAGAAGAATGACATTTTTAAGTATTCAGCAAAGGATACATTCAAAATATTTAATGGTACTATCACATTTCTTCAGAATCACAAAGGTGAAAAGCATTACTATTCCTACGGATTTGATGACGATAATGACCTTGTAGTGAGGGATATAGATCGTGTAGATCACAAATATTCGTTCTATGTAAATGATGAGCAATATTTCATTTTTAATGATGTGTATCATAATGTGCTGAATGCGATCCCTGCAATTATTATAGGAAAGCAATTTGAGCTTTCCCACGAACAGATACAGAAGGGCTTAGCGATCACACCTGAAGTTGGTTTGAGAATGGAGATAAGGGAGAATGCATCGAAAAATTGGACAATCATCGCTGACTGCTATAATGCAAATCCAGTATCAATGACATCTGCGCTGGAGTATTTGCAAGCTCTTCCTCATAAAAATAAGATAGTGATCCTTGGAAATATGCTCGAACTGGGAGTGGATAGTCAAAAATTTCATGAAGATATTGGCATATTGGTAAGGGAAATGGGTGTAAGGAGATCGATCTCAATTGGAGATCTTGCAAAGTTTTATAAATTTATCACACATTACTCATCTGCTGATGATTTTATAGATCGCTTCTCAGATGAGATGTTTCCTGAGGATGCTGTAATACTGGTCAAAGCATCCCGGGGTATTGCGTTAGAAAAAATCGTAGAAAGGCTGGTAAATTAATGTTTTATCATATTTTGTATCCTCTCGTTAGGGTACATATTGTTTTTAATGTTTTTCAGTACATTACATTCCGTGCAATTGGTGCTTTTATCACCGCACTTCTTTTATGTTTTTTATTTGGTCCCAAGATCATCAAATCTTTGAAAAGGCATCAGGTTACAGAAAATATTAATGGTTTCCTCCCGGCTGCACATATGAAAAAGAAGGGTACTCCCACAATGGGAGGAATTATTATTGGACTTGGCTTGATCATCTCGAGCTTGCTCTGGAACAATCTTACAAATCCCTATGTGCTTATAGCACTGCTTGTTACGTTGTGGCTCGGTGGATTGGGTTTTCTTGATGATTACCTGAAAAATGTACGGCATATAGAGCAGGGTTTGGTCGAGAAATATAAGATTGCAGGACAGCTTGTTCTTGGAATTCTCATTGCAGTTACTCTCTATTTTGGCTATCAGCAAAGTCACTCGATCACCTATATTAATATCCCATTCTTGAAGGATACTTCTATTTCACTTGGTGTATTTTTCATTCCATTTGTTGCACTTTTTATCACTTTTTATTCGAATGCAGTAAATCTTACAGATGGATTGGATGGACTGGCAGCGGGTACGATCGCTCTTGTTGCCTTCGGGCTCGGTGTTATGTCTTACGTTAAAGGGCATATTGTAATCGCAGATTATCTTAAACTCGAATTTATCAGCGAGGCAGGGGAGTTGACGGTTTTCACGACTGCAATTATCGGTGCGATCCTTGGATTTCTCTGGTTTAATATAAAGCCGGCGCAGGTATTCATGGGAGATACTGGAGCGCTTTCCATGGGGGGAGTTCTTGCTGTGATGGCTATTCTTATAAAGGAAGAGATTTTCTTTGTCATGATAAGTCTTATGTTCGTTATTGAGGCAATTTCATCCTTAGTACAGAGATACTATTATAAGCATACACGCATAAAATATGGTGAGGGCAAGCGGGTTCTTCTCTGTGCTCCGCTTCATCATCATTACGAATTAAAGGGTTGGTCGGAAAACCAGATCGTAATACGTTTTTGGATTATAACAATGCTTTTAACCGCTATAGGACTGGCTACACTTAAGCTGAGATAGCATGGACTGGAAAGATAAGAGAGTTGCTGTTATCGGTCTTGCCAGAAGCGGTTTGGCTGCTGCACGAAAACTCAAAGAGATAGGCGCTGATCCTTTCTTATCCGACATTCGCTCAAAAGAAGAATTGAAAGATATAATAACCATCATATCTGATTTTGAGTATGAATTAGGAGAGCATTCGGGAAAAATTCTTAACAACAAACTAATCATTGTGAGTCCTGGAGTTCCGCTTGATATTCCTATTTTAGAAAAAGCACGTGAGAAAGAAATCCCAATATGGAGCGAACTGGAATTCGGATTTCAGCTTGTCAAAGATACTTCCTCAAAGATCATTGCAATAACCGGCTCAAATGGAAAGAGCACAACTACTTCCCTGATTCATCATATCTTGAAAGAGAGTGGCAAAAATGCGCTACTTGCAGGTAATATCGGATTGCCATTCACATCGTTTCCAATTGAAAAGGGGGAATATGACTTCATTGTGTTAGAGGTAAGCAGCTTTCAACTCGATGCAATTGAACGATTTAAACCGGACATTGCAGTTTTGTTGAACATCACTCCTGATCACTTGAATCGGTATCATACATTTGATGCATATAGAAGCTCGAAATTAAGAATTTTTGAAAATCAGACGGAAAATAATTTCGCAATACTAAATTATGATGATGATGAATGCAAGCAATTAAACAAAACTGGTTTATCAAAAAAAATATTCTTTAGCGTGAAAGAAAAAGTGAATGAAAAGGTTTGGTTTCAAGATGATAAAATCTGGATAAAATCTGTAGATATGACTTCCCATTTATTCTCTAATGACCTTCCAATAAGAGGATTACATAATATTAGCAACGCTGTTGCTTCTTCCCTTGTTGGTGTATTATGCGGATTGAAACCTGACCAAATAATCGCAGCTTTGAAAAGTTTCAAAGGATTAGAACATCGTCTTGAATGGGTAGCTGAAATCGATGAAAGAATTTTTATAAATGATTCAAAAGCAACAAATTGTGTTTCTGTAGAAAAAGCACTCACATCATTTGATAAACCGATAAATCTTATTATGGGCGGTTCGGATAAAAATGAAAATTTCTCATCCCTGATTTCGCTCATAAAAAAAAATGTGATAAACCTGATCGTACTTGGTGAAACAAAAACCCAAATTGTTAGAATGTTTAAAAAATTTGTGAACACAGTCGAGGTTTCTGATTTGCAAGAAGCAGTCCAGACCGCATACAAAATTTCAGAACCAGGTGAATATATATTGCTTTCACCCGGCTGCGCAAGTTATGATATGTATAATAATTTTGAAGAGCGTGGAAAGCACTTCAAACAGCTTGTAAACACGATAAAAAAATGAAGATTTCAACAAAATTTCTGGAAGATTCGCTGATCTACATCTGTCTTATTCTGATTTTGATCGGCTTGCTGCTCATCGGAAGTATAGATTCCTTTCAGTTCAAATCGCGGAATATTGTAATGCAGACTATATGGATTTTTGTATCTATTATATTCTTTTTTATCTTTTCACACATTCATCTTCAGCGTTTGAGAATACTGTCTTTTCCACTGTTACTTCTCGGCTTGATCGCTCTTGCGGCAGTATTTGTGCCGGGCATCGGGAAGACAGTAAATAATTCATCACGATGGATCAATCTTGGCAAATTCACTTTTCAATCAAGCAATCTAGCAAAGATAATTCTCATCTTTTATATGGCCCATTTCTTTGCAAAAAATCAGGATATTCTCGATAGATCAGAACCGAGATATTTCCTTCGCAATTTTTTCCCGGTCATTTTTGCTCTTGGTCTTTATATTGGCTTGATATACTTTGAACCCGATCTCAGCACAGCAGGTATTCTCTTTCTTATTTTTCTGAGCATGCTTTTTATAGCGAAAGTGAAACTATCCACAATCACATTAATATCTGTTAGTGTTATTATTATGCTTGTGGTTCTCATATCGGTTGGTCCTTCATATCGAAGAGCACGGTATGTCTCTTTTGTGAAATTTCTTGCCGGCAAAGAGGTGAAGGTTCAAGATCATAATGATGCTTTTTTCCAACCGAGGGAGTCTCTTATCGCACTGTCTAATGGCAAGTTAACAGGCAGGGGGTCAGAAGAGGGAAAGGCAAAATTATATTATCTGCCATTTGCTCACTCTGATTATATTTTTTCTATACTTGGTGAAGAATATGGGTTTGTAGGAAGCATAGTGCTTCTATTGTTTTATCTGCTTCTGTTGCTAAGTTGTTTCACTTTATCGCAGCGCGCACATAATCCTTTTTACTCATTTCTTATCGCAGGTTTAGGATTTGGGATTGCATATAATATTATTGTAAATGTTGCTGTTGCAGTGAGTTTGATCCCTTCGACCGGTGTGACACTACCCTTTATAAGTTACGGCGGTTCAGCACTTTTAATCGATTCTATCGCTATTGCGGTGATCATCAATGCCAGCAAACGTGACCGGTATGAACGTATTGAAAAGGAATTTCAATATGCATAGAATAGCTATCGCAGCAGGTGGAACGGGCGGACATATTTTTCCCGGAATTGCAATTGCTAGCGAGCTGCAAAAGCAACTCGGTGAATGCGAGATTCTATTTATCGGATCAAAAGATGGCATTGAAAATAAAATAGTAAAAGAAAATGGTTATGATTGCATTCCGACAAATGTGCAGAAATTATACAGATTTTTCACACTGAAAAATATTTTATTCCCATATTATATGCTGAAAAGTATTGTAGAAACGCAGAATATCTATAAGAAATTCAAAATATCAATTTTTATAGGTTGCGGCGGATTTGTCAGCGGTACTGCGGGTTACGCAGCGAAACTGCAAAGGATTCCAATATTTTTACAGGAACAGAATAGTTACCCCGGGCTGAGCACACGTTTCATCGCACCCTATGCCGGAAGAATTTATCTTGGAAATCAGAAAGCAACTGAATATTTAAAATGTTGTACAAACCAAATTTGCTATACTGGAAATCCAATTCGTACATTAGAAAAGACCTCACAGGAGAAAGCACTGGAATTACTGGGATTGCGAAACAAAAGGACAGTTTTCATTTATGGTGGAAGCTTGGGCTCCACTCCAATAAATAATGCAGTGCTCTCAATTCTTGAGAAATTATTATATAATAATTTCCAGGTGATCTTTCAGACCGGCAAGCGTGATTTTTCAAGAATATTTGAACTCTTTGGTGAAAATAGAAATCTAATTATAAAACCATTTTTTGATGATATCGATATTGCCTATTCTGCAAGCGACCTGGTTGTGTGCAGGGCTGGAGCGATCTCGCTCTCTGAAGTTGCATACTTTGGAATCCCTGCTATTATTATTCCCTTTCCATGGGCTGCAGGGAACCATCAGGTAAAAAATGCTGAGAGTTTCGGTGCCAAGAATGCAGCGGTTGTGATCGAAGAAAAGAACCTTTCACCAGAAATTTTATTGAATGAGATCGTGAATATCTTGAATGATCTGGAGAAGTACAAAAATATGGCACAAGCGATGAAATCTCTTGCAAAACCACAGGCAACACAAGATATTGTCAGCGATATTATAAACACAATAGGCAGTTAATTTAATGATTTTATTATATTTTAGAAAAACATTTTCATCAGTTTCTGGGAGATCTTAAGTTGTCATGAAAACAAAGATTCACGCAAAGATGCTGAGGTGCAAAGGAATAATGAAAAGTATTATTTTTGGTAAAACATTTTCAGCAACTTCTATAAACACTTTAGTAGTAGAGTTCATACAGATAATTTTATACTTATCTTTTTTATTCGTGTATTTTTGTGTTAATTCGTCTGCCACGGCGGAAAGTAGCGAAGACGGGTGGTTAAAATTTTTCTGTTTATCTGAGTTAGGAATAGAATGTTAGGAAAAACGAAGAAGTTGCATTTCGTTGGTATTGGCGGCATCGGCATGAGCGGAATTGCCGAACTGCTCATCAATTACGGGTACATGATTTCTGGCTCTGATCTATTAAAATCACCCGTGACCGAACGTCTTGAAAAAATGGGTGCAGAGATCACCTATTCACATAACGCCTCAAATGTTCATAACGATGTGGACGTTGTTGTGAAATCCTCTGCAGTAACAAGCTCAAATATTGAGATAAAAACTGCTGTAAAGAAGAATATTCCTGTCATCAGACGAGCCGAAATGCTTTCCGAGCTTATGAGAATGAAAATGGGAATTTGCATTGCTGGCACTCATGGCAAAACCACCACGACTTCCATGGCAGGAATGATTCTCACAGAAGCAGGACTGCTACCCACACTCGTGATCGGAGGAGTGGTAAAGAATTTTGATAGTAATGCAGTTCTAGGAAAATCAAAATATATTGTTGTCGAAGCTGATGAATACGACCGCTCCTTTTTATCATTAACTCCCATAATAGCAGGGATATGCAATATTGAAGAGGAGCATGTTGACTGCTATCCAACTGTGGAAGAACTGGAAAATGCATTCCTTCAGTTTGCTAACTCAGTTCCTTTCTTCGGTTTGATCGCAGTGTGCATTGATGATCCTGCTATCAAGCGACTATTGCCAAGATTTGACAAGCGTTTATGTACTTTTGGGTTAGATAAAAACGCAACAGTTCGCGCAGAAAATATTAGATTTTCTAATTTTGAATCCGAGTATGATCTTATGTATGCGAATAAAAAACTCGGAACTATTAATCTTGCATTGCCAGGTGAATATAATGTTCAAAACTCGCTCCTTGCTGCTTCCATAGCTCTCGAACTTGAGATTCCTTTCATAGATATCAGGAACGGTTTACAAAAATTTACCGGCGTGTACCGCAGATTTGAGCGCAAGGGTTTTGTGAATGACATTCTTGTTTATGATGATTATGCACATCATCCCACTGAGGTTAGAAAAACACTTCAGGGCATTAAGGAAGGTTCGGGTCGAAGGATAATCGCAGTGTTTCAACCTCATTTATTTACCCGCACAAAGATGTTTTATAAAAAATTTGCAGAAGCTCTGATGGTATCTGATGTGCTAATTATCAATGATATTTATCCAGCTCGTGAAGAACCGATCGAAGGCGTAACCGGCAAACTTATTTCCGATGTAGCATGTGAACTTGGACATAAAAAAGTATATTTCATAAAAAATAAAGAGGATATTCCGAACGAGCTTATGAAAATGACCAAGAGCGGAGATTTTGTGATCACTATGGGCGCAGGAAATATTTTTGAAGTATCGGAAAAATTTGTTCACTTGTTAGAGAAGCAGAATACAGCTCTATCCAAGAAAAAATAATGAAAGAAAAGTTTAAAGATGCCACAAAGACTCGAAGACACTAAGTTTTTTGAAGTAGTAGTTGAAGTTGCAATCTTGGTGACTTTGTGCCTTAGTGGCAAGAAAAAATAATGAAAGAAAAGTTTAAAGATGCCACAAAGACTCGAAGACACTAAGTTTTTTGAAGTAGTAGTTGAAGTTGCAATCTTGGTGACTTTGTGCCTTAGTGGCAAGAAAAAATAATGAAAGAAAAGTTTGAAATATTTATTGCAAAACATCACTTGTCATGTTTAAAGAAAGAGGTTTCTTTGAAATTCTTCACAACCATAAAGTGTGGTGGGGAAGCTGATTATCTTGCAGAACCTGATAGTTATGGTGAGCTTTTAAAAATATTCAAATTTATCTGTGAAAATAATATTCCGTACAAAATTCTTGGGAATGGCTCGAATATTTTAGTTTCTGATGAAGGATTTCAAGGGATTGTGATATCATTGAAAAATTTTCCATACTCAATTGAAATACATGACAAAAGATTAACAGTTGCTGCCCAAATCGAGGGTGCTCATCTTCAGAAAAAATGCATTCTTGAGGGCTTAAGCGGTTTGGAATTCTTGAGTGGTATTCCGGGAACTGTGGGTGGAATTATTGCAATGAATGCAGGGGCTTTTGGTCATGAAGTGAATAGTGTTCTGGGTTCGGTAAAAGCAGTTACACATGAAGGAAAAATCGTAAGCATTCAAGCTGAGAATATAGATTTTTCGTATAGAAAAACAAAACTTCCTTTTGAAAATTATATTATCACGGAAGGAATTTTCAATGTTCATAAAAAGGACATGCACGAAGTAAAAGAACTCTGCGATTCCTATATTTCACAGAGGAAATCAACGAATCTCCGGCATGCCTTGACCTTTGGCTCGACCTTCAAGAACGGTCCAGATTATTACGCTGGAGAACTCATTGAGAAATGCGGATTAAAGGGATATGCTATTGGTGATGCTCAAATTTCTAAAACTCATGCAAATTTTATCATAAATAATGGAAACGCTTCATCAAAAGATGTGTATCTTCTCACAGAAAAGATGAAAGATGAAGTGAAAAAAAAATTTGGAATAAACCTCGAATTAGAAATCAAACTATGGGGAGATTTTTCTTATGCGAGAAAATAGAATGAGAATAAAAGAACCGGTTTTTAAGAAAGCGCTCATTATGCTTGTGCTGTGTGTGAGTATTACTGGAGCTTGTGCGTTCTTGTTGAAATTCGGTGTAACAAAATGGAATTATCTTCAAATGAAGGAGAGTGAGGTGGCTGGTACGATCCATATTAATCCAGACATCATTCATATCTCTCTTTCGGAATTTAAAGGTGAAAATCTCTATCTTCTTGAAGATATTGCAGTTCGTGAAAGATTGCTGCAAGATCCACGTGTTAAGGATGTTAGAGTTCTGAGAATATTCCCGAGCACATTAAAAGTCATTGTTGAAGAACGACTTCCTATAGCGTTTCTTCAAACCGCTCAAAATGAACATTTTCTTATCGATGATCAGGGAGTTCTGCTGGAAAAAATTGCTAATACAAATGAATTAGATTTGCCTGTCTTTTGTGAAATCGGAATAAATAATTTGACACTGGGACAGGAAGTATCAGATACAAACTTTCAGATCCTTCTCGATGTGTATAGAATTTTAAAAATGAAATATACTGATTTTCTTGCATGTGTGAAGGAGCTATATATTGAAGATGGAGATGTTATCATCTCAGAACGTGTAAGAGATGTGAGATTCATTATCGGTGATCGTGATTTTGATGATCGCCTGGAAAAGCTTGTCTTTGCATACCGAAATTTTGGTGTGGCAAGTTATTCAGAGATCGATGTGCGATTTTCCGATCCAATACATGAATTGGTGATATTAAGATAATGGCAAAACAACAGGTAATAACGGCTTTAGATATCGGTACAACTAAAGTATGTTGTATCATTGCAGTTATTGATAAAAACAATCAACTGAAGATCTCAGGCATCGGAGAGACTAAATCCCAGGGACTTACACGTGGAATGATCAGAAACATTCGTGCTGCATCAGAATCTATCGACTCTGCAGTACGTGCTGCCGAGAAGATGGCAGGGATCGATGCTGAGAATATTATAGTCGGTGTGGCAGGAGAAATGATCCGCAGCTTTGTGCGTCACGGTATGGCTAATATTATCAGCAAAAGCAAATATACTGAAGAGATCAACGAATACGAGGTAACTGAAACTGAGATCGAGAATGTTAAAAATGACGCTATAAAAAATGCCCCTTTGACGAGCGATCAGAAGCTCATTCATGTTGAGCCACAGTATTTTATGATAGACAGCATCACAGGCATTATTGATCCAATCGGAATGACAGGACACCGTCTCGAGGCGGATGTTCTTTTCGTCACAGCAGATATGAGTTATTTAAATAGTATTTACCGCAGCGTGCAGCTTTTGGGCTTGAATGTGAAAGATGTGATCCTTCAACCAATTGCATCTGCCATGGCAGTTCTAAATGATGATGAAGTAGAGCTCGGCGCTGTGCTCGTGGACATAGGCGGTGGTACGACCGATGTATCTATTTATTATAAAAAAAGTCTCCGTTTTACTTGTATTATTCCATTTGGAGGAGAGAACATCACATCAGACCTATCAGTAGGATTACGTACTCCAAATGCAGAAGCAGAAAAGATAAAGATAGATTTTGGATATGCTATTCCGGGAAATGTAGATAACGACTCAAAGATCGAGGTGCCGGGAATTGGGGGCTACCCTTCGACCTTACGCACAAAAAAGCTCATTGCAGAGATCATCAATCCCAGAATGGAAGAGATTGCTAAGTTGGTGTATAATAATGTGGTAAAAAGCAAATATCTTGAAATGATCACTGCGGGTATTTCTATTTGTGGGGGAACTGCAAATTTGAGAAGTACGAACCAGCTTTTCTCACAGGTATTTCATGAAATTCCAACAAAAACCGGATATCCTTCATTTAAAGGAATATACGGCGATACGGAAACTCTATCAAATCCAAAATATGCAACTGCTGTAGGTTTGCTGTACTGGGGTGTGAAGAATTATAAAAACGAACCCCTTGCACCAGGTAAAGGTTCGGTTATTGATCGTCTTTTCAAAAGAGTAAAAAAATGGTTTGAAATACAAAGCTTTACGTAAATATTAATTCCTGACAAAGGTCAAATAGGGAGCATATATGCTAAAATTTAATCATTCAACGAACAAAATTTCTAAGATCAAGATCATCGGCATTGGCGGAGCAGGAAATAATGCGGTCAATACTATGATCACAAATAATCTTGGCGGTGTCGATTATGTCGCAGTTAATACCGACCGGCAGGTGCTTAATATTTCTGCTGCTGAAGACAAATTGCAGATAGGGAAGAACCTTGTAAAAGGTTTCGGCGCAGGTGGCAAACCAGAAGTTGGAGCAATGTGTGCAGAAGAAAGTAAGGATGAAATAAAAAAGGCACTGGCTCATACTGATGTTGTATTTCTTACTGCCGGAATGGGTGGAGGAACCGGAACCGGTGCAGCTCCGATCTTTGCAAAATTAGCGCAGGAAATGGATATCCTAACTATTGCCATTGTAACATATCCTTTCAGTTTTGAGGGAAAATACCGCAAAGAAAACGCCGAAAAAGGCATCGCTGAATTGAAGCAATACGTGAACTCTCTTATTATTATCGATAACGATAAAGTCCTTCAAACATTTGATGATATCGAGTTGTACCAGGCATTTGAAAAATCTAATTTTGTTCTATATAATGCAGCAAAAACTTTCACCGAGATCATCAACAAAGAGGGCTATATGAACGTTGATCTTGCAGATGTGAAAACTGTACTTTCTGAGATGGGATATGCACTCATCGGATTTGGTTCTGCTAGCGGTGAGGACAGAGCTGCAAAAGCGACACATCAAGCTCTTGATAATCCCCTCATACAGGATATTTCTCTTGAAGATACGAAAGCTATTCTCGTAAATATCACAGTGGGTTTTGATTTTGTGACAAAAGAGTATGAAGAAGTGACGAAGATAATCTATGAAAAGACAAACGAGAACACAAATATCATTCACGGGCTGGTTTTTGATAAAGACCTGAAGGATATCATTTCAATCGCGATAATTGCTACCGGAATGCTCACAACCGATAGGAAGGGAATTGATATTATTCCTTTAGAAGAAGAACAATCACAAGAGGATAGACAGAAAGAACTTGAAGAAATAATGGCAAGGATAAAGCAATCAGAGCTTCTTGCACCGAAAAATAACGAATACTCGATGGATGAAATACGAAGACAATATATAAAGGATACATCGGAATAAAATGGATTATATACTAAGATTAATAATTTATTCGCTTGCAATTCTCATTGTGAGCCGGTTCACAAAATTGATCGAGATCAAGAATTTTGGTACTGCACTTTTATTCGCTTTTGTCCTTGGTATCGTCAATGTGCTGATAAAACCGATCTTTCTATTTATATCACTTCCTCTAATTGCTTTAACCTTTGGAATATTTCTCATCTTTGTGAATGGACTTATGATCATTATTGCAGCAGCATTTTTCAAAAATGTAAAAACAAAGGGCTGTCTTTCTTCAGCAATTGCGAGCGTGCTTATTTCGGTTGTAGTATTTCTTTTTGAGATGATACTATTTCCTGGTCAGACTCAGATCACCTTATAGGAGCGTTTCTTTACAGAAAAAGTAACGCAAGATTCCAATCTTGCGAATCCATGACCACATACTCAACATCGGAATGTTGAGTTACAAATTATTCATCAAATTTGGAGCGTTTCTTTACAGAAAAAAACACAATTTTTCTCCCCTCTCTTTACCAAGCCCTTTGCTTGATAAAGCCCTTATTCGGAAGCTGGAGCTTCCTTTGTTATTGCTTTATCCCGACAAGTCGGGAGAATTGGTAAAGAGGGGTGAGGGCGGTACAAAGAAAGGGAATTGTCATTCTGGAGCGCAGCGAAGTTTACAATCCCGATTTATCGGGGAATCTCGCAAAAACGTTAAACTAACTTTCAGGTAGATCCTTCCCGTCTTCATTTCACTTCAGTCTTCTCCGCCAGCGGATACGCCCTGACAAGACACCTCGACAGGTCGGAATGTTGAGTTACAATTATTCATTTATTTCATCAGTTTTCTAACAAAAAAGCGATGT
>JACKQG010001299.1_pt1 | contig 25118 bp, 22 predicted proteins | sample 8237621 | NCBI WGS metagenome assembly JACKQG01 (sample SAMN15677084, study PRJNA649215) | marine metagenome | biome: marine; feature: Black Sea; material: saline water; isolation source: suspended particulate matter (SPM) from the Black Sea western gyre | collected 2013-06-09/2013-06-10 | depth... | reverse complement strand
GGAGGGAATGGTGTAATGATCTCGAAGATTTCTCCGGGATTCAGGTTTCCGGCTTCCCGTAACACCCTTTCCAGAGGATGTTCTCCCGCTGCAATGATCGGTCTGGCATCCAGGGATATGGTGATTTTCTCTTCTTGTAACCAGGTTGGTCTTTCCATTGTTTTATCTGTTTTTCTGTTTTCGGTCTTGGTTTCGGAATATTATTTATCCTTTGTATAAGAGAGAATCCGTTGTTCTCCCTGAAGCCCTTTTTTTCCCGTGAGATCCTCTGACACTTCAATCGTTCCCAGGTATTCCCCTTGTTCGTTCCGGAGGGCGAAATACTCAATGTGGATAAACTTCCCCTGCATCTGGATCCAGAAAGCAGCGTTATCCTCTTTACCACGCTTGAAATCGCTCAGAATCTGTTCTACCACATCCACACTCGAGGGAGGATGGCACATCCGTACATCCCGTCCGATGATGGCCCTGTTCCGGTCAAAAATCCGTTCTTTTCCCTGGGTGAAATACTTGACCTTATCGTCTTTGTCAACAAAAGTCATATCAACCGGCAGGGTGTTCATGATAGCCAGAAGTTCTTCCCTAGTAAAAGAGCCACTGGGCAACCGGATAGCATCTCCTTCAGCCGATCTTGTTTCGGCCAGGTCCGCTCCTTCGGGTTTCCATTCCACATGGGGATCAAACAAACAGTACCCGATTTCGTTAGTCTGCTTATAGATCTCATACCAGTCGGCATCGGTTAGTTTATCCATGGTCATCGGAAGCAGGATCTCCTCTTCCTTCATGATCATATCGGTGATTGCTTTGACAGCCGGTTGAATGTTCAACTCGATCTTTAATTTCATCTGATCAGCCGTTGTAGCGGGCATATCCAATGCATGGCTTGCATTCTTTAGCAGATCACGCGTTTCATCGTGCTTGCCCCACATCACCTTGGGCGGACCTGTGATTCCGTATCTTTCAAGAAAAGGGAATAAAAGATTTTCTTTCCTCCGATAATGCTTATCCACATCCATTAGGCTGTTAACGAGCCCTTTCATTCTGTTGATATATGCTTCACTTCCAATTGCAGGCAGGAGCTCGTCCACTTTTTCAAAAAGGTCATTTAGCTTCCCCGCCACCTTCTCCAACTCCCGGTTTTCCCGTTTAAAGGTATCCACCGGATGTCCGGGAGGAACAATCTTCGCTCCCGACAAGTCAATGTGCCCATCCAATGCCTCAGTATGAATATCGCACAGTCGCAGGACTTCCGTTTCCGGCAATCCTTCATTGATCAGCTCCTGTTCAACTTCTACTACTTCGTTATAGGGAATCTTCGACATGAGCGCTACAAGTCGCGCTTTTACTTCTTCCGGTGCGATTCCCTCATGAAGCTGCAGAATCATGTGCTTCAGCAGTTTCTTCCGGTCCCCGGAGTTTTTGATTAGTTCTGACATAATTGTTTATTTAAAACCCACCTGTAGGGGCAACCGGACCGGTTGCCCCTACAAATTCGGGTCATCCTTTAATCATTGTCAACACCATCTTGAATTTCTCGGTCGCATTCACTCCGTGAGGAATTCCTGCAGGCATGATGATGGTGTCACCGGTTTCCATGTTAAATGGTTGCTCATCGATCACAATCTCCGCCTTCCCCTCAATCACCTGCAACATGGCATCAAAAGGAGCAGAATGAGTACTTAATCGTTGCTCTTTGTCAAAAGCAAACAACGTAACAGTCCCAACAGGACGGTCAAGTATCCGTTTGCTTACGATCCCCTCCGGGGAGTATTCCACCTTCTCCGGAAAGCGGAATACATTTGAATGTTCAAACATGCTTTTTTTCATGTGTATATAATTTTGTAAGTGTTTAAATTTCAGCAAAATAAAAATCAAGTTTAAGAGAATAAATTTTCATGTTCGTACTCCCTCCCACAATTGCGGGATTGGTAACAGCGGTTGGTGCTTAAACTTGTGTGCCCATTTTTATGGACTATGTCAATTTCATACTCGAGCTTTCAGATTGCTCAGTAAAAAAACGACCTTCAAATTGATTTTGCTTAATAGAAACATCAAAGCCAAGTTCTTTTAAACGATTAAGATAATTATTGATTTGTTTTTTCTTTTTTCTAGGGTTGTTGTGTAGTTCAGGTTCTTTATATGGCTCTTTGTCTTTAATGACATGGTATGCAGCAATAATTATTTTATGCCCCACGGCTACAAGTGCTTTCTTCTTACCACGCCTTCCCACAAGACTTTCGTATTTACGTTTTAAAAAACCATCCTTTTTTCTGGTTGCGCCCCATCCACATTCAACTAATGTACTTTGCAGGTGTTTGTTGCCATGGACTATTCTCGCTACTTTTTTTTTCCACCTGTCTCGTTGTTGCCCGGGCTCATGCCTGCCCAACTACTCAAATGGTTCTCATCAGGAAACCTACCCATATCAACTCCTATCTCGCTAATAATACCAATGGCACTGTTTTTTCCAACCCCTGGTATGGTTTGCAACAAATCAATCTCTACCTGGTAGGCTTTTATTGCTTCATCAATTTCTGCATCAATGCGTTCTATGAGCCGCTCTTTGTCGGCAATGCTGTCTTTATGCAATTGAAGCATAAACTGGTGATGCTTGGTTACCTTACCTTCCAATGCAAGCCGAAATTCTTTCTTGCCGATTTTTATTTTACCATGATAGAACTTCATTAATTCATCAATATCCGTTTTGCCTTCTATCATGCTATTGATAATCTTTGTCCCAACTGCTCCATCAATATTGCTAAGAACACTGGAAAGTTTTATGTTGGCATCTTCCAGTATTTTAATGATGCGGTTTTTCTCGCTTGCCGCCTGAGCTATAACCTTTTTCTTATAACGTGTTAAATCACGTAACTCCCGGATATCTACAGGGGGGATAAAACTCCCTTTTAGCAAACCGCTTAACAAAAGTTTGCTTAGCCAACGGCTGTCCTTTTTGTCTGTTTTATGGCCGGGTACGTTCTTCACATGGCGTGCATTTACAAGAATAACTTCAAAATCTTCTTCCAAGACATTGAAAACAGGCTTCCAGTAAACTCCAGTGCTTTCCATGGCTACATGTGTAACTTTTTCATCTTTGCACCAATCTCTCAAACTTTTCAAAGAACTTGTATAAGCATTGTACTCGTGAGTCTCTAGCTTCTCATTACTTTTTCGTATGGTGGCCGTGATTAAGTCTTTATGAACATCAATACCGCAGCCAACTGTTACAACCTGGGTGAATCTCATGTCTTGTGCTTCCATCATTTGTTAATTTTGTGGTTCGATACCACAAAGTTAACTCCTATATTCATTCCCGGTTGGTGTGCTATTTATTGCTCATGGATATTTCATAATCCTAGTATTTTCTTATTTTGCTATTTCGCTATTTCACTTTTCGCTTTTCGCTACTTCACTACCTCACTGCTTATTTACACCCAATCCTCCTGTAGCACTTCTCCCTGCAGGCTAACAATTATTTTCTTTATCGGGATCTTCCTTCCTGCCTGCTCCCATGCCATCTGCGCCATACCGAGTAATCCACCGCAACACGGCACTTCCATCATGATAACCGTAAGTGTGTTGATCGCTGAATCTTTGATCATTGACTCAAGTTTCTCTACATATGCTTCCTTATTGGTATCGAGTTTCGGACATGCGATAGCCAATGACTTGTCTTTTAGAAAACGGGCATGAAAATTCGCCATAGCAAATGGAACGCAGTCTGCAGTAAGTATAACATCAGCATTCCGGAAGTAGGGCGCCTGAGGATTGAGTAGATGCAATTGAATGGGCCATTGTTTTAGTTCTGAGAGCATATTTGTGCTCCTGGAATCCACAGTGGGGGCTTCGTTCGCCTCTGTTTGGTTGGCATTGAAATCCATGGTCATAGAACCCGGGCATCCGCATGCCGGAGCTGGGTTTTCTGGTTTTACTTTAAATCCTTCTTTACTCATATCAATATTATTTTCGTTTAAATATTCAATGGCTTCATTTAGAAAATCTATTTCATTGTGATCACGCAGGTGTTCCAGGTGAGCCAGGATGGTGTTACGGCCTTTAGGGGCAATGGTCTCCATCACTTTCCGTTCGTTGTAAGGTTCTGCTTCACGTTCAATGATTGTGATGGCATCTTCAGGACAGTAACCGAGGCATGCCCCCAGGCCATCGCAAAAAAGATCACTGATCAGTCGTGCCTTGTCATCGATGATCTGCAATGCACCTTCCTGACACTCCGGAATACATAATCCGCATCCGTTACACTTTTCTTCATCAATCTGGACTATTTTTCTTTTCATGTTATTATCTATTTAGGTATTTGTTTGCTTAAATTAATAAAAAAATTTTTAATTAAAACTTGCCAGCGTTTTGTTCTCCAAATACTTTTTAAACTCGCCAGTCATCTCGTTGATGATCGTCCCCATGATGCAGCTATCATAATTGCATAATACGTATGAGAGCGGGCAGTCAGTCTCCTCCATCGGCCCCTCTATTGCTTCATATATTTCAAGGAAGGTGATTCCCCCGGCTTCCTTTTTAAGGTAAAATCCTCCGGCGGGCCCTCTTACAGATCTTAGCATGTCGGCTTTCACCAGACGTTGCAATACTTTGGCAATGTGATTTTTCGAAAATCCTGTGACCTCAGTGATTTTCACAACATTGATTCCATTTTTGGCTCGGGCGATCAACACCATGCTGTGAATGGCTATCGATGCAGCTTCTGACAATGAAAAAACCCTGGACATAAATTCCTATTTAGGTATTTGAATGCGCAAATATATAAATTAATTTCTTTGTTACAAAAAAAACAACAAAAAATGTATAAGTTTGTTTGTCCTTCCTGTTAGTTAGCATGATGAAAAAAGTGATCACAAGTATCCGGAATCCCTTGATTAAAAAAATCCTGACGCTTCAGGAAAAACCCCGGGAACGCAGAAGAGAGGAGCAAATCATCATTGAGGGTGTTCGCGAGATCTCCCAGGCAGTAACCGCTGGTTTTACGTTGACGACCTTGTTGCATTGCCCGGATATCTTTTCTGAAGAAAATGTGGCACAGTTGATATCTGATACACGGACTTCATGTGATATCATTGAAATATCCCGGGATGTTTTCAATCGGTTAGCCTACCGGCAGGACAGCGGTGGAATGATTGGTTGCGCCCATTACCTCAAGAAAACTCTCTCAAGTCTTGATCTCTCTCAAAATCCCCTGATGCTTGTTCTCGAATCTGTTGAAAAACCCGGAAACCTGGGAGCGATTCTCCGGACAGCTGATGCCGCAAGCCTCTCTGCTGTTATCATCTGCGATGCTCAAACCGATCTCTACAATCCGAATACCATTCGGGCAAGTCTAGGCACCATCTTCACCAACCAGATAGTCGTTGCCTCCTCAACGGAGACGATTTCGTGGTTAAGGGAGAACAAAATAGTCAGTTTTGCTACTGCGTTATCAGGAAAAACCGGATATCACGAAGCTGATTTCAGCCAGTCTGCCGCGATCATAATGGGATCAGAAGCTGAGGGGCTTTCTGATCAATGGCTCAAAAACGCTGACCTGTTGATCAAGATTCCAATGCTGGGGAAAGTGGATTCACTGAATGTCTCTGCATCCGCAGCCATCGTGATCTTTGAAGCAATGCGTCAAAGAGGTTTCAATATTTTTCATCACCCTCTTTGAGAGAGAGAAAACCTTTTGGAATTGGCAGGTTGTATTCAAGCCTGACATTGGATTCCGGATGTTGAAAAGAGAGAAAACTGGCATGTAACCTGATTCTCCGGATAAAGGTGTCGTCGGCGCCATACCGGCGATCGCCAACTACCGGACATCCCATCTCTGAGAGATGTACGCGTATCTGGTTTTTACGCCCCGTCGCCAGGGTGATCTCGAGAAGGGTATGATCTGGCAACTCTTTCAGAACGGTATAATGGGTAATAGCCAATTTCGCTCCCTCCTGATTGTTCGCCGAATGTACCCGCTGCTTTGAATTTTCGGCGAGATAAGTACGGATGGTCCCCGCTTTTTCGGAGGGTCTTCCTTCGACTAATGCATAATACTTTTTTGTTACCTGGTTCCAGTGATTTTTCAGCGCCTGTTGGATGCGCTCTTGCTTGGCAAACATTACGATGCCCGAAACCTCCCTGTCGAGCCGGTGTACCACGAACAGTCTCTCTTTTCCTTCAGACCTCTCTTTAATAAAATCAGACAAGATCTTATACAACGAAGTCCCTCCGGTTCCACGGTCACCATAGATGAGTAAACCCGGAGGTTTTACTGTCACCAACAGATCCCTGTCTTCATATAATAACGGAAACGGAGTTGCCTCTTTCTTCCCGACAGGTCGTTCTTTGATGTATTCTACCTGATCATCGGGGATCACTTTTGTGGATGGGTTTCGCTCCACCACATCATTGATCCGGATGTTGCCATGCGAAATGATCTTTTTCACCGTGGTTTTCGATGCAGAACCAAACTCTGCAAAGAGCAATTCGAGAAGTGTGACCGGTTGTTTGACTGGAATGATCATTTTAACCGGATTTTTAAGTAAACAGGTTGATGATCTGAAAAAGCAAATCCTGTGCTGAATGTCTCTACGTCGACCACTTCAACATTGGGTGAAACCAGGAAAAAATCCAGGATAGTTGTCGGAGTTATTCCGTGTTCGTATTGTGTGTCCACATTCCGGTTTGTGGGTGCTGTCGAGTCAAAAGCGAAAGTCCAGCCCGGAAAATAGTCATTCAGGTCTGTAAATTCATCTTGTTTGATTCGGTCGCCAGTTAGAATCATCTCCCTCTTGAAGCCAGGTGGATTGTCATTCCAGTCGCCGCCTGCAATGAGGTAGTTCCCCCTCTTATACTCCTCGATCATAAATTTTCGGATCATCTCCATCTCCCGTGTCCGGAGAATGCCACCGGTATCGAACGCCGAATTGTGAATGTTTACAAGCACCAGTTGGCTGCTATCAGGAAGGAAAAACCGGGAGGTGAGAAAACATCGTTTCAGGTAAAAAAGTCTGCCGGGCCATGACATATGCTTATCAAAGCCATGCCGTGCAGCAGAATCAATCCGGAACCTTGAGAAAATTGCCAGTCCCGAGTGTACATAGCCCATAGGATTGGTTGGCGGAACAGGAACAAATCGACAGTTGTAATTGGTTGCGAAAACCCGGCAGAAACCAGGTAATTTTTCCCCCAGCCAGGTAGTTTCATCCAGGTAATAGCTACGCTTCGAATGAATATCAACCTCCTGAAGCAAGAAAAAGTCTACTAAATCATGAGCTTTCAGAAAACGCAAGATTCCATTGCACGATTGCCGGAAGTAGCTGCTATCGGGTCTGACACGGGTGCCTCCATCGTAAAAGAAGTCCATCTCTTTACCCAGCCCGCCGTACCCAATATTCCAGGTAATAAAAGAAAACGCCCGGTCAGGGTTTACAGCCCTGCATCCAACTTCCGTGATCTCCACTGATTCTGTCGGGCCCGGTTTGTACTCCATGATGCTACTGTAAACTAAAAATCCGGCTACAATCAGAATTCCAGACCCAACGATCACACCAATGCTCCAGGCAAGTACTTTCAGAATTGGCTTCATCATGTAATGTAATACACGAAAATAGTTATTTTTTCGTAACATTGTATCCATGATTCGCCCCCTCGTTGAAGGTTTCTTTCTCGGCCTGACCGTTGCCATAATCATCGGCCCGGCTATGATTGCACTTATCCAAACGAGCATCAAATATGGTGCGCGACACGGTGTTTACCTGGCACTGGGTATCTTCACCAGCGACCTGACCATTGTTGTCGGCAGCTATTTTGGAGCCTCGCAGATCCTTGTTAATCCAACAAACCACCTGATACTGGGCATTATCGGAGGGAGCATTCTTCTCATGTTTGGAGTTGGTTCATTATTCCGGAAAGTGCCGGATAGTGATACCGTGGAGGCCATTCGGGAACTGAAATTTAAGCATCGTGGCTTTTTTACCTACTTTTTCAAAGGCTATTTTTTAAACCTGGCCAATCCCTCCATCTGGTTTTTCTGGATTACATCGGTAGTAGCGATTAACTCCAGTTACGGCGGTGACAACAACAAAGTGGCATTCTTCTTTGCCGGAACGCTAGTGATGGTTCTCATGACAGATATCCTGAAAGCCGTCCTTGCAAATAAAATACGCACAGCTATCAGTCCGCAGGTGAAGCTATGGATCAACCGCATTGCCGGTATTCTGTTTCTGATTATCGGACTATTTGTGATTGGCAGTTCTATCTCTGAATACGTTTACGGGATCTCCCTGCTTAACGGAAAATTAACCCATTAAAAATTAAACCCATGGAAGAAAAAGGTAAAAAAAATTGGTGGTTTCTGGCTGTTAACGGATTAATTTCAATCCTAATCGGGATATTTCTACTCTTCTTTGATCCCGACCAGATGAAAGTTCTGGTGTTCTATTTCGGGATTATTATCCTTGTTATTGGAGCGGTACTTCTTGTCATCGCTATTCGAAACATCAAACAAAATAAACACGTTGGAATGTTGCTTGTTGAATCCATATTAACCCTGGTTATCGGGTTGATCATGGTGCTCTTTCCGGATTTCACATTGAAATTCTTCCTGATCATCATTGGTGTCTGGGCGGTCATCTTAGGAATTGCTCAACTGGCTATCTTGATCCATATTAAAGAGAAGTTAAACAATAAGAACATTTTACTTTTCAATGCCCTTCTGACAATCGTTTTAGGTGTTCTACTCTTTTTTGATCCGATCACTACCGCCGGAGTATTGCTAAAAATACTGGGCGCTTTTGCGATTCTTTTTGGGATTCTTATGATCTATTTTGGCTTTGTCCTCAAAGCTCTGAAACCAATTGAGGAGGTAAAGAGCCCTGAGCCGGAAAAACTACCTGACAAGAAGGAGTGATCTCTATTCGTTCAAGCTGACCGGACCAGTTTTTCAAATTCCATCTTGTAGTTCGATCCGATTGGAATAAATTTTTCGCCGATCCGTACCTGGTTTCCTTCAATAAGCTCAACTTTTGAGAGGGAGATCACATACGATTTATGCACTCTTGGAAACCGGTTGGGTGGGAGGATGGTTTCGACGTTCTTAAGTGACTGATAACTGACGATCATCCGTTCATGGGTATAGATCTTAACGTAATCGCCCAGTGCCTCAACATACATCAGATCGTTGAGGTTTACCTTAAATGTCTTTTTTTCCGATTTGACAAAGATAAATTGCTCTTCCTGGATATGGTCAGATGTTCCTGGCTGCTCCTCCGTAGTCAACTTCGATGACAGTATATCCTGTGCTTTATGTACCGCTTTGACGAACCGGTCAAAAGCAAACGGTTTCATCAGATAATCCACTACATCCAGCTCATATCCTTCAAGGGCAAATTCTGCATAGGCTGTCGTAATGATCACCAGGGGTGGATGTTTCATAGTCTTCAGGAAATCGATTCCGCTAAGCTTCGGCATGTTGATGTCCAGAAATAACAGGTCAATCTGTTTCTGGTGCAGTATTTCAATGGCTTCAACAGCCTGGTTGCATTTTCCTGCGATTTCCAGGAAGGGGATATCCTGGGCGTATTTCTCGATGACCCGCTGTGCCAGTGGTTCATCATCAATAATAATGCTTCTTATTTTCATGATGGTTGAATGCAAATGCAAAGTTCCACACGGTATGTGTTTTCCGTTTGGGTGATATTGAGATAATGGTGATCCGGATAGAGCAGTTCCAGCCGTTTTCTTACGTTGGTCAACCCAAAACCAGTCTCTTGTTCTTCTGATGGAATGATGTTCATTTCCGTATTATTCTCGATGATGAACACCACTTTTTCCGGCTGCTCCACGTTAAATTCAATGTAAATATAGGGATTTAACGATTTGGTCTTACATCCATGTTTAAACGCATTTTCAATAAATGCGATAAACAACAGGGGATCAGTTCGTGTATTAAGGTAATCTCCCTTTACTTCGAAGGTCAGGTTCAGGGTCTCATCAGCTCTCATCTGTTCAAGGTAGACATAGCTTCTCAGGAAATCGAGTTGTTTATTCAGGGGGACCTGGTTGTCCTGGGATTCATAAATCACATACCGCATCAATTCCGAGAGTTTCAAAATCATATCCGGTGCTTTTTCTGATTTGTCGAGGCTGAGCGAATAGAGGCTGTTGAGGGTGTTGAAAAAGAAATGAGGGTTGACCTGAGATTTCAATGCCAGAAGCTCTGCTTTTGTCTTCTGACCTTCTACCTCTTTTACTCTGATCTCCACATCCTGTAGCTTAAGTGAGTCACGCATAAATTTCAAGGCTGTGGTGACGATCAGAAAGAGAGAAACTAAAATAAATTCAGCAATCGCTTCACTGATAAAATCCGGGTGATCCTGTTCAAATATCAGTGAGGTGAAGTAGTTCAACAGAATAAAAAGGATTATATTGACCAGCTGGAAGATCGCAAAAAGAATAAATTTTCTTTTTTTAAAGAATTTAGGGATCAATAACAGAAGGTTAATATAAACAGAAATAGCCAGAAAAAAGAGGGTTGTCAGAATGGATATAGATGTTTTGAGGTCAATCTCCTCCAGCTTGAATCCCCTGGTATAGAATAAAAGCAACATAAAAGATACGATACTCACCGCCCAGAAAAGGATGTGAGGAATGATAAAGTTTTTCTTCGAGATATGATAGAGTCGTTTAAGCATGTTTCTTATTTTACCGCTTGCAAAGATGAAAATTACTCTAATGACACCCAACTTTTTTTGATTACTCGGTGGTTTTACCTGATTTGTTCCTTTGTATCAGCGATAATCAGAGAAAACGGAATAACCGGATAAAGTGGTTTGGTGATCGGGAAAATATCGGTTTTATCTATTATACTTCACAGTTCTGAAAAATGTACGTAATATTGTGCCGGTAAAAAATTAAACCATGAATGTTATGATAAAAAACCGATCAACTCTTGTTTTCCTGTTGCTTATCGGGATGATCTTTCTGATGGTTCCCGGAAAAAGAATAGACGCGGGTAATCCACCTGATGAAGGAATGTGGCTTCCTATTCTGATTAAACGGTTGAACTATGTCGACATGCAAAAAATGGGGCTGCATCTGACTCCGGAAGAGCTCTACAACGCCAATAATTCCAGTCTGAAAGATGCTATTGTGGGATTGTCATCAGGCAGTCCGGCCAATCGTGGATTCTTTTGTACCGCCGAAATGGTTTCAGATCAGGGTTTGATCTTTACAAACCACCATTGTGGATACGGTGCAATTCAAAACCACAGTACGACCGAGCATGATTATCTGGCCGATGGGTTCTGGGCACGGTCGCTCAGCGATGAGCTCCCGAATGAAGGGATGTGTGCCTCTTTCCTTCACAGGATAGAAAATGTCACCGATTCGATCATTCCGTTTCTCGATGATACCTTATCCTCGTCTCAGCGATCCAAAAAAGTCAGGGAGATTTCGAAACGGATCACCAAAAGGGCTTCAGAAGAGAAAACCTACGAATGCAGTGTGAAATCTTTCTATAGTGGCAACGAATATTATCTTTTTGTCTTCAGAACTTACAAAGACGTGCGGTTAGTCGGAGCTCCTCCATCTTCCATCGGAAAATATGGTGGCGATACGGATAATTGGATGTGGCCACGTCATACCGGTGATTTTTCCATACTACGAGTATATGCTGATAAAGATAATAACCCGGCTGAATATTCCGAAGAAAATGTGCCTTATCAGCCCGATTACCACCTTCCGATCAGTATTGCTGGTGTGGAAAAGAATGAGTTTGCCATGATCTGGGGTTATCCCGGACGTACCAGCCGTTACATGACCTCATATGGGATTCAATACAACCTCAACGATTTCTATCCGGTAATCATAGATATTTTCGGCAAGCAGATGAAGGCGATGAAAACGAAGATGAATGTTGACAAAGTTGCCCGGATAGCCTATTCAGACAACTATGCCGGCCTCTCCAATACCTGGAAGAACTTTATTGGTCAGACTAAAATGCTGAAGAAGAATCATGTGATTGAAAAGAAAGAGGTGATTGAGCGTGACTTTACAAATTGGGTAAATGCCAATGACATGCGAACGGAGAAATACGCAGAGGTATTGCCTGCTCTCAAAGAGGGATACCAGAAACTAGGAGAGGTGAGCGTCCCCTTTTACTATACACGGATCGCCGGAATGAGGCTGGATATCGTAAGGTTTGCCGGTGGCTTCTCTGCACTCAAGGATGCTCTTGAGAAAAAAAATAAAGCTGCGCTTAAGGAGACTGTCGATGATCTCAGGACACTTGTTGAAGAGCATTTTCAAGAGTGGGATTTCGATATTGAAAAGAACACTTTTGCTTCCTTGCTACGTCTCTACGCTGAAAAAATAGCTAAGGAGGATCTGCCTTCTATCTTTGAGGTGATTGAAAAAGATTATAAAAACGATTTCGATTCGTTTGCTGACAAGGTATATAGTACGAGCGTGTTCGCTACAGCTGAAAGTGCAAATAAATTCCTGGACAAGCCATCATTGAAAGTCTTCAAGAAAGACCTTGCCTGGCTTACTACCGAGTCGATGCAAACCGAGTCAGGCAAATATGCAGGAGCTTTTGGTTCTGCCAGGTCAGGACTTACGAAAGGAAACCGCCTCTTCATCGACGGGTTACGAGATATGTACCCCGATAAGAAATTCTATCCGGATGCCAACTCCAGTCTCCGGTTTACATTTGGGAAAGTGCTCGATTATTTCCCTGCTGATGCCGTTCATTATGACTATTACACCACTCTGGCCGGGGTGATGGAGAAGGAAGATCCAACCAATCCCGAATTTATTGTAGATGAGAAACTCAAGGAACTCTATGAAGCAAAAGACTATGGCCCTTATGGTGAAGATGGAGAACTGGTAGTCTGTTTCCTCACTACCAACGACATCACAGGCGGAAACTCCGGGAGCCCGGTTATCAATGGTGACGGCCAGTTGATTGGTCTTGCGTTTGATGGAAACTGGGAAGCAATGAGTGGTGACATTCTTTTTGAACCCAACCTCCAACGGTGTATCAACGTAGATATCCGCTATGTTCTCTTCATCATCGATAAAGTTGCCAATGCAACAAACATCATTGATGAATTAACAATTGTAAACTAAGGGCAGGATTTCTATTCTGCAATCAATTTAACCCATAGTGTCTGGCTTCCCAGTGTCACTTTCAGGATAAACATCCCGGTGTGGATCTTACGCCCGTTTATCCCACTTCTGTTCCAGAGATATGTATGAATTCCGGCAGGGTATGTCGCTTCTTGCATAAGTGCTACGAACCTCCCGGTAAAATCATAAAGTTCCAGCTTCACAGGCATCTGTTGATCCAGAATAAATTGAATATTCAACTGATCCCGGAAAGGATTAGGAAAGGCTACAACATTCCTCTGTCCCGATTGATCATGTGTTACAGGAATCCCTACACTGGTTGTGTCATAGCCGCCTGACAAACAAATGACCATACCTTCCCGGGTTCCCAGAACCATCTCCATAGAGGTATCGCCGACAATATCCGGAATGGCATTGATCGCATCAACTGGGCCTGATGTTGGCACAGACTCCAGTACAATTCCGTCATAGCCATCCAGGAAATAGGCATAATTGGTCTGGAAAAGAGTGCCGATAATCGCATCGTTGTACCCGTCCCAGCTTACATCACCGATGTTTCCGACATTTGAGGACTGGTCGGCCAGGGGAACCTGCCAGATATATTCTCCGTTAAACCCATTGATAACGATCCCCTGATGGCCACTGTGTGCGACCAGAATATCGCGGTAGCCGTCTTTATTCACATCTCCCATATCCTGTAACCTGTTGATAATGGCAGATCCGGTGTTAAGATAATACAGGTTTGCCCCGTTTACGGCGTTCACCAACACAACCATCCCACCGAAGCCACCGGCACCGACATCTTTGATCCCGTCACCATTGATATCGTCGAGCTGCATCACGCCCCATGTGGAGGAACCGCTGGCATAGTTCGTCCATTTGACAGTTCCATCGGATCCATCGATCCCGAAAATCCTGGCAGAAGTCTCATTCTGAACCGAACCTCCTGCAACAACATCGTGCTGTCCGTCTCCGGTAAAATCCTCAATACCGGCCACGGAAAAGAGTGGTCCTGACTCAGGATTCCGGCGTTCCCAGATGGAGATGCCAGTCAGGCCGTTCAGGCAATAGACCCTTACAGGTCCTGTATTGTTTCCATCATTTCCTGTAACAGCCAGTACATCGGGGAAGCCGTCGTTGTTATAATCATAGGTAGCTTCCACCTGGTAGACCCAGCCTCCGCCACCGTATTCATGCGTGTCGTGCTTCCACAATTGGAATCCTGTTTTTCCTGAAAGCGCGTGGATGGAACGATCTCCCCAGGCTGTTCCTACGATGACATCACGATATCCGTCGTTATCAATGTCATCGATGGTAACCAGGCATTTCTGGCTATAGAGTGAACCGCTATATATTTCCCGCGCCCACATCACATCTCCGCTTACAGAAGCATTGCCATTGAAGCAACGGATGTAATTATCTTCCGAACCCACCAGCACATCATCCACTCCATCGCCGGTAATGTCCTGAATGGGTTGAATGGCTTTCGGACTTCGATCATATGATCCTGTAGTGATCTGATAGTTCCAAAGGAGTGTCCCTATTGGGTATTCAGTTTCAATACCGGTACCCTCCAGATCAACATCGAGGGAGCTCTGTCCAACTGCATCTGAGATAATAGTCATGGTTCCATCGTAATCGATTCCCGCTTCCGGGTGAAACCAGATCCCGATGTAAACAGTGACTGTGCTTGGCACTGTCATCGGTAACACAATCGATTCATCCACAAAGAAGTTCGGATCATTCATATTCAGCTCCGTAATCGTTAATGTCGCATTTCCATCATTTGTTAGTGGCAGCATCCACCTGGAATAGGCCCCTGCCCGGCGATTTCCCCAATCGTGTGAGGTATAAGGAAGTGAGATATGCGGACCTGCATAAACACCATTACCGGTTAGGCTGACAGTTACGACGGGAGTGATCGGATCGCTGGAGTTGATAGTAACCTGCGTGTTTAGAGGGATTGCAGCAATGGGTGAATAGGTTAGCGGAACGTTAACACTATTTCCCGGAGTGATTGTATGGGGAGTTGTAAAGGTCGTGGATATAGGTTGGCCAGATGGGATCTCTATACTGGTGATCTCCAGGTCGGCTGTTCCTGTATTCTGCACTTCGCAGTTCCAGGTAGAAGAGCTGCCTACTGTCACATTCCCATAATCGTGAGAGGTTACCGGTACAGTGATTTCCGGAGTGCCAGAGCCCGCCAGGTCTATTTTGTAGAGTGTGCTGTTCGAGCCGGTAGGCCCGTCACAATACCAGAGATGGGTGCCATCCCATACAATACCGGCAGGATCCGTGCTTTCTGAGGCGTGACTCTCAAGTACGGTCCCAGTGGTGGTCACCTTGTACAACATGTCTCCCCAATAATCTGCTATCCAGAGGTCGGCGCCATGAAGGCAAATGTCCCATGGCTGGTCGTTAGGAGGAGTGAATTGCGACAATACTGTTCCTGAAGAGTTGATCTCATAGACTGTGCCAGGGTCGGGGTAATAGGTGCATACCCAGTAATTACCGGCGTCATAGGCAATTCCCGACATGTAGTGGTCTGGCAGGTCTAGTGTGGAAACGGTGGTGCCTGACATAGTAAATTCAATGGCTGTTGCCGGAATGGAGGGATTTGTAACATGATACGTATTCACCAGGTTTGGGGCCTTGTAGGTTAAACCGTAAGAATCGTCAAACGCTCCGCTACACTGCAAGGTCGATCCTCCGTTGGATGGATCGAATTTGTATATCTTCTCCCCATCGACACCATATATTCCGTAATAGATATAGGTTCCATCCCAGGCTAGTCCGGACGCTTTTCCTGACAGTGTATATGAGGCCACTACGGACCAGGCATCAGGTTGCTTAGGCTCCTGCGCGAAAGCTGAAAAGGCGATCGTAAATAACGATAGGAGTAAAATTAGATGATTCTGTTTTAGTGTTTTCATCGTTGTAATTTTATTTTCGGAATCGGTCAAGTATAGAGTGGTCATTAATCTCTTTTGAAAGGTTTTCGATCATGTCGTAAGGCACTTCATAGAGATCCAGTATTGTCAGTGCATCCAGACAATTATTAAATTGTGGGTCAATGTTGAAGCCGATAATCTCGGCGTTTACACTCAGGTATTTCTTGAACAAAACCGGCGTTTTATATAATGGATCGATGCTGTTGATAAACCTGTCGAGCCGGTTCAGGTCCTTTCCAACATATTTCAGGTAAAGTTCTTTATTAATTTTTCGTGGAATCTGAATGGTAAATGGTTTATTGGGGTGTATGTATTCGGCAAACTCGGAGTTGTAATAGTGGGCCCTTAAAAATTCTACAGCAAGCGCTTTTGAGACATCCAGGAATTCATTGCTCATGCTAACCGGTCCGATCAGGTATCTGTATTCCGGATTCTTGATCAACAGGTATAGAATCCCTTTCCAGAGCATGAAGAGCGACATGGTTTTCTTCTGATATTCCTGAACGATAAAGGACCGTCCAAGTTCAATCGAAACGGCAAGCACAGTTGAAAAATCCGGGTCAATCTGAAACAAGGTGCTGATGTAAAATCCTCCAATTCCGATGTTTTTCAGGATTGCCTTTCCTTTGCCTATCCTGTAGCCCCCGACGATTCTATTTTCCTCTTCGTCCCAGATGAATAGTTGCTCGAAATATTGATCATAATGATCCAGGTCAAAACTTCTGTTTGTCCCTTCTCCCACCAGGCGGTAAGTGATCTCACGCAATCTCCCGATCTCTGTAGCAAGGTATGGGATCTTCACAGTAGGGACGCAAAAAACGGATTGATTTTGTATCCGAAACAACGTGTACTCTTCCCGGATAGAATCTATCTCTTGTAACAGATGATCCTGGGGAACCGGATCAATTACCGGTTCCTGAGCGGCTCCGCTCGGGGCCACAGCTGCCTGTCGTTTTTTATTTGCCAATGGGATCCCGAGAGCATACGTTTTCATGCGAAGAAATCTTCCAAAATCACGGATATCTTCAAACTCATTCTGTTCTTTAACCAGAATAGGTGTCCCGATCCGAACAGGGATGATCTTTCCTTTTTTATTAAACAATTCTGAAGGAAGTTTGATCGTCCTGAGGGTCGGATGAATCAGTCCCAGAAAGTGAAATATTGAGCTGTTGGATCCGTCGAAATAAACAGGAATGACCGTGACTTTCGACCTTTTGATGAACTTCAGGATGGAGTACTTCCACTCTTTATCTGCCACTCCCCTGTATTGCAGTTTTACTGATGAGACCTCTCCGGCCGGGAATATTCCGATTGGATGATCCTCCTGAAGATGAATAAAGGCATCTTTCAATCCACCGAAACTGGATTTTACGTTTTTATATGCTTCAAAAGGATTGACACCCAGGAAATACTCTTTCAATGGATCCACCTGGGTCAGTAAAAAATTAACAAGCACCATAAAATCGGGCCTGACCGAAGGGATGATTTTTAACAGGATAAGGCCGTCGATGCCACCGTAAGCATGGTTTGAGATTGTGATAAAAGGGCCCGTTTTAGGAATGTTCTCCAATTCGTTGTCATCCACCTGAAATCCGAATTCAACCTTCTCCATGACCTGCCCGATGAACTCCTGGGCAGGCAGATGACAGATCTCCCCATACTCTTTATTGAGCTTGTTAAACTTGAGGATTCTGAAAAGCAACTTTGCCAGTGTTTCCCCACCGAAATATTGCATATATTTATTCGCTTCAACAAGTTGTTTTGGGGTAATCAGGTCCATAAGTTAACTCTGCGGAGTTTGATTTTTCTCCACAAAGTTATGATTTTCATCCTGAGTAAGGATAAAATGGTTAGCTGACCAGGGTAAAATCCATCTGCTTTTTCCCGAGATCTATTCGTTTCACCCTGATTCTCACTTTGTCTCCGAGTTGATATTGATATCCATATCGCTGCCCGATGACCTGGAAATTCTCTTCATCCAGGTAATAGAAATCATCTTCCAGATCTCTTAAAGGCACCATACCTTCACACTTCGTTCCAACGATCTCCACAAATATGCCCCATTTACTCACCCCTGAGATCAATCCGTCGAATTCCTCCCCTACTTTATCCAACATATATTCCGTCTGCTTATATTTCACCGATGTTCGCTCAGCCTCTATGGCTTTCCGTTCCATCTCAGATGCATGATCACACATCGGCTCATAGACCTCCTGTTTAACGGATGGAGCTCCATTCAGATAATCCTGCAGGATTCGATGTACCATCAAATCAGGATAACGCCGGATGGGTGAAGTGAAGTGTGTATAGTATGGAAATGCCAATCCATAGTGGCCGATGTTATGGGTGGAGTAAAGAGCCTTAGCCATGGTGCGGATAGCTATGGTTTCGATCATATTTTCCGTACCCGTTCCCTGAATATCATGGAAAAGCCTGTTGAAAGATTGAGCAAGTGTTTTGTTGGAGGAGAGGTTCATTTTGTATCCCAACTTCTTCAGGAAATCAACAAATGCATCCAGTTTATCCGGACTTGGTGTGTCATGTACTCTGTATATGAATGTTTTAACAGGGCGGTCACCACGCTTCTTGCCGATCTTCTCAGCCACACGACGATTGGCCAGTAACATGAAGTCTTCAATCAGTTTGTTTGATTCTTTCATTTCACGTAAATAGATGCTCAGTGGCTTTCCATCTTTATCGAGCTTGAATCGTACCTCCTGGGTTTCGAAATTGATGGAGCCTTTCCTGAATCTCTCATTCCGTAACGCTGTAGCAATCGTATTCAAAACCCGGATCTCGTCCGCAAACTCTCCCCTGCCTGTTTCAATAATCGCCTGGACTTCCTCATAGGCAAACCGGCGATCAGAATGAATGATCGTCTTTCCGAACCACTCTTTATAGATCTTTCCATTCTCATCAAGCTCAAAGAGAGCGGAAAAGCAGAGTCTGTCGGTTTGCGGTTGAAGGGAACAAAGCTGATTCGACAGCCGTTCCGGTAGCATCGGGATCACCCTGTCTACCAGGTAGATCGATGTTCCCCGTTCATACGCCTCCTGGTCAATAGCCATACCCGGTTTAACATAATAGGATACATCGGCAATATGTACACCCACTTCCCAGTGGCTGTTTTTTAGCTTTTTGAGGGAGATGGCATCATCAAAATCTTTGGCATCAGCAGGATCGACGGTGATCGTAAACGTATCCCTGAAATCCTTTCTCGATTTGATCTCCTTTTCCGGTATTCCGGCTGGGATCCTGTTTGCCTCTTTCTCTGATTTATCACCAAAAGAGAGTGGAAAATCAAACTCCGCCAGGATCGATTGCATCTCAACCTGATTGTCGCCCGGCTGACCAAGGATATGGTTAATTTTTCCAAACGGATTTTGCGAGTGTTCCGGCCATTCGGTGATGGTTGCAATCACCTTTTGTCCGCTCCGGGCTTTGTTCAGGTTCTCTCTGGGAATAAAAATATCCATCGGCATAGATGACGTGTCGGGAATCACGAAAGCAAAATTCTTCGCGATCTCCAGGATTCCGACAAACTGGGTTTTATTCCGTTTGATCACCTCGACGATCTCTCCTTCCCGTTTCCTGCCTTTCCGGATCGGGAAAAGCGACACTCTGACGTAATCGCCATGCAAGGCGTGATTCGTATTGGCTGCGCTGATAAAGATATCGCCTGTCTTCTCATCGGGGATCACATACGCTTTTCCCGATTGCTTCATGTCGACCTTGCCGGTCATGTGGGTTTTCGCCGATTTCTTATAGCGCTCACCTTCCGGATTGATCTGATACTTTCCCCGTTTCGACTCAACCAACTCCTGGCTTCGGTATAGCTCTTCTATCAAGAGTCTGACCAGGTCTTTCCGGGCCCGGTCTTCTATGCCTAACCGCTTCGATACCTGCTTGTAATTTAATCCACTATGTGGATTTAACAGATATGTCTGCAGGATGTTATTGATCAGGGTCTTTTTTTGATCTCCGGATAATTTTTTCTTCTTTGTCATGGGTCAATGCTAATTTAGAGGCATTAAGGTCATTAGGATCATTAAGGGAAAAGAGAGATCTAATCCGTCATGGCATCCAGCAATATCTTCGTGTATTCTGATTTTGGATCGTGGTAGATCTCTTCGGGATCGCCGATCTCCACAATTTTTCCCTCTTTCATTACGATCAGGCGATCTGACATATACTTCACCACGTTCAGATCGTGCGAGATAAAAATGTAGGTAAGATGAAAATCCCGCTTGAGGCCATTCAGCAAATTCAGGATTTGCGCCTGGATGGAGACATCGAGGGCGGATACAGATTCGTCGCAAATGATCAGTTGCGGCTCTAGGGCCAGTGCGCGGGCAATGCAGATCCGTTGTCGCTGACCACCCGAAAACTCATGGGGATATCGATAGAAATGATCCGGGGTTAATCCAACTTTTTCCAACAGTTTTTCCACCTTCAATTTCCGTTGTCTGTCGTTATTCAGCAGATGATGCACCTTCATTGGTTCCAGGATAGCAGCTCCGATCGTCATCCGGGGATTGAGTGAAGAGTAGGGATCTTGAAAAACGATCTGCAGATCTTTGTAAAGAGCTTTCCGCTTTCTGTATGTTAATCTTGTAATATCCTGATCCTGATAGAATACCTTCCCTTCCGATGGAGGGATGAGTTGCAACACGGTGCGAGCCAGGGTCGTTTTACCGGATCCGGATTCGCCAACGATGCCGAGTGTTTCACCCTGATATACACTGAAGCTTACGTTGTTGACAGCCACATATTCGGCCTGTTTCTGAGAGAACATCCCTCCCCTTCCGGAAAAAACTTTCACAACCCCTTCCACGCGTAATACAGGTTCATTTCGATAGAGTTTTTCGTGTGCGGTTTTGCGATCTTTTGCGGTGATAATATTTTTTCGGTTTGCTTCGTCACTACGTTCCTTGCAATGACAAGTTTCGTTAGCTTTCTGCATGAAGTCTTCAACGGTAGGCAGTGTTCGTAATCGAATATCGGCTTGTGGCCTGCAAGCGATCAGGCCTTGTGTATAAGGATGTTTTGGGTACTGAAAAACAGTTTTTACAGGGCCTCGTTCTACAATCTTTCCCTGGTACATGACCAACACCCGGTTGGCGAAACCGGATATCAGGCCCAGGTCATGTGTAATGAAAAGAATGCTCATCTGTCGCTTTTGCAGTAACGTTTTCAGCAGGTTGAGAATCGTTTTCTGGACTGACACATCCAGGGCTGTTGTGGGTTCATCAGCAATCAAAATCGTCGGATCGCAGGAGATGGCCATGGCAATCATCACACGTTGTTTTTGTCCTCCTGAAAGCTGGTGTGGATAAGCCCGGTAAATGCCTGGAGGATCTGGAAGCCGAACCTCTTCAAAAAGTTGGAGCACGCTTCGTTTGGCTTCTTTTCGGGAAATATCCAGATGTTGGCGAATTGTTTCAAGTACCTGATTTCCACAGGTATATACTGGGTTCACTGAAGTCATTGGCTCCTGGAAGATCATCGAAATAGATCTTCCCCGAACCGCCTGAAGCTCTTTTTCAGATAAGGTATCAAGCCTTACTTCTCCCCGATATGGATCCTTGAAAGAGATGGCTTTCGCTGATACCAACCCCGGTGGTTGCTGAATCAAACCCAGGACAGATAGCGCTGTCACAGATTTCCCGGAGCCCGATTCGCCAACAATTCCCAGAATCTCACTTTGCCTCATTGAGAAAGAGATATCGTCAACCGCACACTCCTTCAAGCCGTCACTGGAAAAGGTGACCTTCAGGTTTTCAACATCGAGCAGGTTTTTCACTTGTTACTTTCTCCGGAGCTCACAGCAGGTACTTTCATCCACAGCAGGGTCAGGATAATAGCCACTGCTCCTGCACCAATGATCGTATACATTGAGGCATGGAAGCCGCTTAAAAAAGATTCATTAATGAAGTAGAGAATTTTCTCTTTCGACAATAGTGTTACTGCAGCTATCTCCTCAACATTCCTGTGTGCTGAGGTGATCAACGAATCGAATTCCGCCTGTGCTTTTTCCGGGATCACAATAGTTGCTTTGTGCAGCATTTTTTTTAAATGAGCATTCGAAACCTGGACAAGCACATTGGTGCTGATCACCACTCCGATGGAGAAGCCCATACAACCACACATATTGTACAAGCCGGACAGGGCATCAACTGTTAGCCTGTTTACGGCTTTTAACATGGTTGCGTTATACGGTGCAATGGAGAGGCCAATGAAACCCATCAACGCCAAACTGATGACCAGGTATATGGTGGTTGTATGAAGTCCGTAAAACAGTGCCAGAACGATGCCGATAATACTTATTCCCAATCCAATACATGCAGGTATCCGGGCGTCCATCTTTTCTGATAATTTTCCGCCGATAGGTGAAACCAACGAAAAAGCCGTGGCAAAGCCTATAAAGATCAATGCGTTATGAAACGTGGTAAAACCCAGCACATTCCCCATGTAAAGTCCCGTGAGTACCAGCACGGTTCCCAGGATGAACGAGAGAAACATGAACCCAATCAGTGTGGAGACATACAATTTATTGGAAAACGTCCCTTTTGGAATCAATGGGTCTGTTGCTTTCTTGGAATGCAGATGAAGCATGACCAAACCGGCGGCAACCAAAACAACCACAATCAACGTCTGATAGCTGAGCAAACCCCAGGTAGAGATATTGTTAATTCCATAGCTGAGCGGTAGTACGATCAACGCCACATAGAGGCTGGAAATCAAGTCGAGTGATTTGCTAACTTGTTGCGATTCCTTCCGGATGGTGAACAGAACAATTAACAAAACAAGGATTCCAAGCGGGATATTTAAATAATAGATCCATGGCCATGGGAATTGCTCCATGATGAAACCTCCAATAGTCGGGCCAATAGCCAGTCCGACACCTGTTCCTGTTCCCAGCAGCCCAATCGGAAAACCCCGTTTCCCGGCAGGAAATTTATCATAAACCAATCCGTAAATCGGTGGGATACAGATGGCAGCGCCAACACCCTGGATGAACCGACCGAGGATCAACAACCAAACATCATGGGCAATCGCACAAAGTATCGACGACAGAATAAAGATCGATATCCCGGTGATCAGCATTTTCTTTTTCCCGAATTTGTTCGCAAACTTCCCTGAAGGGATGACAAACACCGACCAGGCAATCCCATAGATACTGATGACCCATTGCAGGATCTTAAGGCTGGATTTCATCTCCTCCTCAATCGGACCGATGGTCAGGTTAACCACCGTCGCATCCATATTTAATATCGTGATCAGGAGGACAAAAGCCGCAAGAGCCAGCCACCGGCTCCATGGTTCCACATGTTCCCGGGGATCCGTAGGGTCGTGTACAACATTGATGATTGACATAAGTGTGTTTTTTGGTGAAATTAAGAAATTATTATCAACTGTCAATTATTTTAGGATGCCTCAGTAAGAATTTGCATCAGCTCATCACGACTAAGCTCAACGGGACTGTTTTTCAAAGTGGTGCCACTGATAATCCTGTCAAAATCACCATCTGTAATACCAAACATTCTCAATTTCGGGATGTTGAATGTGGTTGTCCACTCGCGCAGTTTTTCATGGAGTAGCTGAAGAAAATAGTCATCACTTTTCTGTTTGTATGAGAAAAGCTTTCCTGTTTCCACATATTTCCGGAGAGACACCGGATTTGCTTCCGACTGTTTCAACTTTGCAATATTTATCCGGGTAGCCGGAGCCAGCAATGCACCACATACGACTCCATGAGGAATGGGGAACATGCCTCCTATCGCTGAAGCAAATCCATGAACTATTCCAAGTCCAGCATTGGCCAGTGTGATCCCTGATATGAGGGCAGCATAGGCCATGTCAGTTCTCGCTTCCAGATTATCAGGATCCTTAAATACCTGTGGCAACGACTCTACCACCCGTTCCATTCCACTGAATGCAAGCGCATCCGTCATGGGCGAAGCATGGGTGGAAGTGAACGCCTCCAACAGCTGAGTAAAGGCATCCATTCCTACAGGCATCGATATGTCGGCTGGGCAGGAGCGTGTTAGTTCCGGATCAATAATCGTGACATCCGGTACAAAATTGTCGTGCCGAAGGGACTTCTTGAATCCGTTTGGTCCTGTTTCACTCAAGACTGCATTTTTGGTCGCTTCACTGCCTGTCCCGGCTGTGGTAGGAATAGCAATAAAAGGGGTTTTCTGACCGGTATGTGACCGGGTTCCTACCCCTTCCAGAAAATCCCTGACAGATCCTTCCATAGGAATCATAGCAGCGATGGCTTTACCGGCATCAACAATACTTCCGCCACCAATAGATACGATCACATCCGGTTGAAATGGTCGCTTCTGCTGAACAACCGTATCTACAAAAAGTGGAGAGGGCTCTCCGGAGAGGTCAACTACCTCAGGCTGGATTGTCTGCTTACTCAGTTCATTGAAAAGCAAGGGAAATGAACTGGTTTTCGAATAGGTCTTGCTCACCACAACCAATATCCGGCTCCCAAAGTGAGTCAGTATCCCGGGCAACAGGGATATCGAACCGGGTCCGAAATGGATTTTCGGTATGCGGGCAAATTGAAAGTCATTCATCTGCTCCGCTATTTTGGCCAACGTGCATTATATTTTATGCCTTCCCTGGGTTTAGCCATCCAATCGGCCACCGTTTCCCTCCATTTCAGGTAGTGGGGTGTCTCTTTGTGCTTCGCTGCATCTTCATCAGAATCATATGCTTCGTAAAGCAGGAAACGGGCCGGATCTTCTTTCAACTGGAGGATATCAAATCTCCGGTTTCCGGGTTCGTTAACAGAAGCCAGATGGTTCTCAGTTGAGGCATCAATAAAAGCCTGGATATAAGGCTCTTTGATATGTACATGCACACAGGTTACAATCATGGCAGGTCTGATTTTGATTTCAACGAATTTACCCCTTTTTGTCAAATATGAAAATAAAATACTTTCCAGCATATAACCTTTTGCCCTGTTTCCGGATTAATGGGAAACAAATTAGCTATGTGGATGAACGACTTTATTTCTCTGAT
>JACKQG010002311.1_pt1 | contig 25120 bp, 27 predicted proteins | sample 8237621 | NCBI WGS metagenome assembly JACKQG01 (sample SAMN15677084, study PRJNA649215) | marine metagenome | biome: marine; feature: Black Sea; material: saline water; isolation source: suspended particulate matter (SPM) from the Black Sea western gyre | collected 2013-06-09/2013-06-10 | depth... | reverse complement strand
AGGTCTTATAGAAAGGTGTTCATCTCGGGTCTTAGAGACAAGGCTTGAAAAGACAGGTTCGTGATCGACTTCAGCCAGACTATGACGAATCTTTGGTGCTGAACGATGCAGTCACATGGGAAACAGGGGGCTGAACCCTTGCTCTTTAGCATAGTTCACGGCCTCTCGTTGTTCGACATCTGTCATCGGCTCGAACCTCTCGGCAGCATCCAGGACCATGCCCCAGAGACCTGCATCGCAGGGTAAAGAGTAGGTGGCAACATTTTCTTGAGAGAGGGTGTATCGGATCCCGAGCTCGATGTCGCCGAGGGTGGCCGAGGGCTCGTACCAGGTTCCGTGGCTCCGCTCTCCTGGCCACCTCCCCCTCGCCACCGCCTTTATGGCTGTCACGGAGACTCCTTGGTCACGGGCCTCCTCTAGGACGGGCCTGAAATCATTCTGGGGGTGGGGCTTCGCCATGCTGCACAAACTCACGGGTAGGAGGACCGAGTCGAAGACTTGACGGGTCAGAGCCTCCTTGAGGACTCTCATGTCTTCGTGGCCCGTGATTCCTATATAGTCGGTGAGCCCGGTCTCCTGGGCCTCCTTGAATGCCTCGATGGCTCCTCCCTCACCCAACGCTGTCTCGAGCTCCTCCATGTTCCCGATCCCGTGCATCTGGTAGAGGTCGAACTTGTCGACGCCCAGCTTCGCGAGGCTTTCATTCAACGCCTTCTCCGCACCCTCACGACTCCTCTCCCTCGTCTTCTCGGCGATGAAGAAACTACCCCTCATTTTCTGCGCCCACGGGGCGAGCCTGAGCTCAGCATCCCCATAGGTGGGGGCGACGTCGATCATGTTCACGCCGTGTTCTAACGCCAGCTCAATATACCTGTCAGCCACGGCCTGGTCCACTCTACCTACTCCGCAGCCTCCCAAGGTGATAATTGAGGCTTTATAGCCCATCTGGCCCAGTTTCCTCTTCTCGATCATGGAAGTCTTCTCGATGGGTCTTTCGTCGGAGCACATTAATAATGTTGGGACGTTGAATGCTCGAATCTGCTTTAAAGATTCAGTGAAGGCTGTCGAAAAAATGGATATATAGCATCCCTGTGCCCTAATTCCCTACAAGCGTCCTGATAGCCATGTTTACCTCTTAAAGGAGTGCTCGGTGCGCCAACTTGATCCCCACGGAAAAATTCCTGCTGCTCATCTCCTCAACTCTCTTCCTCTGCTACGTGAGCGGCCTCATATACACCAAGACCAAGATACCCGACATCCTCTGGCTCCTGGGCTTCGGCACGATCCTGGGGCCCATACTAGGGGTCTTCGAGAAGGAGGGATTCGTCTCGATCTCGCCCCTCATGGGGGTGATCGCCATCTGCATAATCACCTTCGACTCAGGGATTGGCCTGGACTTCCGGATTCTCCAGAAAACTTTTCTAAAGTCCATCGCCCTCACTCTGGCTACATTCTTCTCAATCGTCATCGTCGTAGGCGTGGCCATCAGCTTCCTGGCGCCGGGAAGCTTCAGCTTGATCGAGGGCATGCTCCTGGGGACCATGGTGGCCGGGATCAGCACCGTCGCCGTGACGAGCCTCATGGATGGCCTCAGGAGGCTCTTCCCCAACATGGAGAGCACCCGAGCCCTCCTCATGTTGGAGTCCACCCTATGCGACCCGATCCGGGTGGTGGCTGCCATCACCCTCATCAGGATGATCATGCTCCCCGGGGTCTCCATAAGGGACAGCGCGAGGGACATCGTCTTCACCTTCGTGATGGGATCCATCGTGGGCCTCCTGATCAGCATGCTCTGGGCCGAGGTGCTTGACAGGCTCAGGGGTCAACCCTTCAACTACATGATGACCCTCGCAGCCCTCTTCCCCACATACCTCCTCGCAGAGAACCTGGCCGGCGATGGAGCCGGGACGATGGCGGCATTCGTCTTCGGGCTGGTCCTCGCCAACTACAGGCGGGTGGCCCGGGGGCTAAGCATCGACAGGAGCCTCAGGACGGACAAGAGGAGGCTGATCGACTTCAACGAGGAGATCATCTTCCTCCTAAAGTCCTACTATTTCGTCTACATTGGCCTGATAGTCACCCTGTCCCAAGAATATATCCTGATGGGCTTGGGAATAGTGATATTACTGATCGCAGTCAGATACGGCGTAGCCTCCGCCGTGGGTCAGGTCATGGGGTTCACCCTCGAGGAGAAGGTGATCTCCCGGGTCGTCTACACCCTGGGGACCTCCACCCTCGTCATGTCTCAGCTCCCCCTGATCTTCGACCCGGAGATGACCTTCATAACCAACCCCGGGCTCTACTCAGACCTCTGCTTCCCCATCGTCCTGGGGACGGTGATCTTCGCCGCAATCGCCAGCCCGATCATCGCTAAGAGGCAGCTCAAGGGAGAAGGGCCAAGTCCGTATAACTGAGAAGATGAGACAGCCTACCCTTTCCTTGCGACTGCATGGATCGGCTCAACGTAGACCGTGGCAGAATGTCTGCTATCCTCGACCCGGATTGCCTCGTATCCCCTTGGGATGTCCTTGAGGTCCTCTGCGGTTCCCCTGAAGATCCTGCTGCCGAAAGGCCCAAGCTCGATTACCCTGTAGCCCATTGTAATCGGGTCTAGCTCCGATTCTGTTTTGATAAATCCGACCCATCATTTGTCGGATGGGAGGTAAGCGAAACTGGTCGCCCGACTCTACTCTTGTGTGATTCGATAGACGTTCAGCAGGGCTTGTACGAGCTCGTCCTGACTCTCCAATCGGGAAACGGCTAGCGGTATACCCTCGTTCTGGGCTAGGGCTATTGCCAAGGGATCGATGTCCCCTTTGGCTCCGTGGAGCACGATGACGCGGGGTTTGAAGGGGCTGATCTTCACGGCGATCATCGGGGACCTGCCCCGGCTCACGCCGACGAAGATAAGGGCACGTTCGCTGGTGGTCCCGAAGATCCTGTAAAAGTCGAGGCCCGAGAAGGTCTGTATCGCCTTGAGGCTGTCGATGACCGTGTAGCCATAGACCTCCTGGTCGACGGATTCCTCCCCCACGAGGATCTCGCAATCCAGGGCGGTGAAGATCTCTCCGATTCTTACGGGGGCGACGAACTCCCTGATGTCGAGGAACACGTCTCCGGGGGTCAGGGTTATCCTCGCCATCTGCTGCACGTAGCGCCCTCCCCGCCTCTCGTCGATCTCCAGGAGAGCCCCAACGAACCGCCTGATGAACGCGCTCCCCGGCGAACGCCTGCGCCCCGTCTCGTAGTCGCTGACCACTGAGGGGGAGAGCCCGAGTTCGTGGGCCACCTCGACCTGGTTAACCTGAAGGAGGCTCCGCCACTTCCTCATGGTGACCCCCGGGTTGAGGGAGAGCACTATCTCACCGGCTATACGCTTCGCCAGCATCTCAGTGACAGAATCGTTGGACAGCATCAAGTAACAAAAATAGGTGGATGGTTAAAAGAGTGGGGGGCTCAGACCCCCGCCTTCTCTAGCAGGATCTCCCAGTTGTGGTCGACCCAGGCCTGGATGCTATCGAGTAGGTCATCCCGCTTTTCAGGCCTGAATAAGTGCTGGAACCGCCCCTGGGACATCAGGTACTCTTCAACGGGTTTCTTCGAAGCTGGCCTCCTTGCTATCGCGGCGCTGGGCCCCGAGAGCTTGTAGACCGGTCGGCCCTCCTCTAGAGTACACTCGTAGAGGGGGAACATGCATGTCTGGGTTGCCAGCCTGGAGAGAGAGATGGTCTTCTCCATGGGATACCTCCAGCCCCTGGGGCATCCGATGAAGGCGTGTAGGAACGTCGGGCCGTCAACTTCGAAGGCTTTCCTCGACTTCCTCATGACGTCCATGGGCCAGGCGGCGTTCAGCGTCGCAACGTAGGGGATGCCGTGGGCGATCACTATTTCATCGATAGGCTTCTTCCACTCCTTCTTGCCGGGTATCACCCTGCCGGCGGGGCTCGTCGTGGTCGCTGCAGCGAAGGGGGTGCCTCCGCTCCTCTGTATCCCCGTGTTCATGTAGGCCTCGTTGTCCAGAAGGACGTATGTGAAGTCGTGGCCCCTCTCCAGTGCCCCGGATAGGGCCTGGAGCCCGATATCATACGTTCCTCCGTCCCCCGCGAAGGCGATTACGTCCAGAGTCTCATATTTCGCTAGAGGTCCTTTCCCTTTCTTCCTCATGGCCTGCCATGCGGCCTCGATGCCGCTAGCCGTTGCGGCCGCGTTCTCGAAGGCGTTGTGGATCCATGGAATGTTCCATGAGGAGTAGGGCATGATGCTGGTCGCGACCTCGAGGCACCCTGTGGCTGAGGTTGCGATGGTGGGCCCCCGGGTCGCCTTGAGGATCATCCTGACGACGATGGAGTGCGCGCAGCCCGCGCAGAGTCTGTGACCCGAGGCCAGCCCTTCGGGCTTCCTCGATGCTTGCTTTAGATTGAGTTCGCTCATACTTATTCCTCCTAAGGCCTCGCTCCCACATAGTTCATCGGGTCGCCGACCTCTCCCTTGTCTTTGATCTCTAGGAGGCTTTCGAACACTCCTCTGATGAGCTGGGGTCCTGTGTCTCTCCCGCCTAGGCCATGGATGTAATTGGCGATGAGTGGTTTCTTGGGCAGGTGGTAAAGGGCTGCCTTCGTCTCCTCATATAGAGGCCCTCCCGGGGCGCCGAGGCTCAGAGACTTGTCCAGTACGCCCACTGCGGGGATATCCTTGAGGGCGTCGACCAGCTCACTGGAGGGGAACGGCCTGAAGACCCTCATCTTGACCAAACCAGCCTTGACACCCTCGTCTCGCAGCTGGTCGACGGTGTGCCTCACTGTCCCCATCGTTGAGCCGAGGCCAAGGAGCGCTACCTCCGCGTCTTCCATTCTGTATGGGTGGAGTAAGTCGTAGCTCCTGCCTGAGACCTTGGCGTACTCGGCGTCGATCTCCGGGATGACTTTGAAGGCCTGCTTCATTGCCTCGATCTGGTGGAGCTTGTGCTCGAAGTAATAGTCCTGAAGGTCTACGGGGCCGAAGGTGAGAGGGACTTCTGGGTTGAGCCTGAGCTCTGTCTCTCCCATGTGCCCCTCGACGGTGATGAACTCCCTCTCCCCGACGAAGTCGCTGACGACCTTGTCGGGTAGCGTGAGAACGTTCTCCATGGTGTGGCTCAGGGTGAAGCCATCGAGGCAGACCATCACCGGCAGCAGGACGTCTGGATGCTCGGCCATCCTCCACGCCGTGATGCTCGCGTCGTAAACCTCCTGGCTGTTCTCGCAGTGGATCTGTATCCATCCGCTGTCCCGGGCGCCCATGGAGTCGCTGTGGTCGTTGTGGATGTTGATGGGGCCCCCTACGCTTCTATTGACTATAGCCATGACTATGGGTAGTCTGAGGCCGGAGGCAATGAATGTGATCTCCCACATCAGCGCCAGCCCGTTTGCGGCCGTCGCTGTGAAGGCTCTAGCCCCCGCGGCGGAGGCACCCACGCAGCTGCTGAGGGCGCTGTGCTCCGACTCGACGGCGACGAATTCGGAGTCCACTTCGCCATCCGCCACGTATTCGCTGTACTTTTCGACTATGATGGTCTGGGGGGTGATCGGGTAGGCGGCCACGATGTCGGGGTTCACCTGCTTCGTGGCGTAGGCCACTGATTCGTCCCCGTTCAGGCCCATGAGTATCTGTTTCGCGCTCATTTCATTCTCACCATCTCAATGCATTTGACGGGGCATTCTTCTGCGCATATTCCGCAGCCCTTACAATAATTGTTCTGAACTTCAGGGTAGCCGTCGTCATTCACCGTGATCGCTCCCTCAGGGCAAAAGTAGTGACATAGGGTGCACTGGGTACACTTTTCGAGGTCGATTTGGGGCTTCTCGACGCCCCAGTCTCCAGTCTCGTATTCCATCGAGGACTTAGTCACCACTGCCCCTATGGGAAGCTCCTTTGAACCGGGTTTCCGGGTGCTCATTCTTCGCCGACCTCCTCGTAGGTGATTTTTATCAGCTCCTTGTTGAGCTCACCTATACGCCCGCTGAATCTCTCTCCTACGACCTGTAGCATCGAGTCGAGCTTTACTATCCCGGTCACCTTCACGACCGCCCCTAGCATGGCTGTGTTGGTTATGGGGCGTCCGAGTATTTTGAGGGCGAGGCTCGTGGCGTCGAGGACGTAGAGTTTTCCCTCCTGTACTCCCATGATGGCTCTCATCTCCTCCGGAGATTGGTCGGTGTTCACGACGATCTTGGTCTCCGGCTTCAAACCCTCCACGACGGAAGGGCCCATGAGCGTGGGATCCAGGACAACCACTACGTCAGGCTCGTAAACGCTGGAATGTAGGTGGATCGGCTCCTCACTGATCCGTGTAAAAGCGGTTATAGGCGCCCCGGCTCTCTCCGGTCCGAAGGCCGGGAAGCTCTGAATGTATTTCTCCTCCTTCAACCCAGCCTGGGCGAGGAGCAGGGATGCTGTCCAGGCCCCTTGACCTCCCCGGCCGTGGAAGCGGATCTCGATAAGACTCTCTCTCAAGGATAACACCCGTGGAATCAGTCTTGTGTGTACCGCATACTATTAAAATATAGTCGTAAAAGGCGAGTCATCATTTCAACTGATTTCTTATCTCGTTGAGTTCGTCTCTTTTCTTCCTCGCCTGGACCCCGGCAGCCTCAGCGAACCGCTCCCAGTCCCAGCCCAATGACTCGTAAGCGAAGTCGATTGACCTAGACGAGGAGACGATCAGCCCCTCCCCCTCGCTGTTGGCACCGAACTCCAGGGCTGACCTCGGATCGCCTCCCTGGGGACCCAATCCGGGGGAGAGTATGAGCCGCTCCTCTCCTATTATCGACCTGATCTCCCCTAGTTCGGAGGATACAGTGCACCCGACTACGAAGCCGTTGCATCCATGGTCTGTGGCGTCTCTGGCAAGCTTCAGATAGAGAGGCTCACCTCCCAATGTCTGAGACATGTAATCGTGGGCCCCCGGGTTGGACATGCGGCAGAGGCTGAATATCCCCTTGTCTCTCTCTCTGGCCCAAGTGTATACGGCGTCGCTGCCGTTCTCGTATCCCGGGAACGGATTGAAGGTGACCGCGTCGAACCCAGCCTCCGCTATCCAGTGGAGTCCTGCGGAGTTCGTGGATCCGATGTCCGAGAGCTTAATGTCAAGGAGGGCGAGGCATCCCCCCTCGTGGATGGCTGCCACGATCTCCCGGAGGTCCTCGAAGGAGAACGGGTAGACGATGAACTGAGCGTTGGGCTTCATTATGGGTGTGTAGGGAGCGACTGCTTCTATCACGTCGAGGCAGAACTTTTTGGTTCCTTCAATCACGCCATGGCGCTCAATCAGCTTCGGAGGGATCACGTATCTGTCTCTCATGTCCGAAGTGACGGGATCAAGCCCCACGCATAGGAAACTATCCTTCTGCCTGCTTAGCTCATAGTATTTCTCCACGAATCCTTGGCCGAGCATCTCAGGCATGATCTTGGTTTATGAAGTAATAAAAGCTCTCTAACGGCTTCTGAGATGATTCATCCGATTGCTTTTAATCGGCTCAACGAGACTATCCACAGGAAGCTGCGGGCGTGGCGATGGTGAGCGGGGAAGACGAAACGAGGAAACTCCTGAGGATCCGTGAAGACTTGGATGATAGGATTCGCAGATTGGAAGTGGAGATAGGGGATCTGAAACAAGCCATCTCTGAGATTGATAAGAGCATCGTTAGACAGGGATTTCGACACCCCCTACCCCCAAAGGTAGAAGTAAAACCCGTCGTCGAGGAGGACGGCGACGGGGGAAAGTCCGTCAAGTCCAAGGATGGAACAACCCTGGGTCACCTGCAGATCGAGGAAGATATGATAGCGTTCAACCCGGTCGAGAGTCTCGCGTTCACGGTCTCGATTCCCCCATTCCAGTCGTTCTTCCTGGAGAGGGTACTAGGGAACATGAAGGCGACAGATGAAGGGAAGGCCGCCGGAGGGGAAATCCCTCCCGGTGAGGTGCTCTCCTTCGAGGTCGCAACTGATGGCGAGAGAATCGTCAGTATCGATATCAGGAATTACGGTGGCGAGAGGAGGCTGAGGGAGATCCAGAGCAGCCTCCGCTGGGCCTTCGACAAGATGTACGAGAAGCTCACTCAGGCTTAAGCCCTGAAAACAGGATCCGCTGACGTCGTTGAGTTGGGGGTCAGACGACGTAGCGGTACGACACTGAGAGACCGGCGGTCTGGCTTTCTAGGTTTATCTTGATCACGTCTCCCGGCTCGGCTCCGAGTATTATCGCGACGGGATCGTTGACCGTTATCCAGGGGAACTGGAATAGCTCGGAGTGATACTTCTCCAGGAGTGCCTGCTTGCCCTCCTCGCTCACTAGCTCGGCCGGGGAGACGTACTGGTGCTCGAAGAGATCGAATGTGGGCAGGGAAGGAGGTATCAACTCCACTTGTAGCTTCAGCGCATTGGCCTTGGCCGAATAAGTGTATTTGCCGCCCCCCACGAGTATCCCCTTCGTCGCTTCAGCCTTCTCGACGAGGTCCTTGAGCTCCCGGACGAAAGCGATGCCGATGGTTTTCTGGTCGAGGAGAACCTGCAAAATGAATGTCTCGTCGCCCCGGCTGAGATGATAAGTTATTTGCTGATCTTCAGGTTCCTTAGACTCCACCTTCAGGTTCCTGTACTTTATGATCAGGTCTGCTCGCTTTTCTTCGTCCGATTTCGCCTTTCTTGACACGGTCGATCGGCCTCTATATCGCCTTGATGTGCTTCACGATGGGAGCTCGCACCTTCCGGAATATGCGGTATCCACAGAATGGGCAGCGGAATGAGATGTATCGCTCAAGCTCCTGGAACTCGACCCGACGGCCACAGCGTACACACTCATAGCTTGGACCGCTCTGGGGCTCAGGGGCTTCGGTTTTCTCTTGTTCGTCCATGGGATTCCTCCGATGCAATTAACAACTTTCAGGCTTTCTTTAAAACATACCGTATTTGATAAACGCTTTGATTTACGAGTTTGACTAAAAAGAAGGATATTCAAGCGTTTCTTAGTCTCGTTGAGAAAAGTATGGAAGTTATTTCTCAATCCTTCTGACCGACAGATTCACGCTTTTCGCGGGGGTCTATCTCACAAGGGTTCCTTTTACGACCCTGTCCGAGGCTACGCCTGAAACATCCACATCCAAAACCTCCCCTTCCAGACCCTGAGCCTGCTCAACCAGCACGACGGGTCCATGGAGCATAGGGTAGGCGACGTGAAACCTGCGGTCCCGCGAGTATGGCTCCGCAACAACGACCCTGATTCGAGATCCGATCAGTTTCTCCTTGAGCCTAGAGTTGGCCCTCACCGCCGCATCGTGGACCCTGTTGCTGAGCGGATCCCTTGCAGCAGGGGGGGCCCGGGGTAAATCCTGGAAAGCCGACATGGGAAGCGGCTGAAAGCGGTAGAGAATGATCCTCGAAGCCCCCGCAGCCACGCTGTCATCGATGGCGCTGACCGTCGCCTTGACCGTTCCCTCGTTTTGCCCCGGCAGACCGTTGACAAAATAGACGTAAGGCTTGAGCCCGGCCTTCCTGAGCCGCCTCACGGCGTAGAGATTCTCCCTCGGCGTAGACGAGCGCCCTATCTGACGACTATGAATATCCGAGCCTGTCTCGAAGCCGATGTTGACGGGAGTCCCCGATAAATACTGGCCCAGGACTTTGGCGGCCCTTTCCGTGACGAGGTCTCCCTTGAGGTTCTCGATCATCAACGATGCCTCTCCCTCAGCTATGGGCGCCAGATTTGAGAGTCTCGAGAGCAGTCTCTCCAAGGCGTCGTAGTTTGGCTGGGGGCTTCGGGGATCGGTGAGGGGTTCGGGTTCGACCAGGAGGTCCCGGCCATAGTCGAGGAACCCCGGGGCGCTCAGAACCACTCTACGGACTCCCTCCAGGAGGAGTCTCTCTACCTCTTCCAGTATTTTCTCGACGGAGCGACTTTTGGGAGGGCCGAAAAGGCTGGGAACCGAGCAGTACCCGCAGCCAGGGGGCACGCCATGGGGGCAATAGTATCTTGTCTCCAATCCTCCGGAGCGGCAGAGATTGCATGCATCACAGGTCTCCTCGGGAAGGGCTCCCTGAGCTCGATGATAGTTGCTACATCCCCTTAGAACCTCAACGTAGACCCTGGCGGCTCGAAAGAGAGGATAACTGGAGATGGTTCGTGTCGACGGGGTGAGCTCGTCGTATTCTATGCGGCCCATCCTCGGCCGGAGGGGGTTGACTTGGGTTTCGGCATCCGTCCCGTAAATTATTCCCTTGACCGAGGACAGCTCATCCTCTCCAGGGATTATCCCCTCGTTTAGACCCAGACTCAGGAGCTCCAAAAGGGCGAGCTCTCCCTCCCCAGTCACAGCCAAGTCTGCGTCGACTCTTCGAAGGATCTCAGCATCTGAAGCCACGGGGCCACCGATGAGGGCGGGTCCCTCTGACTCCTTTCTCCATCGCCTCATCATTTTCCTGACGGTGGGGATATCGGAGGTCATCCCGCTCACCATTAGCAGGTTATAAGCCGATAGATTGAAGGCTCTTCCAAGTGCCGCCTCGACGGGAGCGATCCTTGGTTCGATCCCGGTAGATTCCAGGACCCCGGCGATGGATCGAGGGCCCGCACCGATGACGTCTCGTGTCGCCTGCCTCTTTCCTCTGCCGTAGGCGAGGGCATCCACGATGAGGGGTCTCACGGGTACATGCCTCAAGGGGGATTGAGATAAACCTTGTCTGTGATACTCCGGAGTGTTGGTAGTTATTGGTACACTGGTTTACGGGACCGGATTTACGGTGAACATAATCTGTCCAGAGAATCGATAGGCTTCACGGGCTAAGAATACGGGACAGTGAAAGTTGTTCTGAATCTTTATATTTACTAGAAGATTATCGCGGGTAATCATGTCCATTTTGTTTCGCAGTAGATTACGTCGGAGAAGGGGGCTCACGAATGTCGTGACCACCCTCATCCTCCTCACTTTTGGGGTGCTCCTCGCCCTCACCGCCACGTCGTTCACGAGCGGCCTCACGAGAGCCAGGGTCAATAGCGCCGGCCAGGAGAATCTTCGATTCTATAAGACCCATGTCTGGGTGGAGGGGCTCAGCAATGGCACTGATCGGGGAGTCGCGGCTTTCAAGCTCCACAACCTGGGGGGTAAGAGCACGTCGATAGAGCTCATAGATGTCCGGGGATGGGAGATGGACTGGCTGGACGTCTACTTCCACACGGTGAACAGGACATCGGAACCTACACTGCTCTACAGCGACCTCGACCCTTTTTCATGGGGGTCCCTCTCGGGCTCCTCGGTATTGATAGACGGGTATAACTATACGCAGGCAACCGGCAGCATCCACTTCGGGTCAGGGGCCACCATTATCGTTTACGTGAAGATGCCCCCCATGATCTACAGGGATAACATCGGTCAGCCCGTTGCCGTGGCGGTGGGCACGGTCAATGCAAACTTCTTCACGGAGTTCGTCGCAGAGTCGCACAACTAGAGGGGGAATCCAAACGGGGTATGGACTTTATCCCTTTAAAAAAGAAAATAAAAATCCTGTGTCCCAGTAAAAAAAGTGAGGCTCTGAAGCCCTACCAATGTTCCCTATGGATCCGTGATTCGTCGTACTGTGTTCGAGGTTCCTTCTTCTCAGCGGGATAGCCTATCGCGATGAGGTTGAGAGGCTTCACGGGAGCAGTTATCCCGAGTATCTCGCTGATATCTCGCACCCTTTCCTCGCTGGGATGTACTCCACACCAGACCGAGCCCAAACCTAGAGCCTGAGCTGCCAAGAGGATGTTCTGGGTGACCGCCGAACAGTCCTGCTCCCAGAAGCGTGGGGACACAGACTCGTCTCCACATACGACGATGCATAGGGGTGCCTCTTGAAGCATCTTGGCGTATTTGTGGGCGTCAGCCAAGCGGTTCAAGGTGTCTCTCTCCGTGACAGTCACGAAATGCCAAGGCTTCTTATTTGATGCCGAAGGAGCAGCCATGGCGGCCTCAAGGATGGTCGTGACGTGCTCCTCGGGGACGGATTCCTCGGTGTACTTCCTGATGCTCCGCCGAGCGAATATGGTCTTGATCAGTTCTTCTCCCATCTTAGATCAAATTGTATGATCCAGCGTAGGTAGTAAGGCTTTCGAGACTCAAATCCATTCTCCGGCTATCGATTTCAATAACGCGAGTTGGCTCAGCGCGGTCTAAAATCTCGTTGTATTCCGCGACCTTCAGTCTATTATACGGATTAGAACCTGTTAATGTCCATGGCCCTCGACGCCCTACTCGATACGGTCCTGAGTGAATTCCCAGTGGATGTGTCGTCAACGAAAGCCCTCGATCTGGGGGAGGATGATGAGGGATTCGAGGTTTACAAGGTTGATACGAATAAGTCGCCGCTTGTACCCCGAGGGGCCCTGCACGGGGCGTTATACATCATCGACTCGACCCCTGGGAGAGAGATCGCCTGCCATCCCAGCATCGTAGGAGAAGCCCTCGAGGGATTGTGCCTCGAGTGCTCGGCAGAGTTCTCCGCGGCCCTGGTGGGGCTGGGGCTATTCAGTGGAGAGGGGACTGCTGTTATGCATATCCTGAGGGGTGCGGCGGGTTACAGGGTCGTGGACGCCCTCCCCGTGAGGGTCCCCGTCGTGAGCATCCGGACCGAGTACAAAGGCGACGGGTACAGGGCTCACTCAGACGACTCTCGGAGCCTCACGGTGACATACAGGGACTACCCGGTCGATCTCGAGATCCGAGACGTCAAGGATCTGATCATTCCCGATACCTATGCCACCGGGAGGTCGGCGGAGGCGGCCCTCCTCGAGCTCTTCGAGGTCGGTCTGGAGCCCAGAAGAATTGTTCTCTATGGTTTCATCGCTATCCCGGCTTTGGCCAGGATTGGGGGGATATGCGAGGAAAAGGGAATCGAGATGCACAGCTTCGCAATCTGCGATGTGACGCAGCTCGACGACAATCACTACGATATGCCCCTGTACGGACTGGATGAGAGCCTCTACGCCTCCACGGGGGAGACCAGAAGGATGGGGAGCATCGTGGCGGAGGAGACCCTGGCGGGTATGCTTCCCAAATACGTCGCCGGAATGGATCAGCCGGGGGACTGGTCCGAGAGGCAGGCCAGCCTCTTCAACGGTAAAGGGAATGAGGCAGGGGATATCCGGGGGCATCTCGAGAAGAGTTTGGGGTTCGTCGAGTCCCTGAGGGCGTTGAACTCTGGGCAGCCCTGGTACGATGAGGGGCATGATGCTATCGCCTCCGCGGAGAAGCAGAGGCTCCAGATAGCACTGGAAGAATATGGATGACCGGGTATATCGCTCCACGAAATCGATGATCCGAGAGGGGAGGGGATCACTCAAACGGTCAATGCATTGATCAACAATGGAGTCACTCACCTCGATTATTTCAACTACCCCGAGAGCAACAACGAGTGCCAGATAATCCCATAGAGTCGGTGTTTTCCCAGGCTAGAATATTGTGGTAGGATTCATCCATTTTTCTTATATATGGAGCAGAAGGGTGATGGAACGGAGGTCAACCCCTACGCGCAATAGAAAGGCGTGCCTCCGCTCCACCGCTTTTTTTACTGTGCGGTGATAGATAAACTGTTGGGTATCCATGCCCTAAAATGGGATAAAATCTAGTTTTATGCCAATTTTTGAGTTCTTAGTAATTTTAGATGATAAATCATGCCTATATGTATAAAGAACCCTATTTTATTACAAATTATGAAAAAAATAATCATTATTTAACTGAGAAGCTCTCCCGCCTCAGCGTCAATCAGGCGGCCTCTACATGAAACGATCTGCGCGACAATAGTATGTTCGCCTCCTTAGAACGGTCGTTCTAAACCGTGGATTCATATTAAAGCTTTGAGTGGTAGGAGCCGGTGAAATATGTGAGAAACAGGATGAGCTTGGTCATCGCCATGATGACTGCCATCATGATATCCGCGGTTATCGTCGTTGCAGCTGGTAACATGGTACAGGAGGAAGTCCCGGAGGGCCCGGCATTCGGGAGAGACATGACCCTCAGGTACCTCCTCGAGAACAACGCCGAGCTGGCTGAGCTTGGGAATCCCTCGATGATCAGGACGCCCTGGCACGAGGAGTCCCTCACCCCCGAGGGGTGGGTCGGAGCCAACACGGTTCAATATACGAAGGGCGAGTGGACGGTCACGGTTTCCAACCCCGTCGTCGCAGAGCCCGTCTACTCAGTCGAGATAGAGTTCACGGGAAGCCCAAGCTTCGCATGGAAGGGCACCGTCGATCAGGATGGGAACGTTTCAACCATCGAGTCTTCCATGTGAAAAAGATTCGATACACCCTCTTTTTTTCCTTCATCGTTTATTGAAAACGTCTAGGGACGATACTTCAATAGTAACAATGTAATACTCCGAAAGCCAAACAGTGTTAGCCGCGTTATTCGGGAGTGAAACGAGTTGAAATACGCCACTGTCAATGCCTTCGACATCCCGGGGGCATGGTATCGGACCCTGGAGGAGATATGGAAGAACGGGGAAGATTTCAGCGTGGGCTACGGCTCCGAGGGCACCATGACGAGGAAGCTCAACCTGAGCATACGGATCACCAACCCGGAGAGCAGGCCCCTCGTCGCCGATAAGGCACCCTGCGACATGAAGTACATCAACTCCTATGCGCTCCAGTACCTCTGGGCCGGGGTCAAGGAGGAGGGGGAGACCTACACCTACGCCAGCCGGCTCAGGGAGCCCGTGGACCAGATCCAGCACGTCATCGAGAGATATGTCGAGGAGCCCCGGGACCGTCAGCTCACCATGGTGATACGGCAGCCCCAGGACATCCACAAGAGCTTGGGCGGCATGAAGCATGAGCCGCCGTGCCTCACAGTGATGGACACCGAGCTTCTGGACGGCAGGATGCACTTGACATGCTACTTCAGGTCGTGGGACGCCTATGCGGGGCTCCCAGCCAACATCGCGGGGATCCAAGTGTTCAACGAGGCACTTGTCAGCGAGCTCAACGCCAGAGCAGGCACAGAGTATACCACAGGGGAACTCGTCTTCCACTCGAAGAACTGCCACATCTACAGCAGGCTCTATGACCTCGTGGAGGAGCTCATCAAGCCGGGTGAGGACTCGAGGCGCCAGCGGGATAAATGATAGCATCACCTGTCGAGCCCTCAGCGATAGGGGAGGTCAGGCCGCTGGGGGATGGCAGGGTCCTCATTTTGAAGGATGTTGGAAGATCGGCATCGAAGTCGTGGATCGGGACGAGGTCTACAGGATCCTCGAAAAGTATGGCAGGGGTGGCTGATGTCCCTACATTGGGATGTAGTGAAGGAACACTTGGGGGCTCAGGTAAGAGCAACCCGCTAACATTCAATATTTTTAAGGCTAGCGCCTTCGCAGCCTCGGGTTGATTATCTCCTCCATCGTCTGCCCTATGAGCACGAGGGAGGTCACCGTCAGGGCGACACAGAGGCCTGGCGGTATTATCCACCACCATGCGGGGTAACCCATGTTGGCGTACCATCCTCCCGACGTCTGGGCATAGTGGAGTATCATCCCCCAGCTCTTGTGGCTGGGATCGCCCAGACCCAGGAACGCTAGGCTCGCCTCGGACATCATCGCCCCCGCCACCTGGTAGATCATGGTCGCCATGATCAGGGGGGAGACGTTGGGAAGGACGTGCTTGGTGATTATGTGCCTGTCCCCGGCGCCGATGGCCTTGGCGGCCTCCACGTATGTCCTCTCCTTGATCGATAGGGTGGACGACCTGACGAGCCTTGCGGTTCCCGTCCATCCCAGGATCGAGATTGCCATGATCATGATAAAGAAGCTTTGTTTACCGAAGAGGGCCATCAGCAGGATGAGCAGAGGGATGCTCGGGAGGATCATGATCACGTCTGTGAAGCGCATCAGTATCTCGTCGATTGTCCCGCCCATGAAGCCGGCGACGACCCCGATGAGGGTTCCTATGGTCACCGTGAACAGGGCCGCCATGAAGCCGATGGTGAGGGAGACCCTGCTCCCGTAGATCATCTCGGAGAAGATGTCCTGCCCTATGTCGTTGGTGCCCAGGATGTATTTCGAGGAGGGCGGTAGGATGGGACGGTCAACCCTCTTGTAGGGGTCGTACGGGGCTAGGAAGGGCGCAAATATCGCCGTAAATACGAAGAAGAGCAGGAGGGCTAGGCCCAGCAGGCCGGACCCGCTCCTTCTGTATACCGATGCGAATGATCGGGCGCCCTTGATGAACTGGTTATAGCTCATCCGGATGCGCGAGCCTCCGGTCTTCCGCTTTGTCAACCCATCTCACCCCTCACATTTTTATCCTCGGGTCCAACCAGGCGCAGAGCAGGTCCGCCACTAGGTTGGCCACTAAGACCGTTATCGAGATTATGAAGAAGGCTCCCTGGAGGAGAAAGAAGTCGTCGTTCATGATGCTCTGGTAGATCAGCCGCCCCGTACCGGGGAGCGAGAAGACAGTCTCAGTCAGTATGGCCCCGTTCACCATGAAGCCGAAGCGCATCGCCGTCACGGTCACCATGGGGAGCATCGCGTTCCGGGCTGCATGTTTGAACATGATCGACATCTTGGGCACCCCCTTCGCCTTGGCAGTGACCATGTAGTCTTCCCCGAGGACCTCCACCGTCGAGTTGCGCATGTACAGCACGTACATCCCTATCTGCCTGACCAGCAGCGTGGTTAGAGGGAGTGTGTAGTGGAACATGAGATCCTTGAGGAACTCCCAAGCGTTCTCGTGCTGCACCCCGGGCGTCAAGGCGCCGAACAGGGGAAAGATGGGTATGTAATATGCGAAGACGATGAGGAGGATCATGCCGAGCCAGAAGTGGGGTGTGGAACGGATGAACATGCAAATGTTGGTGCCCCAGGTGTCTATCCTCGTGCCGCGTTTATAGGCGAAGTATACTCCTACGACGAAGGACACTATCGTGGATAAGACGACGGAGATGCCCATCAGGAACAGCGTGTAGGGCAGCCTCTCCATGACGACGTCGAAGACGGGCCTTTTGTAGTACAGGGAGAATCCGAACTCTCCGTTCAGGGTGTTCTTAAGGAAATCAAAGTACTGCAAATGCAACGGCTTGTCCAGACCGAATCTGGCTCTAAGTCGCTGGATCTGCTCCAACGGGATCCTCGGGTCTTCCGAGAGGTAGCGTTCGAAAGGGTCTGTCCCGGCGCTCCTCGCCAAGAAGAAAAGGAGGGAGATGACGACGGCGAATGTGATCACTCTCGATAAGGTGCGTTTCATCATATACGCCATGGCGCTCACATTCCTCTGTGTTCTTTACCTCGTCGTTCAAGATAGTTATTATTTTGAATGTACTATTTATTACCTTGGACTTTTTATGATAAAATAAAAAAAAGAGGGTTTTTCCTAGGATTTTTTTCCGTACATGTAGACTGCAGCGACGGCTACGACCGCCAATACTACGACGACGCCCGTCACCGTTGCTCCATAGGACTCCCAGAATGAGGGCGGTTCAGGCTCCTCAACGAAGGGTTCCACGGACTCTATTGCGAAGGTGGTTAGCTCGGAGACGAAGCCCATTGCCTTGGCTTCGACCCTGATGGTGTAATCTCCTTCATGCCAGTCCGATGTATCGAAGTCGCACTCGTAGGTTCCCGTTCCGACGTGTACCAACGTGTACGGTGTCGGGTCCCCTGTCAGCATGGCTGAGACGCTTGCGGTCGTGACCGGTCCCTCTGGGCCGGTGTATGTGATTCCGAGAGTGAAATCGTCTCCGATCTCAACCTCGGGCGGCGGCGTATTCACCACCGAGACGCTCATGGAGCTGAGCTCCATTATCGGTCGGAGGTTTAGGTAGTTCCAGAAGTGGTCCATGCCCGCTCCGAAGTGCTCTACCCATCCGGTGAGTTCGTCGTTCCTGTAGACGCTTGGGCTCTGCCTGAAGTACAGCACGACCAGGGGTACCTCCTCTGCGAGGATCTCCTGCATCCTCCAGATGGACTCCTGGCGCTCTGAGCTGTCGAACTGTGTGCCTTGGAGCAACGCCAATTCGTCGTATTCGGCATCGATGAAGCCGTAGTAGTTCGGGTTGGGGATGTTGTCCGAGTGTAGACGCGTGTGCATCCATGTGGGCTCCGGGGATTGCGAGGATCCGAGGAGCCATGTGTCGATCTTGGTAGGCGAATCAAGAGGCTGTATGATCTTACCCCAGAGAGTGGCCCACTCCATGTACTGGACGGTAGCGTCCACTCCTATCTGGGCGAACCACTCGCTAAGAAGCTCAGCGGCCCGGCAGCGTACCGGGTCATAGATCGGTGGACCGATGTCGAACGCCAGAGGCTCACCTGCGTGATCTCCGGTGCCCTCACGGACTCCGTCGCCATCCGTGTCCACCCAGCCCAGGTCGTCGAGTATCTCAATCGACTTGTTCAAGTCGAAAGAGTATGTCTCAGGCACATCGGGGTTGAACCAGAAGTTATAGAATGGTGCCTCAACACCGGGTGTACCCGGTAATCCGTATCCGAGCAGCAGTGTGTCGACGATGTCCTGCTTGTCTATCGCGTTGGCTAGGGCGAACCTGAACTCCTTCACGCTGAAGGGCCATTTGGCGGTGTTCATTCCCCAGTGGTACATGTAGGGGTTGTTGTAGAGGTATAGGCCTATACCCTCCTCCCTGAGAAGGCCTGGAATCGCCTCGGAGGCGAGGAAGCCTGTGAATATATCGACTTCTCCCTTCTTCACGGCGAGGAGTTCCGCATCGCCGCTGGTGATTATCGGCCTGATAATCTCATCGAGGTAGGGCTTGCCGTGCCAGTAGTCGTCGAAAGCCTCGAACTTGTACCATGCGTTGGGGACGTAAGCCACGAATTTGAACGGTCCGCAACCGATGTGCTGGTCCTCGCTGGGAACAAATGTCAGCCAGTCGAAGTTTGGATCCGCTGATATAGGCTCCCAGATGTGCATCGGGTAGATGTATGGATTTCCTAGAGTGTTGCGTGGGAAGGGGACATACGGCTCCGCGAGGTGGAATCTCAGTGTGTAATCGTCGATTATCTCCGTCGGCTTCTCGCGGCTCAGTATCTGCCAGACATTGGACATCCTGGTGAAGTTGTTCGCCATGATGAAGTCAAAGTTCCACTTGACGTCCTCGGCCGTGAGGTCTACTCCGTCGTGGAACTTCACGCCCTCGGCCAGGTGGACCACATAACTCAGCTTGTCCTCCGATACTTCCCAGCTCTCGGCGATCCAGGGTATGACTGCGCCGGTAACGGGATCGGTACGCGTAAGGTAGTCGTTAAATATGTCTAGGAAGTCGTAGCTGGCCGTCGCACCGGCGTTCCACTGATGCAGTTCGGGCGGGTCCGAGGGGGTCGCGACGGTCAATGATCCTCCGTGGACGACATCAGGGTCATACAAATAGCCCTCGAAAGGCTCCGTTATAGCGACCCCGGAGCTGGTTAGATCGGGATCCCATGACGCTGGTCCCGGTGAGATCACCTGTGCAAAGGTCGGTAAAGTCGAAGATAGTACTAGAATCAATCCTATTAGTAGGAAAACCTTTTTCTTCATGTTTGAGTTCTCCTTGTGGCTATTCGCATATAATTTATATAACATTTAAGGTAAGCACGCCTTTTAATTTTTATAAAACATTAGGAGTAAACCGTTGAATTTACTGAAGGTGATTTATTCATTTCATTAGAATTGTAAAAAAAATAAGCTATATTTTGTTAATAATGGACATATTTATCGTTTTAGGGATTTCGAGCCCCTGTTATCTCATAACTGAAATTTTTTATTCGAACGCTAGTCCCGCCATCAATGCGGCTAGGAGGGAAAAAAAGGTCGAGACGAAGACATACTGAATTACCTTTAAGAAAACGGTGTAGATGAACAAGTTCTTATACAGTACATTATCGATGATGCCGAACCAGACAGGGGCGGATAAAGAGAACTGCGTGAAAATCGCAGTGAGTAGAATGACGGCGAATGATGTGACTATGGTCGTTTTCATATTCCTGATGAACCAGGCCAGGACTACCACTATTGAGCATGGAATAAAGACCATGCTGAGCATCCCGGGCAACCCGTATAGATTTGAAGCAACGTAGCCACAATTAACGATGAAAGCGCTCGCCACGACCAAGCCAACATAGTCGATCTTTCTCAAGGGAGATGTCACCTATAGATAGCCTCGGGGTGAATAAAAAATCATAAGGCAATCATTTCTCCGGTTCGAAAAGGCTGAGATTCTATGGTCGTTTCAAAGCTTTATTTGGGATGGGGGAAAAATCCTGTATGTATATGCATCAGGTGAGGTCGCCTTACATAATGTCGCATAGGCCTCTCTAATGAGAATCGGATCAGGGGGAATGCCCGTCACGAATACGTCCATGGCTCAGCGGAGGGAGTACGTAAGGTTCCTATTGACATTTCTCTTCCTCGGGTTCATGATGAAGGTCTTAAGCGAGTTCATCCACGAGATGGGGCACGCCTCCTTGGTGTTGATTTTCGGGGGCAGGGTCACGGGGATGAGCATCAGCGTGGAGTGGCCTTTCACCCTCTCCCACACGAGATGGGAGCTGCAGAATCCCACGGACATCCAGATCGCGCTCATATCCGCCGCAGGGATCATCTTCGACGTGGTTACATCCCTGACAGGACAGACCATCCTCAGAACGAGAAAGGATATTCGACCCTTCTTGGCGATCGCTCTTTTCTGGCTGAGCTTTTGGTCCTATCTGAGCTCGGTGGTGTATCTCGTCATGGGGGCTTTCTATCCTTTCGGGGATGTCCTCGATCTAATCGGCGTGATGCCAGTCCCCCAGTTATGGATTGGGACAATCGGTGTAGTCCTGTTGATCTCATTCACGTACTCCCTGTCGCTGATCTTGAGGGACATATTCTCGAGCGTCCTGGGGCTGGTGAACGCCTCGGAGATGGTTTCCTATTTCTGGGCGATACTCCACATGTTCTTCGTCTCGATAACCATCGTAAAGTATGGTATGCCCATGCCTCCAACCATAGCTGTGACAGTTCTAGTGTTGATATTCGTCTGGTCTTTTTTCGCTGCAAGGTGGTTGCTAGTGATCGTCTCCCGACTGAGGGGAACGGGAGTTAAATCCGAGTTGTTCATCTCTACTAGGGAGAGGTCACCGGATTTGGCTGCCAATGACGAGGCCCGGCGTCGAAACCAGAGACTGGGCTATGCAGTTTTATTCTCAGCTGCATTGATCTCGTTGATTCTCACGGGTTACATGATCAACCAGTACACGACCACATACAGCCTCGTGATGAAGACGGGCATCGAGATCGATGTGACTGGGTTTGATCTGGGTCAGGGAGAGCCCGCATTGAACCTGAGCGTGAAGATCGTGAACCCGAATCGGAACACCCTTAAGCTCCGGAAGATCGAGTTCGACGTTCAACTGAATCAGAAGTACATGGACCATCAAGTCCTGGGGCAGATCCCGGTGGTACAGCCCAAATCCGAGGCATCGTTTGACCACTTTCTGCTACTCCCTGTTGACAGGATGTTCACCATAGATCAGGCGTTAGAGGAGGGGAAATGGGAGTGGCAGATCACGGGATCAGGTTACGTTGAGACCCTCTTCGGTGACACCCTCCTCAGGTTCAAGTCTGTTAGCACTGGGTCCCCCCACGTTGACTAGAACGAAACAGGAATTCGAAAATAATGCAGAGGATTTCTTAAAATACACATCCTGTGCAGGCTTTTCATGAATGATTAAAGTGCATGGTGGCAGGCGACGAAATGTTCGTTTCCCACCTCGGTTAGTTCGGGCTCCTCCTTACGGCATATGTCTGAAGCCTTGGAGCATCGGGGGTGGAATCTGCATCCCGGTGGCGGGTTGATCGGCGTGGGGACCTCGCCACCAATCACCGCCCGGGCCTTCTCGTATTCCGGGTCCGGGACGGGCACCGCCTTCATCAGGGCTATGGTGTAGGGGTGGAGCGGATGCTTGACCAGGTGATCCATGGAGGTCATCTCGACGATCTTCCCAGAATACATGATCGCCCCCCTGTGGCAGATGTGGCGGGCGTAGGCGAGGTCGTGGGTGATGAAAATGTATGTGACGTCCTGGGCCAGCCTCGTCTTGAGCATGACCTTGAGGATGCCGGCCCGGATCGAGACGTCGAGCATCGAGATGGGCTCGTCCGCCACTATGAAGCTGGGCTGGAGGACCAGGGTCCGGGCCACGGCAACTCTCTGCCTCTGGCCGCCGCTGAGCTCGTGGGGAAACCTGTAGACAAAGTCTTCCCCGGGGATCAGCTCCACCTCCTCGAGGGCTTTGTGGACGATGTCCTCCGTCTCTGCGAGGGAGTCGGACATCTTGTGCACCTGGATGGGCTCCGCTATGATGTCGAACACCGTCATCCTCGGGTTCAGAGACTGGTAGGGGTCCTGGTAGACGATCTGCATCCTCCGCCTCAACTCCTTCATCTCGTGCTTGTTGAGGGCCGTGATGTCCCGCCCCTCGAAGTATATTTTTCCGCTGGTGGGTTCGAGCAGCCTCAAGACCGTTTTTCCGGCCGTCGTCTTGCCGCATCCGCTCTCCCCTGCGAGGCCGAAGATCTCTCCCTTTCTCACCTCGAAGGATATGTCGTCGACGGCTCTGACGTAGTCAGTCTTTCTAGAGAGGAGGGTTGAGACGATGCCCCTCCGCACAGGGAACCATTTCTTCAGGTTTTCGACTTTGAGTTCGATCTCTCCATTCATTCCCTCATCCCTCCTTTGTGAGCAGGTGGCATGCGGCGTTGTGCCCGTCTTCGAGCTCGAGATAATCGGGCTTCTCTTTCGAGCAGATGTCCATGCGATTTGGGCATCTCGGGTTGAACCTGCAGCCGGTCGGGGGGTGCAGGAGATTAGGAGGCACACCGGCTATGGAGACCAGCTCCCTCCTGTCCTCCTTGATGCTGGGGAACGCGCCTATCAGGGCCTTGGTGTAGGGGTGGGCCGGTTCCGAGAAGATTGTGTTGATGTCGGCGTATTCAACGAGGTTCCCGGCGTACATGATGGCGCACGTCGAGCAGGTCTGGGCGACCACCGAGAGGTCATGGGTGATGATCATCGTCGTGAGGCCGAGCTTCTTCTGGAGCTCTCTCATCACCTCGAGTGTCTGGGCTTGGACGATGACGTCGAGGGCGGTTGTGGGCTCGTCGGCGATTATGAAGTCGGGGTTGCATGCGAGGGCCATGGCTATCATGGCTCTCTGCTTCATGCCGCCGCTGAGCTCGTGGGGGAAGCTGGTCGTACGTTCAGGGTCGATCCCCACCAGCCTGAAGAGCTCCCTGGCTCTCTCCATGGCCTCAGGGTTCTCGACGTCCTCGTGGATGGTGATGGCCTCCGCGATCTGGGCCCCCACCTTAAACACGGGGTTTAGGGCGTTCATGGCCCCTTGGAAGACATAAGACATCTTCTTCCATCTATACTCCTTGTCGAAGGTCTTATCGTCGAGGCCCACTATGTCAATGTCGTTGAGCATTATCTTGCCCCCGGCGATCCTGCCGTTCCAAGGGAGGAGGCGCATGATGGCCAGCGCCAGGGTTGTCTTCCCGCACCCCGACTCGCCCACCAAGCCCAGGGCCTCCCCTTTATCCATCCGGAGTCTGACGTCGTCAACCGCCTTGACGTCGCCCATAAGGGTCGAGTAGTAGGTCTTCAGGTCCTGAACTTCGAGGATGGTCATCTTGGGGCCTCAGTCTTAGTCTCAAGTCACTTCTCTTTTTAGAGTTATTAAATATGATATCCTTTTTTGAATTTAAATGATGAAGGGTCCGATCAACGCCTCGGACTAGGTGATCTGCAGGATCCTCCGCAGATTTCCACCGAGGATCCTTTCTCGTTTTTCATCTTCGAGTTTGGATAGCTCCACACTTCTCATCTCCAAGTCAATGTTCCCGAGTGGGGCGTCGGATGTGAAGATCAGCTTGTCCGTGTCCAGTTCATCTGCGTATCCACGTTGGAAGGCCAATGTGGGGAAGGGCATGGTCGAAAGATAGATGTTGTTGCAGTCTTTGAGGACTCTGTAGGCTCTCCGGCTTTGAGAGGTAACAAAGTTGACCGCCTGGTGTTTGCCAGCATAGTCCGCCACCGCTTCCGGGGGGCAGAAGATGGAGTCCCCCGAGTGGATGTACACCGGAACCCCCTCTTCCTCCGCCACCTTGACGACGGGCTCCATTCTGTCGCCGCCGACGCCGTATCCGTCGTTCGTGGGGTCCAGCTGCAACCCGGAGAAGCCCCTACCCAGAGCATCCCTGAACCTTTCGTCCTCGCCCTCAAGCTGAGGGTTAGCCCTGAAGAGCGCGGCCAGCCTGCCCGGGTGCTTCTTGACCTCTTCGATGACGTACGCGTTGGCTTCACCGTAGAAAGGTCCGGGAGGCGGGGCCACCACGACCGAGATATCCACGCCGAGCCTGTCCATGTTGGCGATCAGCGTCTCGCCGGTCTGCTCCATGTATATCGTCTTCCCGAGGAAGACGTGGCCGTCGATGACCGTCATCGATCCACCCCCAGGCCCAAGGTCCTGGCCATGTTATCCCCCAGGACCAAACCCTTCTCCTCGGAGGTGATGTCTGCTAAACGGACTTTCATCATCTCTATCTCCGGGACGCCGAAGGGCATGTCCGAACCGTACACGACCCTGTCGGCGCCGACGCGCTTCACGGCCCGGGCGATGTCTCGGTGGCTCCTGAATGAGGTCTCCAGTATGATGTTCTCGAACCACCTCGCGACGCAGATCGCGTCCTCGTAGAGGCGCTTCCCCATGTGGCCGATGATCAGGGTGAGATCGGGGAAGGAGTCGGCGAGGTCTCCGACGAGGGTGGGCTGGGCGAAGCCGTAGGTGTCGGGCTCCCCCGTGTGGATCAGGATGGGGACCTTGAGCTTGGAGGCCAGCTCGGCTATGGGGAAAGCCAGCTCCTCGCTGTTTATGGCGAAGGCCTCGTTCCTCGGGTGGACCTTGACCCCCTTGAAGCTCTGGTTTTTCACTCCGTCCTCCATGCTCCTCAATGCGTGTTCCTGGAGGTGGGGGTTTACGCGCAGGAACCCGGTAATCCGTTCAGGCGCCCTCGACATGGGTTCCCCCAGGAAACGATTCGCATCCGCCTATGTCCTGTCCCTCCCGGTCCGGGGAA
>JACKQG010002310.1_pt1 | contig 25123 bp, 28 predicted proteins | sample 8237621 | NCBI WGS metagenome assembly JACKQG01 (sample SAMN15677084, study PRJNA649215) | marine metagenome | biome: marine; feature: Black Sea; material: saline water; isolation source: suspended particulate matter (SPM) from the Black Sea western gyre | collected 2013-06-09/2013-06-10 | depth... | reverse complement strand
AAAACGTTTGTAAAAAACTATCACCAGCGAAATAATAACCAGATCAAGACAGGCCACAAACAACATGCTTTCTCTTTTCACCATCAGAATGTTGCCAAACAGATAACTCATAAGATCTACGTTATAGCCTGGTGTTTTATAGATAAATAATATTCCGACAGCCATGCCCACAGCCCACAAAGCCCCTATCAGTGTGTCTTCATGCTGATGATAACGAAGGCTTACAAACCCAATCAAAAGCGCAGCCATAATTGCTACTACAAAGGCTCCATGTATTGGATTAAAACCATAGTAATATGCCGCTCCCATCCCGCCAAGAACCGTATGAGATATTCCTCCGCTGATAAAAACTATCCGTCTGGTCACAACATATGTTCCCATAACCCCGCATGCCACACTGGCTAACAGGCCAACAATGACGGCGTTTTGCATAAAAGTCTGGCTTTGAAGCACATGAATAAATTCAAACATTACAATTCACACTTATGCTTTAACATATGAACCGGCCCGCTATAGCAGGCCTCGATCACATCTGCCGTAACATGCTCCGTTGGATTACAGACAAGGCTCCGGTTAACACATGCCACCCGATTCACATAAGTAGAAATAAAACCAAGGTCGTGAGAAACAAGAATTATAGTTGCCTTTTTATTAAGCCTTTTTAACAGTTCATAAATATCCTGTTCCACCCTTCCGTCTATGCTTACTGTCGGCTCATCAAGAAGAAGCATTTCAGGTTTTCCCACCAATGCCCTTGCCATAAGTACCCGCTGTCTCTGCCCGCCGGACAGGGTTCCAAAATGGTGACTGCGAAATTCATAAATCTCCACCTCTTTCAAAGCCTCTTCGGCCATCTCCCTGTCAATTTTTCGGTACCCTCCAAACAACGGAGCCTTTCCCAGTCGGCCTATCAAAACCACATCCATTACACTGATGGGAAAGCCGGAGTCAATTTCCGCATGCTGCGGTACATAGCCGATGGAATGTCTTGCCAGTTCAGGCGCCTGGCCAAATACACGAACACTGCCCCTTAAGGGATTAATCAGACCGAGAATTAATTTCAAAAGCGTGGTTTTGCCGCTCCCGTTAGGGCCTACTATCCCTAAAAAATTACCCTCTTCAATTGTCAGCGTGATATCCTTTAGCACAAGAACATCATTATAAGCAAAATCTACATTTCTGATTTCTACAACCGCTTTATTCATGGTTATCGCATTACCTCAATTAAGCGAAACGTCTCGGCAATCATCTTCATATTATTAAGATAATCTTTCGCTAATGGATCGATCTGAATTATCCTTCCACCAATAGCGGCAGCTATGGCTTCAGCGCTTTTTTCGCTGAACTGTTTTTGCACAAAGATTATCTTTATTCCATCATTTTTTGCCTCTTCAATGAGATTGGCAAGCTCCCTTGCCCCTGGATCTTTCCCTCCGATTTCAATTGGTATCTGATCCAATCCATAATCACGGGCAAAGTATCCCCATGCAGGGTGAAAGACCATGAATTTTCGCACCCTGATATCTTTCAGGTTTTTAATAATTTCCGCATCAAGATTGTTGAGATCATCTATAAACGTTCTTAAATTGTTTTGATAATAGTCTTTGCTGGCTGGATCACAGTTAATCAAAGCATCGCAGATATTTTGCGCCTGGATCTTAACCAGTCTTAAGCTTGTCCAGATATGGGGGTCTTTTAAACCGCCTTGCTGATGACCGGCATGTTGTTTTGGCGCCTTTAGATGATGGGTTTTCATGGGAAGAAGTTTGATGCCGCGCCGCGTATCTATTACCTTCATTTTTGGATTTGTTTTGCCTATCCGATCCATCCACACATCCTCAAACGGCACTCCGATGCGAAAAAAAAGCTTTGCCTTGCCTAATTTAACCATCTGCTTTGGCATGGGCTCATAAGTGGCAGGACTTTGACCGGGGTCCACCATGACGGAGACATCCACCCTATCGCCCCCGACGCGCTCCACAAAGTATGCCTGGGGCAGGATACTGACAAAAACCTTAATTTTTTCCACATTGCTTTTGGTCGATTTTGCATAAACATTGCCATTACTCAGGCAAAAAATCAAAAACACACCGCAGAATATACAGGCAGATATATATTTTAAATTTTTCATAATCCCTAATACCATATCCGGTCTCCAGTCATGATTAATTTTGAACCGCAGAACCGCAGAACGTCGAAGTGTTTGAACTGAATAGCGAGCGCATTCCCCGCTGCTTGCGGCGGGGAGCTTCAATACTTCATGATTCGAAATTCCTTGTTCGACATTCGATATTCAGATAGCTTTAATCCCCTAATCCTCTAATCCTTAATCCCCTACTCCCTGATTCACTGCTTTTATTATCAATCCGGCAGCCTGATCAACTTCAGCCTGAGTAGTCGGACAGCCAAGGGTAAGACGAACTGCTCCTATCCCTATGTCTCGGGAAACTCCCATTGCCGCAAGAACATGGGAAATTTTCACTGAACGGTCTTCGCAGGCTGCGCCTGTGGATGCGCACAGCTCCGGAATTTTCTCCAGGATTTTTTCTCCAACCATTCCGGGAAATGAAAGATATAACGTGTTTGAAAGACGGTTTTCAGGATGCCCATTTAGTACAACTTCAGGGACCTTCTCTGCTATTTTATCATGAAGCCTGTCACGCAGGGCAATAACACGGGCCGTGTAATTTTCCAGGTGCTTTCCTGCAAGTTCACAGGCTGCGCCCAGCCCCACGCTCATAATTACATTTTCAGTGCCTGCCCTGCGGCCTTTTTCCTGGCCCCCGCCATGAATCAGTGGAACGATCTCAATTCCATTGCGGATATAGAGAGCGCCTATCCCTTTAGGTGCATATAATTTGTGACCGGCAATGGTTAAAAAATCGACGCACAGATCATTTACATCGGTTTTAATCTTGCCGACAGATTGAGCCGCATCTGTATGGAACAAAATTCCGTGTTCCCTGGAAATGCGACCAATTTCCTGAATCGGCTGTATGGTGCCTGTTTCATTGTTTGCATGCATAACAGATATTAATACAGTATCTTTCTTTATAGCATTTTTAACCTCATCAGGGTCTATTAAGCCGTATTTATCTACAGGAAGAAAGGTTACATCCCAGCCGTTTTCCATGAGAAAGATGGCAGGATTGAATATGGCCGGGTGCTCGATCTTTGTTGTAATAATATGACGGCCTTTATCACGCAGGCTCAAAGCCACCCCTTTTAATACCATATTGTTTGATTCGCTGCCGCCGCTGGTAAAAATAATTTCGCCGGCTTTACTTCCAAGAAGTTCGGCCACCCGGCCACGCGCCTTTTCCAGGGCTTTTTTTGCCCTTATCCCCAGAGAATATGAGCTGCTGGGATTCCCAAATTCTTCCCTGATAAACGGCGTCATGGCCGCTGCAACATCCGAATCTATCGGGGTTGTAGCATTATAATCCAGATAGATCATATGGTTGCTCCTTAAAAATTGATAGCTTCCTAAAAAGTCTAATTTATCAGGTTCCAAATTTCACAGGCAGGATGTCAGTGTTGAAAAAAACATAATATTATAAATTTAACTTACAACTATTCTCCCCTTCGGCACGGACAAAACTTCTCCAATAACAGCGCAGTTACTTACCTTTTTTTTCTTTAATTCATTTAGCAGATCATTTGCGCTTTCTTTTTCTACACAAATCAGCAATCCCCCGGAGGTCTGTGGATCATATAGAATATCCAGAACAGCCTGTTTTACAGAAGGAGAAATATCGACCATACCTTCACGGAACTCCTTGTTTTTGTAAGCTCCGGCAGGCACAAGTCCCATTGCCGCATAATCAAAGGCTTCAGGAATTATCGGTATCTTCTCAGACCAGAGGCCGATTCCGAATTCGGAGTCTACAACCATTTCAGCAACATGACCTATCAGGCCAAAACCGGTAATATCGGTGCAGGCGTGAACAGGGAACCCTTCCATTACTTGAGCTGCATCCCGGTTAAGTGTAGCCATAAGATGTGTAACAAAGTCTATGGCTTGCCCGGAAGCAAGCCCCCCTTTAATAGCTGTGTTAATAATACCGGTGCCAAGCGGCTTGGTAAGTATTAAACGATCTCCAATTGTTAGATTTTTCTTTGTGAGGATACGATCAGGATGGACAAAACCGGTGACGGACAAACCGTATTTTAACTCTTTGTCCTCAACGCTGTGTCCTCCTATCAGAACTACATCCGCCTCCTTCATCTTGTCCAGGCCGCCCTGTATGATTTTACGGAGGATGGACATATCCATCTCTTTTATCGGAAACGCGACAATATTCATAGCCGTTTTGGGAACTCCTCCCATAGCATAGACATCGCTTAAGGCATTGGCGGCGGCAATCTGTCCAAACCAGTATGGATCATCTACAATCGGGGTGAAAAAATCAACGGTCTGGATAATGGCAATATCATCCGTGATTTTATAAACTCCTGCGTCGTCCACACTATCCATACCTACGATAAGATTTGGATCAGTCGGAAATTCCATCCCGCAAAGCGCCCTCTCCAGGTCCCCTGGAGGCAATTTCGAAGCTCAGCCAGAACCTGTAACAGTCTGCGTAAGACGAAGCTCTTTTTTTTCCGCCATAATTTACTTCCTTATTCGATATCGTCTGTCATATTATTCTCTTCAGGCGCTGCCATCATCTTCGAGTTTGTGTGCAGATATCCATCTTTCAGCGTTAATACATGATCCGAAATCCTTCTTGTCAGATCAGCATAATGTGAGACAACAACGAGAGTACACTTTTTCTTTAGATCGACCAGCAGACGGGTAATTTTTAAGGCCGCTTCCATATCGAGCGATGATGTGGGCTCATCAAGCAAAAGCACCTCGGGCCGCATAATCATAGCCCTGGCGATGCACAGCCTTTGCTGCTGCCCGCCGGAGAGTTCAAGTGCAGAATCATTCAATCTGTCTTTTACTTCATCCCATAAAAAGGCATCTTTCAATGCCTCTTTCACCCGCTCCTCAATAATTATTTTATCCTTAACATTGGAGAGTTTTAACGGGAAAGCAACATTTTTATAGATACTCATGGGCAGAGGATTCGGGACCTGAAATACCATCCCTACTCGTTTCCTTAGAACGGTAATAGGCAATTTGTGAATGTCGACATACCTGCCATTTAGCTTCATCTCCACCCTGCCTTTAACTCTGCAATCCGGGATGGACTCATAAAGGCGGTTTAAAACCATCAACAGCGTTGTCTTGCCCACTCCGGAAGGGCCGATAATAGTGGTAATCGCCCTTTCCTCCAGCTCTCCGTTAATCTCCTTCAGGACCATCCTTTTTTTATAATAAAATTTAAACCCATCTATCCTGATCTTTGATTCTTTCACGGCTGCAGCTCTTCTATGTACGGGTGGCAAATCTGATTTCCGCCTTCCTTTTTAATATATTTGCGAGGGTGAAAAAAACAGCGCAGACAGCAAGCAGAATTATACATGCCCCAAACCCTTTCATCAACTCCTCCTGCGAATTGTAATCCGAAGAAATATAAAAAATATAAAAAGGGAGCGCCTCATATTTGGCAAGCAGGGAGTGAGGAATACCGGCCATGGCCACAACTCCTGTTAACATAATAACCGCTGTATCCTCTGCGCATCTTCCTATTGCAAGAATAATCCCGCTGATAATACGAGAAAGATTGTATGGAATCAATATAAATAAAATGTTTTGCAGCCTGGAAGCGCCAAGAGCGAGTCCCGTTGTTTTGACAGAAAAGGGTAAATTAACAAGGGCTTGTTCTGTGGTTCTGATGATATAAGGAAGGACAAGGCAGGCCAGCGCCATGCTCGATATAAGAAAACAGGGATAAATATGCTCTGACAGGTGCCTGTGGAGAAAAATCGAAAGGGTAAATCCAAAAAGGCCAACAAGGATGGAAGGAATCCCTGCCAGCAAATCAAGCATAAAACTGAAAAAAGGTTTCCACCTCAGGTTGCAGTATTCCGCAAGATAGATACCGCTGGCAACTCCTATAGGGATTGCCCAGACAATGGAGGCGGTAATCAGTAAAATAGTTCCAATTATTGCAGGGAAGAGGCCATCAAGCACATCTTTTCTAAATAAAAGAGCGTCCAGGGGCCTTGTTTCGCCGAATATCAGAAAGGAATTCAAAGATGAAACACCTTTGAATAGTAAAAAAATCAGAAGAACTCCTATGGCGCCGATAAGAATGATTCCGGATATCCAGGCAAAAAACGTAATTGAATATTGAATGAAACGATTCATCTCTTCCCCAGAATTTTAAAATACCCCAGCGACCTCATTATAAGGACAATTAAGGTTGTAAAGGTAAATAGTATCAGGCCGCAGAGAAATATCGATTTAAACTCCGGACTTTCATAGTCGCTTGCAATAATAAGAGCTATGTGTGATGTCAATGTCCTGGCCGCATCATCTAATCCCGTTGGAATCTGGAGTGCATTGCCTGCAATCATAAGAGCTATTAAAGTATCTCCCACAGCCCTTCCCGCTGCCAGAACCAATCCTGAGATTATCCCTTTCCACGCATAAGGGATGATTACGTAAACCAGCTTTTGCGCCGGCGTGGCGCCAAGTGAATCTGCTGCATCGATATAGCTTCTGGGCACGGAATTGAAGGCGTCGGATAAAAACAGCACAATAGTGGGAAGTATAAGAAGGGCCAGCATGATAGAAGCGCTCAATACACACATTCCTGTTCCCTTTTCAAAAATTTCCCTGATAAACGGCACAAGAAGAAATATTGCCACAAATCCATAAATGACGGTTGGGATGCCCGTCATGAACTCCACAACTTTTCTTAAGAACCGGCCAGAACTCCCCTTGGAAAAAACGCTGATGAGAGCGCTACACCCTATTCCAAAAGGTGTGGCGATAAAAAGGGCTAAAGAAGCAATAATCCCGGTTCCAGCCATCATCGGGAGTATGCCGAATTTGCCTTCATAAGGGTTCCACCCCAGAGTGAAAAATGCGGCTATATCACCTCCTTTGAAGATCGGAAAACTGAAAAATATCATGAAGGAAAGTATAAGAATGGTAATGGAGGCACTAAGTATGGCGCTGAAAAGAAAACCCTTTTCAGCGCACTTTTCAATAAAAGGTTTCATTATTTGACAGCAATATATCCATTTTCTGCCACGATTTTTTGACCTTCTTTGCTCATGATGTAATCTATAAACAACCTGGCTAATCCGACAGGTTCTCCTTTTGTATTCATATAGAGTCCTCTCGCTATCTTGTAATCTCCCTTTCTAACCTTTTCAAGGGTAGGTGCAATACCGTCTAAAGAGACAGAAGACACCGTATCGTCCAGGAAGCCTATTGAGATGTAACCAATCCCGTAAGGGTCAACGTTGATGGCCGATTTCATGGCGCCGTGGGATTTTACAAAGTTGGCCGATTTTGTGATTTCACCTTTGTTTAATGCCTTCTTCCAGAATACCTTTCTGGTGCCGCTTGAAGCATCACGTGTATATACATTAATGCCCCTGTCTTTAAATCCCAGCGCCTTCCAGTTATTTATTTTTCCGGAAAAGATATCAATGATCTGACTTTTTTTCATTTTAACTATCGGATTTCTCGGATTTACAACCACAGCAATTCCGTCTATTGCGAATTTATGCATCTTCAGACCATATCTTTGTATTTCATCATCTGTCGCCATCCTCCCGGAATTCCCTATATCTACAAGCCCTTCACCCACCTGCTTGATACCTACACCAGAACCGCCTCCGGCGATGGTAATCTTGACGTCACGGTTTAAGGCCATAATTCTTTTTGCAGCCTCTTTCATTACAGGTATGTGGGCCGTTCCTCCCGAAATCCTGAGAGTCCCTTTAACACCATCAAACCGATCCAGATCCCCTGCGACAGCAAAGCTAAAACTGTTCCCCAGCAGTAAAAGGACTGCAATGCCGATTAATAATGCCTTTTGTTTAAATTCCATAGTTATTCCTCCTTAATTAATATAATGAAAAAAAGTCTCTATAGGGGTTCTTAATAAAGAAAGTTTCACATAAACTTCAAAGCTGATACGAAGGGCTTTTATGAGCGCAGCGTCGCAGTTAGACGCATATGGTTTGTAATGAGGTCAAGCGCAAACAATATATCGGTTACCACAATGTCTGCAGACAAAACAGCAGAGGCAGCCGCTCCCTCATCCTGGACAACCGCTATGCCAAGAGCCGCCTTTTTTAGCATCATTACGTCGTTGCGACCGTTTCCGATGCATACCGCCCTGTCCGCCAGTCTATCTATATATTCCATTTTCCCTTTATCCTGAGCCTCAACCGGCAAGACGTGTATCTTACATGGAATATCTGAGAGCTTTTTCTTGACCCCTCCAAATGTATCTGCTGTCAGGACGTGGATTTCGACGTGCCGCGCAAGGGCTATTAAACGTTCTTTCACCCCCTGAACAGGTTGGCCGTCAACAGCTATCGTGCCGTTATAATCCAAAACCAGGTGCTCGAGCCGCAATATGCCAAAGCCCGGTATATCTATTTCGATCATGATGAGCGCACCTCAAAATGTTTTATACAGTAAATCGTAAAAGATAATTTACACTATATATTAATCACCTTGTCGGCTAACTGCATGGCTGTAACTATGTCCAGCATATTAGTTGTCTCTCCCACCTGCTTTTTATCAAGTAGATTGAAATGGGTAAGGCAGGTCCCACAGACCATGATATGAAGCCCGTCCTTTTCGTAGTCTTTCAGGACAGGCGAGCCCCCTAACATCGATCTCTTTCATTTTTTCTCCTGTAAAATTTCCTCCAGCGCTCCGGGTATGTGGCGTATTATCTCTATCACCTGGGTTGCCGGCGTTGGCCGGGCATAATACCCGGCTAATCGATTCGCCTTTGCAGCAATAATTGCGGCTTTGCTGATATCCATTCCGGCCCCGGCCAGTGCAGAGGCTATGCCGGTAAGAGTATCACCGGTTCCTCCTATAGCCTCCATGGCATTTTCCATATAACCGTTGACAGTCGCCTGAATTCCCTGCCGGTTAGCCAGGTAATCTTTTTCTCCCTTGACCAGAAGTGATAGCGAGGCATTATTGTGCTCATACGCACGTGTAATCAGATCCGGCACCCGGTTTTCCTCATGGAGTATAAAACCTCTGGTGTAGAATGGATGGGGCGCTGTTTCATCAGCTAAAAAGGCCAGTTCCCCTATATCAGAGGTAAAAAGATCATACTCTTGAGACTGTCCGCTCATCTTGGCCGCATACATAAACCCGGCATCAGCAATCAAGACAGGACGCTTTGCCATTTTTTCCACAGCAAACAGCACCCTGTTATGCCAGTCCACGTCAGGTTGAAGATAGTGAAATGTTATAGCCGAGAAATTCAAATGCTCCAAATTTCTGGATAAATATTCATAAAGCCGTCTGCTGCCGTCTCCAAGGCCGATATCACCGACAAGATACCCGAAAAGTTCTGATTGCCCCAGCATTTCTCCGGTTTTGACAGCTGCTGCCAGCAACGCCGGAGTTCCCCGGTTCACATCAACCTTTTCCCCTTTAATACATATCCTGTTCCCATTCAGAGTTACCTTTCCTGCGATAAGAGGAAATTTTTGCTCAGGAATGGTTCCGACTACTGCAAGCATTGACGATTTATCTCCTCAAAGGCAAGCTCAAGAGCATAACCGCAGAGTGTGTGGCCGATTTCCCTTGGCCTGGGCGCATCTTCCAGTGACCTGCCGACCATCTCACGAGCCAGATAAGGAACATCAGGACACCCTCCGCCCGATATATTCACGATGATTTTTGTATCCTTGTCAATGGTTAACTTCATATTAGCTGCCCGAACCATAAGGTGTCGGCCAAAGTCCTTGATATGAAAAAGATTTACAGGTTTCAGCAAGGGGCTGTTGACAGGAACTATTTCTCTTGGAACAACTCCGGCCTCCTTAAGGATTCGTATAATCTTCAGTTCTTCAATAAGAGGAAATTCGATTACCAGATCGCAGCCGCTCTGAATCTCGGGCGGCGGCCCCATAACCCGGATTTCCCATCCTGATTCCTTAAGAACGCTCTCAGCACGGATTACCTCGCTGGTATGTTCAAATACTAATATACCTCTGTCCTGATCAGACTCCGGTGATTTTTTATCTTTTTTCGGTTTTAAAAATTCAAAAAATGACAATTTCTATCTCCTTTTGAATTTAGGAATTAGGGGATTTAGGAATTTAGGAATTGAAGGTATTCTACTGATTTTAATCCCTTAATCCCTTAATCCCTCAATTTTTCTTAATAGTAAGCTGATATCCTCCTTCAGTTTCCTGAACATCAGCAATTTCCCATCCCTGGCTTTGTGCAGCCCGACTCACATTTTCTTTTGATGTATCTGAATCAACCAGAACGATAATTTCCATATCGCTCCCTTTTTTAATTTCATCAAGGGTCATTAAAACCGGTTGCGGACACGAAAGCCCTCGTGCATCAACTGTTGTGCTCATTTTCTATTCCTCCTTATGCCGTCTTTTTTCTCATCGTAAATCCGATAAACAAACAGACAAGTATCCCGATAATCACAGCGGCAATGCCGTGAGGCCCGACACCTTTCGGCGAACTGGCCAGAGCGAAATTGTGAGAAAAGGCCGCTCCGACAATCATCCCGATAACAAAAACCGCTGCATCGCCGTCACCCTCTCCAGCAAGGAATAGCTGACGTCCGGGGCATCCTCCGGCCAGTGCAAATGCAAGACCGGCAAGGACCATTCCGCCAAAGTTCCAGACTTGCATGGTATGGGCTACTGCCTGTTTGGCAAATCCCGGATGGAATTGGTCTAATATGATATTTACGATAAAAGCGGTAACCACAAGGGCAATAACTCCTGAAAGAAGATGGGTCTGCTTAAAGAGAATCAGATCGCGCAAAGCTCCCATGGTGCAAAAACGGCTTCTCTGCGCTAAAAATCCTATTGCGAGTCCGGCCGCCAGAGAGATAATCAGGGAAGCATGCATAGCGCCGGGGCCTTTGAGACTGTAAAACAGGATCCCGCTCTTAGCCTCTCCCTTAATTTGCGGGAAGATGAGCATTAGCCCTAAAAAACCGAGCATGATCAGGGGTAATAGCCATCCCACCGAGGTGTGTGTCTTTTCAGTACGCCCCAGGTTATATCCGCCTTTGAGAAAGAGGGTGCCTATCCAGACACCGCCGGCCAGACCAAGCAGGCCGAAAATGGCATTTCCATCACCAGCGGCTAATCGCAGCAGGGCTCTCCATGGACACCCTAAAAAAACCAGCGCTCCAATCATGGCAAAAACACCAAGGACAAATCTTGCGATAGGCGCAGAACCGGCCCTTGCCCGAAACTCCTTGAAAATATATGCAGCGATCAAAGAGCCCAGGACAAACCCGATAATTTCGGGCCGCATGTACTGGACCACGGCCGCCCGATGAATCCCGATTGCTCCTGCGATGTCTCTCTCAAAGCAGGCCACGCAAATACCCATGTTGCCTGGGTTGCCCAGCTTTTGTAAAAGAGCGGCAAGCACACCGATAAGCCCTCCTACTCCAATAATCCCCCAACGCGTTGCAAAAATATTTTTTAACTTCATCGATCAAACTCCTCCTTTCTTTGATTTAGCCACTAAATATGAAAAATATGGGAATTGCTCCGATTTGTCAAACTGGATATTCCGATAATAGGATGGGTTTTTCATAGAAAAAAGCGATTAGATTCCTTGAATAGCATCTTTTTTCTCTAAGGGATTCGACTGACAATCGAAAATAACTTGGCCTCAACCTGTTTTTTGTATCAATAACTTGACTTTGCCTAAAAATAGTTTATTATTATATAAATTGACAGTAGACCATTACAAAACGTTCAAAATATTTTGCAATAATGGTCTCGATAGATGCACGTGTTTGTTTAACGGGCAGGTTTCGTTCCGAAGGAAATATCCATTTGTCAGAAGTGGCGACCTGAAGTTTGGAACCATGAAAATTTTTTGAAAGGAGAGTGTCACTATGGCTAATGGAATTGTAAAATGGTTTAGCGAAAAAAAGGGTTACGGTTTTATTGAACAAGAAGAAGGCCCTGATGTATTTGTTCATCATTCAGGGATCAATGGAGACGGTTTCAAAACTCTTCATGATGGTGATCGTGTTACTTTTGACATAGAACAGGGTCAAAAAGGTCCTGCTGCAGTAAATGTAACAGTAGTTTAGACCATTATTTCAAACAGAAAAGGGCGCTCCATTATAATGGAGCGCCCTTTCTTATTAGGTTTTTCTGCAAAACAGGGCACTTCAAGTTAAGGCGCCCTGTTTTTTTACATAACAAACGTGTTAGTCGATTGGATAGCCTGCTTTTATCCAGGCCTTCCAACCACCGGCCATGTTTTTGACGTTGTATCCCATTTGACCCAGAGTAGAAGTAGCCAGACTGCCCCGACCCCCTGATTTGCAATATACAATAATATTAGCATGCTTATCAGGCACTTTTTTGGCAATCTTGAACTCCAACAGACCCCTTGCAAGATGCATGGCTCCGGGGATATGACCCATCTTAAATTCTTTGCTGGTCCGGACGTCTAAAAAGATATATCCGCCTTTGTCTAATAAAGCCTTGGCATCAGAAACCGACACCTCGACGATATTCTGTTTGGCCTCGGTCACCAGATCCTTGGCTGTCATGTCCTTGGCAATAGCTGTTGGAGCAATCAGAGCCAAAGTAAGAACAAAAGCTAACACAGATACAAATAAAACGCGCTTTTTCATGTTGTTTCCTCCTTTAACACTTTAAAGGTTAAATAATTTTATGAAAGTTATTGCTGAACTCATAAAAAGTCCGATATACCACTTAACCCTCATTCCCGCGTCTGGATTCCCGCCTACGCGGGAATGACAGACTTTTTACGAATGCATCGGTTATTTATTCTGCCTCTTTTGGGGAATTAGATCGGTCGGCACTATAACGTTTTTGTTTGCCTTCAAATATTTCCTTTTTACATCCTTCTTCAGCAAAAACAGTTCCTTATTTCCATGACAGGCATTACATGTTTTGTTTTGGGCAGTCTGCCGCCTGATATTATGCGGTGTAGCCAGTTTCCAGTTAGGAAGCCTGTCAAAATTGGTCAAACCATTTTTTACAAACAACTTAAAGGTATCCTGATCTACCGGGATATGACGGAGTGTCACAAACTTCTCAGGCCTGTCCTTTGACTTCAAAGGATTAAGACCAATTTTAAAGTCAATTGATGAGCTTTTAGTTCCTGATCCTATATGGCAGGTACTGCAGTTAAGATATGACTGGGAGTGACAGACCCGGCAACTCACCTGATCTTTGTGTATCCAGTGGTTTTTAGCATTTTCAGATTTTGCCTCATAGATCGAGTTATGGCAGTCCAAACATTTAGGGCCGTTTTTCACCTCGTAACGGTTAGCATAATCCTTGCCGTCCCCGTGCATCTCATCCGCCTTGTGGCACTTGGTGCATTTAAAGTATTTCTCTTTATGAATATCAGGTGGTATTCCCTTATTCTTGCCAAGAAATTCATTTCCGACACGGCTGCTGTGACATACAGTGCAAACCTGATCCATTGGCGGCCTTTTCTGGAAAAGGTGCCCTTCCATGAGCCCGCCTTCAGCAGGTTCAGGGCGGCTTATATGGCACTGGCCGCAACTGCTGTGGCACTCCTTGCAATGACCCTCTCTGGCTGCATCTACCTTTTTACACACAGACTTGTCCGGATTGGCCCTCATGTCTATCATTTTCTTTTTAGGAGCAAGGCTTATGTGAAGATTGGTCTGATAATTTTCTGCAATCTCCTCATGGCATGATCCGCAGACTTCGGAAGGATCAGGATAGGACGGATCCTTGACAAGGCCTTCATGGGCTTTCTTCCAGTCAGGTTCGTTTGGATCGCCGCCGTGGCATTCTTCACAGCCGATTTCCCCATGATTTTCATCTTCGGCTATTTCGCTGTCAATAAAAATCTTTTCGTGCGGCGCCAACGGCGCCAAGTCTACAGATCCTCACCCTCCCCCTTCGGCTTCGGTTGAGGCCCCTGGTTTGCCTTTGTTGGCTTCAGCAATCTCTCTCGTGATCCTTATCAGTTCCTTTGCGCTTGTATGGCAGGTAAAACAATAACTTTCTTGCTCGGCAGACCACGCTTTTTGGCTGTCAAAAGACAAAAACAAGGAAACAGCAAAGACTAACCCTACACTAACTGCAAATTTAATGACTTTCATGGTTTTGCTCCTTTAATGATTAACATTGAATCCAGGCATAAGAAACCTGGGCTCATTTAGCCTTTCAGATAAATATGCAGACACGACCTGATCTACTTCTCCTGCGATACCGCTTATCAGACAGATATTTATACCCCGCAACATGTTTTGAAGCATATCACTTATCCCGCCGCATATGATGGTCTTCACTTTTGACTTTTGTAAAACAGCCATGCGTTTAGTTAGTGATAATTTATCGAGATAGATCTCACTTCTCTCTATTTCCTGATTATGCTCAATATCAATGAGCAGGACCCGAGTACATGAATCAAAGACAGGTGAAACCCTTGATCTAAATATGGGTATAGCAACTCTAACCATATTAAATTTTAGCTTTCTCCTTTTTGAAGCTCCCCGCCGCAAGCAGCGGGGAATCTTCGACCGTAAGGAAGTTTGCTATTTTTGGATTCGCTCGCTTTCGCGGTTCAAAGGTCTCGCTACCTGACGATTGGGCTCGGCAAAAAACGAGAAGGTTTTTTCTATAAATTTTAGCAATATTTATACCAAAACCATGCTATATAATTTCAACACATATAACCACTTGAAAAACAAATGGATAATAGCAACAAAAAGGTTCAACCCATGAACATGTACATGGAATTTGGAAACAATGTGTATCTTTTTGCCCTTAGACAGCGGGAACAATATGCCCCCCATGGCTAAATAGATGATTGACATGAGCTCCTTGTTTTTGCTAAAAAAATATAGTAGCCGCTCACGGCTTGAAACTTGAAATTGGAAAGTAGAAATTTGGGAGAGATTAAAATATATATAACCATTTACCGGTTCAAGGTTCAGAGGCTCAATGAAACTTCCTAAAAGACAAATTCGAGAACACTATCAAATTATCCTGGACAGTATTGCGGACGGGGTTTTTACTGTTAATCTGGATTTGTGTGTTACATCATTTAACAGGTCGGCAGAAGAAATAACAGGGATCCCGAGGAAAGATGCGATCGGACGGCAATGCTTCGAAGTTCTGAGGGCCAGTGTGTGTGAAACAGACTGCCTTATGCGCCAGACTATCAAAAAAGAAAGCCCTATTGTAAACAAGCCTGTCTTTATTCTCCGCGCCGATAATAAACGCATTCCCATTAGTGTGACTACAGCCCTGCTGAAGGATTCAAAAGGCGAAATTATCGGAGGGGTTGAGACCTTCAGAGACCTGACGGTGGTCGATAAACTCAGGAAAGCGCTTCGCAAACAGCATTCTTTTGATGATATCGTAAGCAAGAATGGGAAGATGATCGAACTCTTTTCGATTTTACCGCAAATAGCCGAAAGCAACAGCACCGTACTGATTACGGGGGCATCCGGCACAGGAAAAGAGCTTTTTGCCGGGGCCATTCATAACAATAGTCTGAAAAAGAAAGGGCCTTTTATAATCGTCAATTGCGGCGCTCTGCCCGAGACCCTTTGTGAATCAGAACTATTCGGCTACAAAGCCGGGGCATTTACGGATGCCAGGAAAGATAAACCCGGCCGATTTGCGCTGGCCCAGGATGGGACGATTTTTTTAGACGAAATCGGCGATATTTCACAGGCCGTGCAAGTCCGCCTTCTCCGTGTTCTGGAGGAAAAAACCTATGAACCTTTAGGCTCCACCAAAACGATCAGAACCAATGCCAGGGTGATTACTGCAACCCATCGAAACCTGGAAAAGTTGGTTGAGGAAGGCAAATTCAGGGAAGACTTGTATTTTCGTATTAACATCATAAAATTATCGCTGCCGGCCCTTTCAGGTAAAAAGGAAGATATTCCCCTTCTGGTGGATCATTTTATAGACCGATTTAACCATTTAACCGGAAGGAAGATCGTAGGACTATCCCAAAGGGCGATGGCCGCACTAATGCTCTATGACTGGCCGGGGAATATACGCGAGCTTGAAAATGCCATAGAACACGCCTTTGTATTTTGTCGGGATGATCTGATCCGCTTGCACTACCTGCCTGACCATATTATCCCTAAAGACGGTTTCATGCTTGACTCAACGGCCTTGACCCTCAGGGAGGTCGAAAAATACACAATCCAGCAGGCCCTTCAGAGAAACCAATGGAAAAAAATGGCAACAGCCCGTGAATTGGGCATTGACAAGAACACCTTGCGCCGCAAGATCAACCGGCTCGGGATTATTGTGCCACATTAATTTTGATTTCCAGGTGATCTTCTAAAATATCCTGGCAGAAATCGAATAAAAAAAGGATGTTTTGCAGTTAAAAGAGTTATGTGTTAATTTAAACAAAAGAGGGCATTATGAGATATCTCAGGATTCTGATGGTTGAGGATAATCCCGATCATGCTGAACTGACCACAAGGGTATTATTGCAGGAAGAAAATATAAACGAGGTTGTGCTTGTGGAAACGGGACAGGATTGTATGGAGAAACTTGCCGATGGCCATAGGTTCGGTTTAATCCTGCTGGACTATGGCCTCCCGGGAATTGACGGCCTTTCGACCCTGAGGAAAATCAACAAAAGCGGTTACGATATACCGGTTGTCATGGTAACGGGTCAAGGGAACGAGAGGATCGCCGCCGAAGCGATAAAAACCGGAGCATATGACTATGTCGTTAAATCAAGCGACTATCTCTCAGTACTGCCCGCAGTGGTAATAAAAGCTCTGAAACATCACAGGATAAAGAAAGAAAATGTGCGATTAAGGGAAAATATTGAGCAAAACTACCTCGACGCTCTTGCGGTTCTGATCTCTGTGATTGAGGCAAAAGATCCTTATACCCACGGTCATTCCGAAACGGTATCAAGGTATGCTTTTGCCACAGCAAAAGAGATGAAATTATCTTCCAGAGAGGTGGAACGCATCCGGGCGGCAGGACTGCTTCACGATATAGGAAAAATCGCGATAAACAGAAAAATTCTTCTCAAAAACGGTTCTCTGACCAACAAAGAAAGAAAAATTATTCAGACTCATTGCGACTCTGGAGTAAAAATACTCAGGCCCGCGGCATTTCTCGAAGAGCTTTTGCCCATTGTCCATCAGCACCACGAGCACTTTGACGGGAAAGGTTATCCACAGGGACTGAAAGGCAATGAGATCGACCTGGGCGCCCGGATTTTAGCCGTGGCCGATTCCTTTGAAGCGATGACAAGCGCCCGTTCCTACCGTCCGGCCATGTCTTTTGAAAAGGCTGTAGATAAGATCAAAAAGCATGCCGGCACGCAGTTTGACCCTGAGGTGGTGAAGGCGTTTTTGCGCACAGTAAAGGGATTGGGGATCGGGGATCAAAAATGAAGAGAACAGCAATAATCTGCATTGTCGCCCTGCTGCTGACAGCCGCGGGAGCGCTGTTTATTTACAAAGAGCATCTTCTGGTTAAGGTCGATATAGAGGCGAGATTCAACGAACGTCAGTTAATCCTGACAAAACTGATAAGCCGTAAAACGGAACTGGCTGTGGACAACGTTGGACACAGGATGGCGATAGCCTCACAGATAGCTTCAATAATAAACGGAGATGAAAAATGTCCGGCCAGCCTTGAAAAGCTTTACGTTGATCTGAAGGAAAAAAACGTAACACTCCTCTTCCGTCTGGATAAGAGGGGAATAGCCACGCATTGTCTTCCGGCAGATAAGCTAAAAGGCGCGATAGGGAAAGATTTCAGCTTCAGGCCTTACTTCAGGGAGATCAAAAGAACGGGCAAACCATATATATCAAGAACACTCCTTGCCGGTGGCGAAAAATACGTGGACGTTGAAGGCCGCTTCAAAACGATTTTTATCGTTGTTCCCCTTTATGATAACGGTAAATTCGCCGGTGTGCTGGGCGCAAGCATCGATTTTGTCTCCATTCTTAAGGAGAGCATACGTGTCGAGATGACGGAAACAGGAAGGACGGGCTACTGCTGGGCAATAGATGACAGGGCGATATTTGTCGTACACCCAATAAAGGAGTTTATAGGCCGGAATGCCTTTATCGCCAGGAAAGAGCGGGCTCCCGACATCTCTCTTGAAAGTATAGACAGGATCATGCGGGAAAAGATGATGAAGGGGGAGTCAGGGACTGACACATACACCAGCGGATGGCATAGCGGCCAAAAGGGAGAAATCAAAAAGCTCATAGCCTATGCCCCGGTTTACCTTGGAGCCAGGCAATATTCGGTTGCTCTGACGACTCCCGCAGCGGAAGTCACGCTCATGAGCAGGAAGAATTTCGAAAATACCCTGCTTACTATGGCGCTTATCATAGCGACAATGCTTTCCGGCCTCCTGTACATCCTGAGCCTTGACCGGCGGAGGATTAAGGCGCTGAAGAAAGAAACCGAACTGGCAAAGGAGATAAAAGAATCAAGGGATTATCTTCAGAATCTTCTGGAGACCGCCAATGATCTCATCTATACCGTCGATATAGATGGCCGTTTCACCTATCTTAATCCCAGGATCAAGGATTATGGATACACTCCCGGCGAACTCCTGGGAAAGCGCTTCCTGACCATCCTGACCGAAAAGCATCGCGGAAAAAGATTTGAAAAATCCATCGGTGAAAAGGTCCGGCAAACTTACAATGTGGAAGTCAGGAAAAAAGAGGGCGCTGTTAGAATTTGCCGTGTCAGCACCTCTCCTTTGACGAATCAGGAAGGCAACGTCATCGGCCTTTTTGCCACGGTCAGGGATAGAACTGAGCACGAACATGCAAAGGCGGAAGCCATACACCTCAAGGAGTACAGCGAAAAGATCGTGGCCAGCATCCCCTCCTCGCTTTTGGTGCTGGATAAAGATCTGAACATAAAATCGGTCAACAGAACCTATAATGAGATAAGGTCCGCAGAAAGCAAAAAGAGCGACAATGTGGTTGGGAAAAATATTAAAGAGATATTTCCCGCCGATCTTCTGAAAAAAGAGGGGTTCCTCAAAACCCTTAATGAGGTGATGGAAACCGGAGAGACTCGCCGGCTCTACGGGGTAAAACACACATCCTCGGATCACCCGGAGAAGATCCTGAACATCGCTGCAAGTGGTATCCGCCGTGCAGAAGCAGAAGAAGAAGAAGAAGAAGAAGATATCATCCTGGTTATTCAGGATGTCACCGAAAGGGCAAGGCTGACAGAGGAGCTACGGGAAAAAAACAAGGAGCTGGAGAGCTTTGCCTATACCATATCCCATGACCTGAGGTCGCCTATCGTCTCTATTCAGGGTTTCTCTTCAATCCTTCTTTCCGACTTTCAGGATAAACTGGATGACACGGGAAAAAGGTGTCTAACGCGCATCCAGGCCAATGTCAGGCAGATGGAGATTCTCATCGACGATCTCCTTGAGTTTTCGAAGATCGGCAGGATTGCCGGCGCTTTTGAGGACATCCCTTCCACGGAGATAATCATAGACGTCCTGGATGTTCTTAGCACACAGTTGAAAAAAAGGGGCATAAAGGTGAATGTGCAAAGCAGCCTTCCCGTTATTCATTGTGAAAGGATCAGGATATATCAGGTTTTCGAGAATCTGATCCTGAACAGCATCAAATATATGGGAAATACTGAAAGTCCGGTGATTGAGGTCGGGTGCAAAAAGACGGACAGCTTCCACGAATTTTACGTGAAAGACAACGGCATCGGCATCGATCCGAAGTATCATCAAAGGATATTTAAGATATTCCAGAGGCTGAAGGAGGTGGACACAAAGGGGACGGGAATTGGCCTCGCCATTGTGGAAAGGATCGCTGAGATTCATGGCGGTTCGGTCCGGGTGGAATCGGAAAAAGGCAAAGGAGCGACTTTCTATTTTACGGTGCCTGAGAAGGAGCCGGGGATCAGGGATCGAAAATGAACATCGAACACCCGCCGTGCCCGCGCCCGTCGCGGCAGGTCGAACGTCCAACCCGCCGTGCTCGCGCCCGTCGCGGCAGGCATCGAACGTTGAATGGGAAAAAAAACGTTTACAAAATAACTTAGCGCTTATGACCACTGAACCCTGAACCCTGAAGCCTGTTACGGATAAATATGACAAAAACCAGGCTGAGCTTATCGGTAAAATCATACTGGCCAAATTCCTGAGTCTCTCCCCCGTGGGATTTGAAAAGTTTATAGATGAAACAGGAAGAGATCCGCTTTTCAATGCCCTGTCTGAAAAAGGCGCTGTAGTCGTCAGGCAGCTCGCGGGAGCCGGAGCAGCCGCGTCCTGTGACGGAATGAGCCGAGACGCTGTCGGAATTATCGGATGCGCTCCAAATTTTGCTATCCGCTACCGCCACCCCGGTTTTGGGAAGGAGTATCTGTTCAACGGCGATCCCCGCCTTCTTGAGAAAGAAGGTGGTGAATCCCTGATGCGGAAGTTGAGGCTCATAACCACCAGGAACCGGATCACCCATAGGGTTTTGAACTCCATTTTTATGCGTCAGAGGGATTATTTTCATTCGGGAAGCCCCATTGATTTGAAACCCCTGAGCCGGGCGGAGCTTGCCCTGACAATAAGGGCTGGCAATGGGGCGGATCCCGTGATTGACGCCAGCAGGATATCGAGGTTCATTGACGGCAAGACCGTTGTCGTCCCTTCCGGCGGGGAAAAATCTCTCAGGTTCTTTTTTCCCACCGGCCGCGACATTCACAGGCGCGCCATAAGCGCGCTGATGAATGAGGAGAGGAAAGAGCTTGCCGCGGGGAAATTAAAGAGGCCGTTTAACGATAAAGAAATAAGGAACAGGCTGAAAGAAAGACACGGCCTTGCCATTACCCGGAGGCAGGCGGGATTCTGCCGCAAGGAGCTGGGCATTCCCAATCTTTACCGGAGGGGCAGAGGCGGCGATTATTCCTGTGAGCGGGGCAGATTCTCCGCGGCCTGCCGTCTCGATACGGATTCGGTAAAAAGAAACATCCCTTCAGCGCCCGGGGTTTACGAACTCAGCCTTGCGAGTGCTCAGATTGAATATCCCAACGGCGCGGACAGCGCGTTTTACATCGGCAGCACCGGAAATATCAGAAAAAGGATAAAAGAACACCTGAAGTCGTACAACAAAAACGGGGGCATAAGGGAATACCTGAAAAAATATGATTGCCTTTTCAGGTATATTGTTTTAGAAGCGGGTTGGCAGAGGGAGGAAAAGAAGTTGTATGATCTCTTTGCGGCCGATTTCGGCGCCCCTCCCCGGTGCAACAGGGCAAGCCCGGGGGGCGGCGTGGAGGCGCATCCATGAAAGTTCTGATCATTGAAGACAATCCAGATCATGCGGAGCTTGCCAGGCTGGCGCTTGAACCCCACTTTGAGGTTTGCCTGTTTGAATCGGGAAAAGGCTGTCTGCAATATCTAAAAGGCCTTGCCGGAAATGATTGGCCTGCGGCGATCCTGCTGGACTACTCACTTCCGGAAATGGACGGGCTGGCTGTATTTGAACGGATAAGGGAGAGAGGATACAACATGCCCGTAATCATGGTAACCGGCCAGGGGAATGAAAATATTGCCGTCGAAGCAATGAAGAAGGGCGCGTACGATTATGTGGTTAAATCGGGAAACTACCGGGCAGTTTTGCCACTTGTCATATATAAGGCCGTGAAGCAGTATGAAATGGAAAGGGAGAAAACGAAGCTTGCTCTCGAACTGGAAAGGCTTGTCATCACCGACGACCTGACAAGACTTTTTAATCGCAGATATTTTTATCAGAAGATAGAGGAAGAGATGATCAGGGCAAAGAGGCAGAATGGAAAGCTGTCCCTTATCCTGCTCGATCTTGATAATTTCAAGAAATATAATGATACCTTCGGCCATCTTGAAGGGGACAGGGCGCTTAAGGAAGCCGGGAGGATCATCCTTTCTTCTATCAGAGACAAGGTTGATTCCGGCTGCCGTTATGGCGGGGATGAATTTGCCATCATCCTGCCCGGCACAGACAAAAAACATGCATCTGATGTGGCCGGGCGCATCCAAAGATCGGTCAGAGAAAAGAAGATGGGCAATGTCGGCATCAGCGCAGGCTTTGTGGAATATGATCATGAAAGCAACATAAAGGATTTCATCAAAGCAGCCGATGACGCGCTGTATGAAGCTAAAAAACAGGGTAACTGTTAACCCTGACCCCTGAATGTGTAAGAATCTAAAGAAATAAAGGAGTTAATGTTAAAATGAAAGGAAAACCAGTAGATATTCTGTTAGTAGAGGACAATGAAGATCACATAGAGCTGACATTGAGAGCGCTGAAAAATAACAATGTTATAAATGAGATCCATGTCGTCAAAGACGGCCGGGAGGCGCTCGATTTTGTATACCATCAGGGCAAATATGAAGACACGGAAAAATATCCAAGGCCGGGTTTGATACTTCTCGATATCCACCTGCCCAAGGTGAACGGTCTTGAGGTGCTGGAAACGCTGAAAAAAGACCGCGATTACAAGTCTGTCCCCATTATCATGCTGACCACGTCATCCAGGATGAAGAGATGGCGAGAAGCTATGCCGGCGGGGCTAACAGCTACGTGACCAAGCCGGTGGATTTTGGTGAGTTTATGAAGAAAATCAAAGAGATGAAACTCTACTGGACCATCATCAATTCTTTACCGAAAGAATGAGGGCGTTGAGTGTATGTTTTTATTTGATAGAGGTTGATATCAAAAAATCAAGCATAGCGCGGCATATTGGAGAAACGGTTCTCCTTTTATCCATGATCAGATAAAATTTTCGCAACAGGGAAAGACCTTTTATCTTCAATACCTTAAGTATGCCGGCTTGAAGTTCGGTATCAAGCGCTCTAAAAGACAGGATGGACACGCCGAGACCTGCCTTTACAGCCTCTTTGACCGCTGTGGAAGATCCAAACCTGGCAACGACTTGAAGTGAATCAATAGTCTTTGATGCAGAGGGACCAAGATACTCTTCTATTATTTTCAGGGTCCCTGAACCGACTTCCCTTAATATAAAGGGCTCTTTAGAAAGCTCTTTAATATCTATCTCCTTCTTTTTGGCCCAGCGATGATTTCGGGGCACAGCCAAAACCAGTTCGTCGTTCCATAATGCATGATATGTAAGGTTTTCATGTGAACTTTTTGACCCGACCACGCCGAGCTCAAAATCCCCATGAAGAATGCGACGCTTAATTTCATCTGTGTCTGCAATGGTCAACACAACTGATATTGATGGGTATTTTTCATTAAAAAGCCCGATAGATTTGGGAAGGATGTATTCGCCGGGTATTGTGCTTGCGCCTATATGAACGACCCCCTTTTTAATGCCAAGAAAGTTTTCCATTTCAAGACAGGCTGTTTTTTTCATGTCCAGCAGCTCATTTGCGTGCTTATAAAGCAGTTTGCCGGCCCTGGTCGGAACAACCTGCCGGCCCAATCGGTCTAACAGTTTTGCTCCAACCATGCTTTCAAGGTTGGCAATTCTCTCGCTGACAGAGGCCTGGGCAAGAAAAACAGCTTCAGCTGCTTTTGAAAAACTCTTCAGGTCAACTACCTTGCAGAAAATTTCCAGATGGCGAAGGTCGAAATCTAGGGTCTTTTTTGTATTAACCTTTCCTGCTTTATTAAAATACATAATATCCTCCTGTATGCTGTAATAACTTCTTGTATTACATGATATTTTTTAGTAGAGTCAACTCCATTTTAATTTCGAGGAGAAATATATGAACGAAAATCAGGAAAAATTGACCGAACTTTTGCAGGATCTTGTAAAAATCAATTCCATAATAGCCACCGAATTAATCCAGCTTGTAGAAAATTCCAGCAGGCAGATACGTGGGGAGATACCCGGGTCATGCATAAAAGCACATGCAGGATTAAGAAAAGAGGTTATTGAGATTGCTGAAAAATGGCACAATGATTGTGCTTTGTTAAGGGAGCATAATCTAAAGCATGATTAGATAAGATGAATTCGTAAAAAATGAATTCGTAAATAAAGGTTGAAGCTATGTTTAATTTTCTTTTCAAAAAAGAGAATCGTGTTGAAGTATTAATTTTTGAATACATGGACACATTGAAACTTACCCAGGAAAGCTTTTTAGATGCACTTAATGCCTGCCTTGAAGACAACAAGTGTGATGATTTTGATTTTCTTATCACACAGACCCACAAGCACGAGTCAAAAGCAGACGATATCCGTGACGAGATAAACGATCTGATGTACAGCAAGGCGTTGATTCCTGATTCACGCGGGGATATAATGCGGCTTATTGAGGCAATAGATATGATCCCGCATTATTTTGAACGTGTTCTGTTTGTTATGCAAACTCAAAAAGTAAGAATACCTGAGTTCCTTGTATTAGACGTCAAGGAACTCATACGCATCAGTCTTGAATGCTGCGATCTTTTATCCAAACAGTTAGCCCTTCATTTAAAGCAAAAACTTGGCATCCGCTCCATCCTCAGTACTATTGACACAAACGAAAGCCACTGCGACCATATTGAACGGCGCATCATCACTAAGATCTTTGATTCAGATCTGGATCCGTTTATTAAACTCCAGCTAAAGGAACTAATCGTAACTATGGGGGAAATTTCAGATCAGGCCGACCGTGTATCCAAGCAGATTAATATTATCAACATGAAAAGGCGGGTATAATGTTTTCTCTTTTAGGCGGAGTTTTTTTAGGCTGGTCTCTTGGAAGCAACGATGCGTCCAATGTGTTCGGCACAGCGGTCTCTTCCAGAATGCTGAAATTCTGGACAGCGGCTGTTCTTGCGTCGGTTTTTGTCGTGACAGGGGCGATTATTGGAGGACAGCCGGGCATAGAAACTCTCAAAGGGCTGACCAGTATCAGACTTGATCAGGCCGTGATTTCTTCTGTGGCGGCTGCTGTAACCGTAACCATAATGACGGTTCTGGGGCTGCCTGTTTCAGCATCACAGGCGGTTGTCGGAGCGATAATAGGAATCGGAATACTGAATAACCAGATCAATTTAGGCGGCCTCGGGAAGGTAGTGGCATG
>JACKQG010002309.1_pt1 | contig 25125 bp, 20 predicted proteins | sample 8237621 | NCBI WGS metagenome assembly JACKQG01 (sample SAMN15677084, study PRJNA649215) | marine metagenome | biome: marine; feature: Black Sea; material: saline water; isolation source: suspended particulate matter (SPM) from the Black Sea western gyre | collected 2013-06-09/2013-06-10 | depth... | reverse complement strand
TAAGAAAAAACGGTGAATTGGATATTATTAAAGAATTCGGATATGAAGACTATCGAAATAGACTGAGTTGAAAAGAGCATGAAATGCGAAACTTTAGTCGTCACAGCGGCGCAAGCGGAATAAATGGGCTTTTCGAGCATGATTACCGCCTAAAAGCGGTAATCAGTGAGTATACGCATATAATTTGCACGTTGATATGCTGCAGGATTTGAAGTGTGATGCAAGGAGATACTTCCTTTCATTTGCTCGATAGAAATATACTCTTTTTCTTCCATCCATTCCACAAGATTTTTTAAAACAGATTCGATGTGATTTGGACCATTTTGTATAAGTGAAGTGACCATCTGCACAGCATCAGCTCCGCTCATCATAGCCTTTAGTATATCTTCATGAGTGTTCACACCGGTGGATGCACATAAAGAAACATCTAGTTTTTTATATAAAATCGCACTCCAACGAAGTGTTTCACTCAGATCTTTTGAAGTGCTTGGATTAATGACCTGTAAAGAATTCAGGTTTTCAAGATCGATATCCACATGAACCGGTCTGTCAAATAGAACTAAACCTTGTGCACCGGCATCGCTAAATCTTTTTGCCATATTCGCAGGAGCTGAAAAGATGGCATTCATTTTCACAGCTATCGGGATATTCACATTTTCCTTCACTGTTTCTAAGGCATCTATATACATCTGCTCAAGATCTCTTGCATCAAGATTTATATCAGTTGGAATATAGGTGATATTGAGCTCAATCGCATCCACACCGGCTTCTTCGAGTTTCTTGGCATACTCTATCCAACCACCCTTGGAGACCCCGTTTAAGGAGGCTATAATTGGAATATTCACACTTTTTTTGAGCTCTATGATTTCCTCGAGATAATGCTCCGACTCAAGATTGCTAAGAGTGACCTCTGGAAAGAATCCTAAAGCTTCAGCATAATCTTCACTTCCTTTAAAAAGAAAATGATCAAGTTCATGTGTTTCATGGTTGATTTGCTCTTCAAAGATAGAATGAAGCACCACAGCCGCAACCCCGGCACTCTCAAGCTTTTTGATAGATTCAATCGAAGCTGTCAAAGGACTCGCTCCGGCGATGATTGGATTTTTTAGTTTTAATCCCATATATGTAGTTGTTAAATCCATTATATTTCTCCTTGAACATCTTGGGCTGACATTTGCTCTATATTTTGATATCTTTTATACAGACTTTTTGCATTTTCTCTGGCTGTTTGTAAATACTCTTTTGCATTATCTGCGTTTAGTTTTTCAACCATTTTAAAACGGGTTTCTTGATACATAAAGTTTTTAACATCTATCTTAGGCCCTTTATAATCAAGTGTCATAGGATTTTTTCCTTCTTCTCTTAGTTGCGGGTTGTATCTGAACAGTGGCCATAAGCCAGAATCCACAGCCAGTTTTTGATGATCCATTCCATAACGCAGGTCGTATCCATGCGCCACACAATGAGAATAAGCGATGATGATGGAGGGACCGTCATAAGCTTCAGCTTCCACAAAAGCCTTCACCGTTTGCGCATCATTCGCACCCATTGCAATTTTTGCGACATACACATTCTCATACGCGATAGCCATCATTGCTAAATCTTTAGGAACCCCGGATTTTCCACCTGCTGCAAATTTTGCCACAGCACCTGTCATAGTCGCCTTGCTTTGTTGTCCGCCGGTGTTTGAATACACTTGCGTATCCATTACTAAAATATTCACATTTTTCCCGCTGGCAAGAACATGGTCCACCCCGCCATAACCGATATCATAAGCCCAACCGTCACCGCCCATCATCCAGACAGATTTTTTAACTAAATAATCAGCAAGACTGTTTAATCTCTCAATCTGTATGCCTTGCTTAGACTTCAGCACATCTTTGAGCTCTTGGACTCTTGCTCTTTGCTCAAATATCTCAGGCTCATTTTCTTGTGAAGAGTTTAAGATGCTCTCACAAAGCTCAGTTCCGAGTTCATCTTTCATCTCTTGTATAATCTCCCTTGCATTGTGAGTGTGTTTATCGATTGCAAGTCTAAAACCCAAACCAAACTCTGCATTATCTTCAAAGAGTGAATTTGACCAAGCCGGACCTCTGCCTTCATCGTTTTTTCTCCAAGGGGTTGTTGGAAGATTGCCTCCATAGATAGAAGAACATCCTGTGGCGTTAGCTATAATCATCCTGTCTCCAAAGAGTTGAGAAGCCAGTTTCACATAAGGTGTTTCACCACATCCGGGGCAAGCTCCTGAGAATTCAAACATCGGTTCTAAAAACTGTGATTCTTTTGCTTTTTCGTGATTGAGTTTATTTCTATCGTAGCTTGGAAGTTTGGTGAAGTAATCCCAATTTATCACTCCATCATCATGTGCCACTTCTTGGGGAGTCATATTTATCGCTTTGAGGTTTGTTTGAGATTTATTTTTGGCAGGACAGACTTCGGTGCAAAGAGAACAACCGGTGCAATCTTCAACCGCCACTTGAATGGTGAACCTCTCTTGAGGTTCAAATGTTTTACCTTTGGCTGCTACAAATGAGAAAATACCTGGAGCATCGGCTAAAACATCCTCATTCACAACTTTGGAACGAATAGCGGCATGAGGGCAGACTATGACACATTTGTTACATTGGATACAGGTGCTTGCATCCCAAACAGGCACTTCTAGTGCAATATTTCTTTTTTGGTACTGTGTGGTTCCACTTGGCCAAGTTCCATCATTCGGTATGCCTGAAACTGGAATATCATCTCCATCTCCAGCGATGATTTTTGCAGTTATCTCTTTGACAAAATCATCGAAATCGCCTTTAATAAGCGGTTTCATCTGTATATCACTTTGCACGCTGGTGGGAATTGCAACTTCAAAAAGATTCGCAAGGGTGTTGTCAACTGCTTTGTTGTTCATCTCAACGATTTGCTGCCCTTTTTTGGCATAGCTTTTTTGAATACTTCCTTTAATTTTTGCTATCGCTTCCTCTCTTGGTAAAATTCCAGATATTGCAAAAAAACATGTTTGCATCACAGTGTTGATACGTCTTCCCATACCGCTGTTTTTTGCAACAGTTGCCGCGTCAATGACATAAAACTTTATTTTTTTCTCTATAATCTCTTTTTGCACTGCAGTGGGAATTTTGGAAAAAACCATCTCTTTACTAAAGGGAGTGTTTAGTAAAAAGGTGGCGCCAAGCTCTGCATTTTTCAGTAAATCAAACTTTTCAAGAAAAACAGCTTGATGACAAGCGATAAAATTTGCACTCTCGATAAGATATGTTGACTTTATCTCATTCGGTCCAAATCTTAGATGTGAAGTTGTCATGGAACCTGACTTGTTTGAATCATACACAAAGTAGCCTTGGGCATAGTTTTGTGTTTCTTCACCGATAATTTTTATAGAGTTCTTGTTCGCTCCTACGGTCCCGTCACTTCCCAAACCAAAGAACATTCCTCTGAATGTTTTAGCATCAGAAGTTTTAAAAGATTTGTCCCACTCTAAAGATGTATGGCTAATATCATCATGTATACCGATGGTGAAGTGATTTTTCGGTTTCTCTTTTGAGAGTTCATCAAAAACAGCTTTCACCATAGAAGGTGTGAACTCTTTGGATGAGAGTCCATATCTGCCACCTATGATTTTTGGCATGGCAAATCCAAGTTTGTCTTCTTCACGGAGTTCATTCAAAGCACTGACTATATCTTGATAGAGAGGTTCACCTAAAGAGCCAGGTTCTTTTGTTCTGTCTAAAACAGCTATGGACTTTGTTGTATGCGGTAGAACTTCTAAAAAATGTTTAACACTCAATGGTCTGTAGAGGCGGACTTTTATAATGGCCACTTTTTCGCCTTGTTCTGCAAGATACTCAGTTACTTCATGCGCAGTCTCAGCTCCTGAACCCATAAGTATGATAATTTTCTCTGCATCTTTTGCGCCTATAAAATCAAAAAGACGATAGACTCTACCTGTGAGTGCGGCAAAGTTGTCCATATATTCTTGGACAATGCCGGGTAGATTTTCATAATAGGTGTTGACACTTTCTCGACCTTGAAAATAAACATCAGGGTTTTGTGATGTTCCTCTTATAAAGGGTTTATCGGAGGATAATCCACGATCACGGTGGGCAAAAACCAACTCCTCTTCTATCATTTCTTCTAAAACAGAGTCATCAAGCAACTCTATTTTACTTACTTCATGAGATGTTCTAAAACCATCAAAAAAGTGTATAAAAGGAAGACGGGACTTAAGCGTGGCTGCTTGAGAAATAAGAGCAAAGTCATGCGCTTCTTGAACATTGTTTGATGCAAGAAGCGCAAAACCGGTTTGGCGCACAGCCATAACATCACTATGATCACCAAATATGGATAAACCCTGAGCCGCAAGTGAACGGGCTGCCACATGAAACACTGTGGATGTGAGTTCACCTGCAATCTTATACATATTTGGAATCATAAGTAAAAGACCCTGCGAAGCGGTAAAAGTGGTGGTTAAGGCTCCGGTTTGAAGTGAACCATGCACAGCTCCGCTTGCTCCGCCTTCACTTTGCATCTCCATGATTTCGGGCACAGTCCCAAAGATGTTTTTTTGATTCTTTTGTGTATAAATATCACTAAGTTCAGACATCGGTGAAGATGGCGTGATAGGATAAATTGCAATCACTTCATTTATCCGATGAGCGACACGTGCAACAGCTTCATTTCCATCAATGGTGAGATGAGTTTTTTTCATTGAATCTCCTTTATCCATTATAGTTTATTATACTTCCACACTCTTTTACTTTCTCTTAAAGTTCAAATACAATCTATAATTACAAAACCCCGACTTAAGCTTAAAATTGATATGATTTTTTAATAAGTGAGCCTTGCTCATCTAAGGGATTATATAAAATGCACGAAGACAAAGCACGATGGAATGAGAGACATGTCACAAAGCCGATGAGACATGAAGCGGCACCTATTTTAAAAAAATATATAGAACATGCAAATATTGGTGAAGCACTTGATTTAGCATGCGGAACAGGACGCAATACACATTATTTAGAAACAAAGGGCTTTAGTGTTGATGCAGTCGATTTATCTGATTATGCACTTTCACAAATTAAGGACACCCCAAAAATCACAAAGATAGAAACAGATTTAGACAGCTATGATTTAGAAGAAAACACTTATGATTTAATCATCAACTGCAACTATTTAAACAGACGTTTAATGGCTCAAATGACAGATTCATTAAAAGACGGCGGTCTTATTATATTTGAAACATTTATAGAAGCCCATGAAAAGCCGGAGCAGGGGAGTATGAATCCCGATTATCTATTGAAGAAAAATGAACTTTTAAATGCTTTTATCAATTTGGATGTGATTTACTATGAAGAGGTGGATGGAGTGAATTTAAGAGGTGAAAAAAACAAAACAGCTTCTTTGGTGGCTAAAAAACACTCTAATGTCTGAAAAAACTATTCTTGATATGTTTTTCCAAAGTACATATCAATTGCAAAGCGTATAGAGTAGTTCACTTTATAGTCATACTGTTTATGGAAGTTGAATCCGGGTGCGACCTCATAAAAAAACCATTTTTTCCATACATTCTGTCTAAGGTTTAAAGAAGTCGCATAATTATTTATACCGCCGTATGTGGTCGATGTATAGGTGTTGTTCGGGTAGTATGTTTTATGTTCATATTTAGTGTTTCCGGAGACTGACTGTGAGAGACTTAGAGCTATATGGTGTGGTAAAGGATGAAAATACTGTGCACTGAAAGCATAATCCATTCCTGGCACCTTTTCTTGTGTATGTCTATACATAACAAAGCGAAGTAAATTTAAATCTGCAATTTTTTTATCAAAGTATATACTTGTTTCTTCTTCAAACTTGTCATTTGAAGAGTATTTAAATGTTTGAACAGGTTCGATTTCCCATGAACCAAGAGTGTAATCCAAGTTGTATCTTGCCCGTGCAAATGGATGGAATCCGCGTACACCGATAGAATATTTTGATGATATTCCATAGGTTTTTGCAGCAAAATAATTCACACCTACAGATGTCTTGGCATCATTGGCGGTTTGATTGGTTATTTCACTATTTGGATTTTCATTTGTAAGATCATCAATAAACAGGTTGTAATTCTTTTTTGTTCTGCTTAAGGGAAGACGTGCTTTAACTCTGTATCCAAAGTCACTGGAGGTTTTTGTCTGAAATAAGCTGTCGAAACTTACACGCAAAAATGTTTTTTCCGTTTCATCGAGATATTTTTCTGTCTTAAAAAACGAATCTATGGATTCTCCATTTTCATCAATATCGTATGCATCAGCGCTTGTATTGAGGTCAGTGTAATCGTTACTGAGCACTTTATCTATTGATTTAGATAGGCCAAATACAGAATCAGACATTGTGTCATGAAAATTATCAACATAGGAATTCTCTGAGAAAAGGTTGCTTGTTGCGAGACAAGAGAGCAAGATAAGATTTTTTTTCAATGACATATTACAAACCTTCTAATAAAATTATCCATAGTCTATCTATTTCTTTATCATTTAAAAATAAAGATGAACGATTTTTGTATAATTCTTTTAATCCTGCTCTGTTTATAGGTGAAGTGTGTGAACATATTTCATGTGTGGGCAGAAAACCTCTTATTAAAGAGATCTCTTGGGTGATGGTGTTTGCACACAAAAAACATTCTTTTTCAGTATGAAGTCTTCCCTCATGTGCCAATAGCTTCACATAAGATTCTATTGCCACTCTTTTTGGGTTTTGTTTTCCCCATTCTATAGAGGATTGATTTAAAAGATTATAGTAAAAATCTCCTATATCCTCGGCATCCCGAAGATGTTTGTGAAAAAGAGAAAGAAAATCCTGCCAAAGACGAAGAAGTTTATAGTCGTTTATCCATGGAAAACCTATGTGGATAACATCTTTGAGTCGGGAAATTGTTGATTTTGCAGATTCTTCAATCTCATAATCAATCTTAAATCCTATATTTATAGTGCCATGACGTGCGCCATAGAATCTATAAAGAGTTTGTAAGTTATCCTTGGATACTATTGTAACAATTAAGTCCTCTTCTTTGACTTTGTTAAGATTAATTATAAAACCTTGCATCTCTTCAGTTAAACCTGCTTCTTTTATACACAAACTAAAAATTTGTTTTAAAAATTCTACTTAAATAATGCTTCTTTAATTCTTTATCCAGTATAATCAAATCACTTTGTCTAAATAGACTAAGTTAGATTAAAAAAAGCTTAAATATATAAGATTTTTTAATGAATTTGAACATTCTAGGAGAAAAAATGATTAAACATCATGATTTATTGAGATCATTTAAAGACAACTGTGGTTTTGGTCTTGTTGCCAATATCAAAAACAAAGCATCACGTAAGGTTTTAGATGATGCAGTTACGGCTTTGGAGAGAATGATGCACCGTGGTGCAGTTGCTGCAGATGGAAAAACCGGAGACGGCAGCGGACTTTTACTTTCTATGCCTGAAGAGTTTATACGAAAGGTCTCATCGCAAAACGGTGTCGAACTTCCCACTCAATTTGCTGTTGCATCAGTGTTCACTAAAAATAGAGAACACTTAGAAACCCTAAGTGCTATTTGTGTAAACAATGATTTGAAAGTTGTTATGGTTCGTGATGTGCCGATAGATATCAATGCACTCGGTGATCAAGCTATTGCTTCACTACCAAATATTGTACAGATGATAATCACTCCTAATTCTATTATGGCCACAAACAGATTTGATGCACTTTTATACCTTTCTCGTAAAGAAGCGGAGCATGCACTTATTGATGATAGAGATTTTTATATTGCATCTATGAGTGCAAAAGTTCTTTCATATAAAGGGCTTGTAATGCCTACGCATATTAAAGAGTTCTATAAAGACTTACAAAATGAAAATTTTAAAATATCTTTTTCATTGTTCCATCAAAGATTCTCAACAAACACACTTCCTGAATGGCGTTTAGCACAACCATTCCGTGCAGTTGCGCATAATGGTGAAATCAACTCGGTTGAAGGAAATCGTTTAAATGTAAAGATAAAATCTGAATCTATTAAAAGTGAAGTGTTCACTCCTGAAGAGATTGATAGAATATTACCGATTTTACAGTTGAATTCTTCAGATTCTGCTTCCGCGGATAACTTTTTTGAATTTCTAATTGTAAACGGTATGGACTTTTTTAAGGCTGTCCGTGCCGTTATACCTTCAGCTTGGCAAAATGCTCCGCATATGGATCCTGAGCTTCGTGCATTTTATGAGTATCATTCAACAGTGTTTGAAGCATGGGACGGTCCGGCTGCATTTTCTGTGACAGATGGCCGTTATGTAGGTTGTGTGCTTGATAGAAACGGTTTACGTCCTTCAAAATACATCATAACAAATGATGATAATCTTTTGATCGCTTCTGAATACGGTGTTGTGGATATTGCTGAAGAAAATATTAAAGAGCGTGGACGTCTTCAATCTGGTGAAATGTTGGGACTGGATTTAAAATTCGGAAAAGTTCTTAAAAATGAGCAGATAAATGATTACCTCAAATCATCCAACCCTTATATGAAATGGTTGAATGAACACATGATTTATCTCCAAGAGCATGTGGAGGTTCAATATGAAACACACTGTGATTTTTCACGTGAAAACTTTGTAAAAAGACAAAGGTTTTTCAACATCACACAAGAGGTGATAGAACAGGTTATAGAACCGATGATACTGGATGCAAAAGAAGCTGTCGGTTCTATGGGTGATGACACTCCTCTTGCTGCATTTTCAAACAAGCAAAGATGTTTTACGGATTACTTTAAACAAAAATTTGCACAGGTCACCAATCCTCCTATTGACCCGATCCGTGAAAAAGTTGTAATGAGTCTTAACACCGGTTTTGGTGAAGTGCATAATATTTTAGATGAAATTCCATCACATGCGCATCGTTTAAAGTCGATTTCACCTATTATCACCTATGAAAAACTAGAAGTGCTTAAATCTTTTGGAGATAGAAAATCACCGCGTTACCAAGCTTTTTATCATAATACTGTTTTTTCAACTGCATATACTGATTCTCTTAAAGATGCACTTAACACTCTTGTGGAAAAAGTTGTGGATTCTGTGAAAAACCATGGTACAAGAATTATTATTTTAGATGATTATGAATTTTCTGCAAACAATAAAATCATTCCAATGGCAATGGTTGTGGGGCGTTTAAACTTAGCACTCCTTGAAGCAAAAATCAGACATCTCACCTCTATGATCTGTATCACCGGTGAAGTTGTCGATTCTCACAGTGCTGCGGTTCTTATCGGTTATGGTGCAAGTGCAATTTATCCTAATCTATTGTTCGCAACAGCAATTGATAAAATTCAAACATCAAATGTTATAAATATAGAATGCCGTGAAGGTATTAAGGCTGTGCATGGCGCTTTAAATGGCGGAATACTTAAAATTATGTCAAAAATGGGGATTGCAACAATCGCATCGTATAGAAATGCAGGTCTTTTTGATGTTTTAGGTTTAAGTGATGAGATAGTCAGAGATTGTTTTGAAAATTCCAGTTCTGAACTTGCCGGTTTAACATACGGCGATATTGAAGAAAGAATTTCACGATATCATAAAGAGGCATTTGTCGAAGATGGGTTTAAAAAAGTTTTTCCATTGAATATCGGCGGGTTTTATAAGTTTTATTCAGGACAGGAACACCATGATTTCGGTCCTTCTGTGATTCATGCTATACATGCAGTCGCCAACAATGGTAAAAAAGAGGATTTTGACAAATTAAAAGACTTAGTCAATAAGCGCGGTCTGAAGTTTATTCGTGATTTCTTTGACTTAAAATCACAAAGAGAGCCAATAGATATATCTGAGGTTGAATCTAAAGAAAAAATCTTTAAGAGATTTTCATCAGCTGCAATGAGTTTAGGGTCTATTTCACCAGAAGCTCATGAAACAATAGCAATAGCGATGAATAGAATAGGCGGACAATCTAATTCCGGTGAAGGTGGAGAGGATCAAGAGAGATTCGGTACAGAGCGGGTTTCAAAAATCAAGCAAGTTGCATCTGGTCGTTTTGGTGTGACTCCGGCGTATTTACGTTCAGCTGAAGAGATTCAGATTAAAGTGGCTCAAGGTGCAAAACCAGGTGAAGGTGGACAACTTCCAGGACATAAAGTTTCTGCACTTATTGGTAAATTGCGTCATACAGTTCCCGGTGTCACACTTATTTCACCACCGCCGCATCATGATATTTACTCCATTGAAGATTTAGCACAGCTTATCTTTGACTGTAAACAAATAAATCCAAATGCACGTGTTGCAGTGAAGCTTGTTTCCACCATAGGTGTCGGAACGATTGCAGCCGGTGTTGCCAAAGCGTATGCAGATAAAATTATTATCTCCGGTGGAGACGGCGGTACAGGTGCCGCACCTTTAACATCGATTAAATTTGCCGGTAATCCATGGGAGATCGGTTTAAGTGAAGCACATAATGCGCTTAAAGCCAATAACCTTCGCTCTTTAGTTGAATTGCAAACAGATGGCGGTTTAAAGTCAGGTCTTGATGTTGTAAAAGCTGCACTTTTAGGTGCTGAATCTTTTGCATTCGGTACCGGTGTTTTAACTATCGTCGGTTGTAAAATGCTTAGAATCTGTCACGTGAATAAATGTTCAGTTGGTATAGCGACGCAAAATGAGAAACTTCGTCAAGAGTTTTTTAAAGGGCATGTGGATCAAATAATCAACTATTTTACTTTTTTAGCAGAAGATATCCGTTCTATCATGGCGGAGCTTGGGTTTAAAACTATGGAAGAGATGATTGGTCAAGTAAGTGTGCTTAAGGTGAAAGATGATCCTTTCGCTCAAAAGTTTGATTTTTCTTCAGTTCTTCACGAAGAAGCAGGTGTGAACACGCATCAGCAAAAATTTAATCATCCGTTTGATGACAATGCATTTGAAAAAAGCGTTTTAACAGAAGCTATGGCTGCTATAAAACATCCAGAGCATCCGATTAGAATCAATAGAGAAATCCAAAATATTCACAGAAGTTTCGGCGCATTGGTTTCTGGAGAGATTGCTGAGTATTATGGCGATACAGGACTTAAAGCCGATACTATTAAAATTAATCTGACAGGTGTTGCAGGTCAGGCTCTTGGTGCATTTTTAATAAACGGTGTGTCTATTTATCTTGATGGTGTTGCGAATGATTACCTTGGAAAAGGTATGCATGGCGGTAAAATCATCATCACTTCTAAAAATGAAGGTGAAGAGTTTGCAGCCGGCGGTAACACCTGTCTTTATGGTGCAACCGGCGGTAAACTTTACATTTCTGGAAGTGTCGGTGAACGATTTGCTGTTCGTAACTCAGGGGCCTTATCCATCGTGGAGGGAACAGGGGATAATGCTTGTGAATATATGACGGGCGGTATAGTTGTCATCCTTGGCCGCACAGGTATCAACTTTGGTGCCGGTATGACAGGCGGTATCAGTTTTGTATATGATGAAGATCACAGTTTTGTTGAGAATGTAAACCATGAACTGGTTGAAGCTGTAAGAATTGACACTGATGAAGGTTCTGATGCGAGACATTTACTAAAAAAATTAATCAAAGATTATGTAGTTGAAACAGAAAGTGAAAAAGCAAAAGAATTACTTGAGAACTTTAGAGTGGAAGTTAGAAATTTCTGGTTGATTAAACCGAAAAATCTAACAAAATTACCTCTAAATATAGAGAAAGGAGACTAATTATGAAAGAATTTTTAACGACAGAGAGAATAGACCCCAGCAAAAGGCTGGTGGTTGAGAGAACAAAAGATTTTGGTGAAATTTATGACATTTTCAATCTTTCAGATGCTGCTTCTCAGAGTGAAAGATGTATTCAATGCGGAGATCCGTTTTGTTTAAATAAATGCCCGCTTCATAATTATATTCCTCAATGGCTGAAGTCAGTTGCTGAAAAAGATTTGGAGTTTGCATTTAAACTCTCAAATGAGCCTTCACCGTTTCCAGAAGTTATGGGTAGAATTTGTCCTCATGACAGATTATGCGAGGGTGATTGCACCCTAAATGACGGTCATGGAGCTATCACTATCGGCTCTATTGAAACACATATCACAGAAGCTGGATTTAAAGCTGGGTATAAACCGGAATTTTCAGGGATTACGACAGATAAAAAAGTGGCCGTTGTCGGAAGCGGTCCTGCCGGTTTATCTGTGGCGACATACCTTTTACGTTCTGGAATTGCCGTGACAATGTATGAGAGTGCTGATCGTGCCGGCGGACTTTTGACATATGGCATACCAAACTTCAAGCTTGATAAAAAGATTGTTGAGAGACGTATATCTTTACTTGAAGAAGCTGGTTTGAAGCTTGTTTTAAATACTAAGGTCGGTGAAGATATAACATTTGAAGAAGTTGCGGATGCTCATGATGCAATGTTTATAGGTGTAGGTGCAACTAAGGGTAAAAGTGCAGGTTTAGTTGGTGAAAAGGCTCCAAATGTATATACAGCTATGGATTATTTAACTGCCATTCAAAGAAAAAACTTTAAAACTGCATATGATAAGAAGTATGATTTTAGAGACTTGAATGTGGTTGTTATCGGTGGCGGGGACACTGCTATGGATTGTCTTAGAACTGCAAAACGTGAAGGTGCAAGATCAGTGACTTGTCTTTACCGCCGTGATGAAAAAAATATGCCCGGTAGCAGAAAAGAGTATAAAAATGCTATGGAAGAGGGTGTTGATTTCACATTTCTTGCTGCACCAAAGGAAATTATTTTAGGTGAGAGTGGTAAAGCTATCGCTGTGGAAGCTGTTAAAACGAATCTTGGAGCTAAAGATGACTCTGGCCGTCAAAGAATGGAAGAGGTGAAAGGCAGTGAATTCAGAGTGAAGGCTGATGTTGTTATCATGTCTTTAGGATTTGATCCGGTTGTTCCATCATTTTTAGCAGAAAATGGAATCGAGACAAATTCTTGGGGTGGGATTATTATCAACGAAGAAACCTACGAAACGACCACTGCAGGTGTTTATGCCGGCGGTGATTGTTTCCGCGGGGCTGATCTTGTGGTGACAGCTGCCTTAGATGGCCGTGAAGCAGCGAGAAATATTTCAAAATCTTTACTAAAATAATCTAATGAGACGGAGATAAAAATATTTAATATATTCTTTATCTCTGGCAGTTATTTTAAGAACCTTGTATAAATAATAATAATAAAATCCTTTTAATTAATATATTTTTGCTATAATCGAGAAAATTTATATTATTTTCAGAGGATATTTATGAACCTTCTTAACCTTTTTTCAAAAGTCACAAATCAAGAACCAGCTAAAAGTGAAGCATCTGCCCATTGGGTGAAATGTAAATCATGCCATTCTTTAATGTATTACAAAGAAGTTGAAAATCAAAACTATGTATGTCCAAAATGTGGGTTTCACCTTCGTATAGGCGTGAAAGAAAGACTTGAGCTTTTAGCTGATGAAGATTCTTTTGTGGAATATGATGCAACTCTCAAACCGGTTGATCCCCTTAATTTTGTAGACAAAATATCTTATAAAGAAAGGTTGGAGGCTGCACAGAAAAAAACTGGAAAAACTTCATCAGTTGTTAGCGGTTCAATAAAAATGAATGGTGTGTCCGCTCAAATAGTTATTTTTGATTTCGCCTTTATGGGTGGTTCTTTAGGCTCAGTTGAGGGGGAAAAAATTGTTCGCGGGATAAACCGCGCTATTGAAAACAGAGAAGGTTTCATCATTCTCTCTGCCTCTGGCGGAGCTAGAATGCAAGAAAGCACATTTTCTTTACTTCAGATGAGTAAGACTTCAGCTGCCTTAGCAAAGTTGGGCCGTCATAAGCTTCCGTTTATCTCTGTGCTTACAGATCCGACGATGGGGGGTGTGTCTGCTTCTTTTGCCAATCTTGGAGATATTATTATCGCTGAACCCGGTGCGCTTATAGGCTTTGCAGGTGCACGTGTGATTGAACAAACAATAGGTTCCGCTTTACCGGATGGATTTCAAAGAGCTGAATTTTTACTTGAGAAGGGTTCTATAGATATGATTGTCAATAGAAATGATCTTAAAAAGACTTTGGCAGATCTTTTAACGATAATGAAAGTGGCTTAATCAGTTTATGCGCTTGTATGCTCTTTGCGATCAGGAACTTTTAGATTCCAGAGGAATCTCTTTAGAAGATTTTATTGAAATTGCAAAGAGTGAAAATGCTGAAATTATTCAGTATAGAAATAAAAAGTCTGATATAGCTTTTATAAAGGCACAGCTTATTAGAATCAGAAAAATGTATACTGGATTTTTGATTATAAATGACTCTTATGAACTTGTTGAGTTGTGTGACGGTGTGCATCTTGGACAAGAAGACTTGAAAAATATAGATGCTGAAGTCTCACGTGCAGTTGCAATTGTAAGAAATCTTATCGGTGAAGATAAAATTCTTGGCATATCCACTCACAATGAAGATGAAGTTCTTCAAGCAAATGAAATGGATTTAAATTATATAGGTTTAGGTGCGTATAAAGACACCTCGACAAAAAAAGTGTCAAAGACCTTGGGAGATTCTCTCGACGCTATAGCTGCAAAATCAAAGCATTTTGTAGGGGCTATCGGCGGTGTGAAGAAAAGCGATAATTTTGTAAATGTCACTTACCATGTGATAGGCAGCGGATTGATAGATTTAATATGAAAATAGAAATAGTCTCCATAGCAAAAAAAGAGAAAACAATTTATGAGCCTTTGTATAAAGATTTAGAGAAAATGATATCCCGTTTTGCAACAATTGAGGATACTGAAATCTTTCCAAAAGCAGTGGCCAAGGCGCATACAATATCTCCGCAAGCCTCACAAAAAGCCTATACTGAAGCATTAAGTGGGTATATTAGTAAAGATTATAGTGTAACTTTACACCCTGATGGAAAATTAATCGACAGTTATGATTTTAGTAAGCTTTTAAATGATAGAATGTCCGTGAAATTTTTTATAGGCGGAGCTTATGGATTTGAGGAAAGCTTTTTAAAAAAAAGTGATCAGGTGATTAGTCTTGGAAAATTGACTATGAGCCATAAAATTGCCAAAGCAGTGTTACTTGAACAAATCTATAGAGGTTTTTCAATATTAAGCAAGCATCCATATCATAAGTAAGAAACAAATAAAGGGAAGAACAATTGCAACAGAGTGAACTTAGCTACTTTAAAGAAATCTTAGAGAGCCGTAATGAGCAAATAATCAAAAATATAGACGGTGTTAACGATGAGTTAGACCAACTTAACAGATTAGAATTAAATGATGAAGGCGATCATGCTTCTGTAAATAACAGTGCTATGATTGAGAGTGTGATTGTGCGCCAGCAAGAACAAGAGTTAAGAGAGATCAATATCGCTCTAGGTAAAATGTCATCAGGTGAATACGGTGTATGCGCCATGTGTGAAGATGATATAGGTTTTCAAAGATTAAAAGTGAAACCACATGCTATTTATTGCATAGATTGTAGAGAGATTGTCGAAAAAACCAAACAAGGATAAGATTATGCATATTAAGAGATTTACGGTTGCAGCACTATTATATATCGCTTTTATAGGTTGGTATATGAGTACTTTTGTGACAGATGGGACTACAAGTATAAATCTGCTCGGTGTTGTTATGCCATCATTGTCTAATTCTATATGGGTTATGCTTGTACTTTTAGTCTTGCTGATTGGAAGTATTGTTCATATGAGTTTTTATTCAGTTGTGGCCACTCTGCATTTACGTAAATACGAAAAAGACTATGAAAAAGTTATAGATGCAATCTCGGATGCTTATCTTGGAAAAGAAGATAGAAATCATATCTTTAAGACACCTAGATACACTATGTTAGGTTCACTTATAGATAACTCCACAGTGTTTCCAAATAACACTATAAGTTTAAATATTGAAGATGAAAAAATTCGTTCAACTCTTAAAATAATTGAAGACATTAAAGAGGGTGAAGTTGTTGATTTGAAAAAATTATCTTTATCTCTTGATAATCCGCTTGTGATTCAAAATGACAGAAATAGATATAAAAACGGTTCTCTAAGCGGGAAAGATTTTTTAAGTCATCCAGATAAGTATAATGCAGGCCTCTTAAGTGAAATATATGTAGACTATGTTAAAACAGCTTCTCTTAAAGAGATTGAAGCATATAAATCATTTATGACAAAAGAAGCTTTGTTTTATGTCTTGGCACGCGTGAATGCTGATGAGAACACATTGGTGATCTCAAACGAATCACTCATAGATTTATTTGAAATATTGGAATTAAACAAACAAGATTATTTGGATATCGCAGCATCTATGTCACGCTGTATGATTCCTGAGCAAAGAATGAAACTTTTTGAAACTCTCAGTGATATGCATGAAGAGGCTATGGACTCTTATTTATTCACTTTATTTGACTTGGAAATGTTGGCGCCGGCCAATGCTATTTTAGATATTTCACTTCCTGATGAATATATGAATTTTAAAGCATACCGTGCATTAAAAGAGTCAAACCAACACTTCAATATAAATTTGTTTGTTTAAATGACAAATAAACTCACATTCGAGAGGCCGATTTATGTATTGGCTCCTCTTGCCGGATTTACAGACCTCCCTTTTAGAAGTGTTGTTAAAAAATTCGGTGCGGATTTAACTGTGAGTGAGATGTTAAGCTCCAATGCTTTAGTGCATAATTCCCAAAAAACATTGCATATGCTTCAAAAAAGTTCTCTTGAAGATCCTTACTCTGTGCAAATTGCCGGCGCGAGTATAGATATTGTAAAAGGTGCTGTTGAGATACTAAACACACATGAGGGCATCGATGTGATTGACTTAAACTGCGGTTGCCCTGTCCCAAAGGTTGTAGGTCATGGCAGTGGAAGTTCACTTTTACTCGATTTACCTTTGATGGGTGAAATAATCCGTACAATAAAAGACACATCCAACAAAAATATGACAAGTGTTAAAATCAGACTTGGCTTTGAGAAGAAAAATCATGTTGATATCGCAAAAAGGGTTGAAGACTCGGGAGCTGACTTCATTGCTGTTCATGGCCGCACCCGCACAGGAAAGTTTAAAGCCGAAGTTGATTACGATGCAATTAAAGAGATAAAAGAAGCTGTGTCCATCCCTGTTATTGCCAATGGGGATATTGATTCTTATGAAAAAGCTAAATGGGTATTGGAGCATACCGGAAGTGACGGTGTGATGATTGGACGCGGGGCTGTTGGAGCTCCTTGGATTTTCCATCAGCTTAGAACCGGTGAAGAACATATAGACAATGCTTTAAAGCATACAATAATCATGGAACATTTTGACAAAATGATAGAGTTCTATGGACAACATGGAGTCCCGATGTTTAGAAAGCATACGCACACATATTCCAAGGGTTATCGCGGTGCATCTAAACTTAGAGATGAAGTGAACCGTGTGAATGATATACAAGAGTATAGAGACATTTTGGATGAGTTTTTTATAAACTCGGAGATGGTGTAGTTATGCTGAAAATTTCTAAGTCGATTAAAAATTTAGACACTATAGATATAGCAGATAATTTATTTCATTATGATTACAACACAAAGCATCTTCTTTCTTTGATCAAAAAAGGCATCTCCGAAGATGATCCTGCATATATGAGTTCATTCCGTTCATTTGAAGGTGAAGTGTTTGAAAATTTTATTTACGAAAAGCTCTTGCGATATGCAGAATACACTCCGGAAGTGGAAAAATTTATTTTAAAAGGTTTTCATCAAAATAGATTTAAATCGCATCCAAACACACTCTCTATCAGCGAAAAACAGCAAATTGTTTACAGAACAAAAAGTAGAGAGATTAGTGAGTTTGATGCTATGATGATCACTAAAGACAAAGAGTTGTACTTCGTGGAGATGACTTTGGTGAAGTCAGTTTTAAAGCTCAGGCGCCGCCTGCGGAAGAAGAAAGCTCTTTTGGAGACAATATTTCCAGATATGGAGATTAAAGCTTTAATCATTTTAAATGACGGGGCAACGGGGACAAAACAGTTTCCGGATTACTGTAAAGTTTGGTTTACAAATGAGTTTTCTGCCCAAAATGTACTAGACAATATTCGAAACCCATCTCTTAAAAAACTTCAGCCCAAGCAAATAGTTAAATCAAAAAAAATGTTAGAAGCACATAGACTAAAGGTGTATCCATTTAGATACTACAACACTATGACATGGATTACAAAAACCCTAAGAGCACATAAAAAACATGTTCTAGATATGTACTTTTTAATGAATTTCAAAGTGCAAAGATTCCATGATTTGTATAATAAGCTTTATATCGGTTATATCAGCATGCAAGATGCCCGTAATATACTTTCTTTAGGCAAAGATGAATATGATGATGATTTAAGAGTTGTTGTGGCGATAGAAAAGAAACATTCAGATGAGATAGTGCTTACGTACTACATTCAAAAAACCCGAAAAAACTTATATCTGTATTCTTTTGATGATGATGACGTTATGAGTAAAGAAAAAAAAGATCCATATGGTATAACCGTGACTGAAGTGTATCATAGCAATAAAATCATGGATGAGAGTTTTATTCTTAGTTTGCAAGATATTGCAAAGATCAAAAAATTGCTCAAAGACAATTTTTTAAAAAATAATGCAAATTAAGAAGTGTAAGATATATTGGCCGCCTTTTCTTTATAAATCTGCATAGGGTCTTTTTCTTGCATAGTGCCTTCTTGTAAAAAATCATCAAGTTCTTGGTGCCTGTTTTGAAGTATCGTATCAAAGTCATCTTGTGTCACAGGCTTGTTATCTGTGAATTTATCAAGTAAGATATTGTTCGATCCCATGAGAACTAAATAGCTTTGCCCTAGAAAATCAAGCATCACCACGCTGTTGTGTTCATTGATGTTTTTTTGAAAACGTATACTTACACCTTCGGGTGTCCCCTTATGGGCATCATTTGCCACTTTAAATAACCAAGAAGAAGACTTGTTTTGACTTGCCGATTTGTTTATTTTATTTTTTAAAATAAAAAGAATCAAGATACCGATAAGTAAGATACCGATAACCATATAGTAGTTGTTTGATAGGTCTTCGCTTGGTTTTGTAGGTAGGGATGATGTTTTATTTGAAAGACTGTTCTTTATCGGGGATTGCGTGTTGTTATCGTTGCTTAAGGCTGTTGTGAACCTAAGTCTCAGTCCATATGCATCTGATGTTTTAGAGGCTTTAAAACTTATCTGTGCCGGAACCTCTGCAACAATCTTAGTGTACTGGGCAAGAGGCACTATGCTTATGCTGTTTAAAAATTTTGAAGATAAGGCTTTTGTCTTTGTTGATTCAATAGAGGCATCTTCTAGTTTGATAATTATTTTTGAATCACTTGTGCTTTGTTTTATCTTTCCTTCATAGGGAGTGTCAAATGTAATCATCACATCCACTCTGTCTGTTCTGTCATAAACATTATAGCTAAGGATTTTTGATGCATTTAAAAACAAGGGGAGCAGTAAAATCAGAAGTAGTCTAGTCATTGTCTTCTCTCTCTTTTGCAAGGTGGTATAAAACTGCACTTGAGTCTAAAACTTCATTGATACGAATAGCAAGATTCTTCTCATACACCATCACTTCACCTTTTCCTAAAATACGGCCGTTGACATATGATTCAACACTCTCGCCAGCTGGTTTTTTAAGGTCTATAATAGTGCCTTTTTCATATTTGAGTATCTCTCTCACACTTGCTTGTGTCTCGCCTAAGTCAGCGACAAACTCGACTTCCATATCCAACAAACCTGAGTAGTTCATCCAAGATAATTCTTCTGTTTCATTGTAGGGTGTAGAACTATCTATAAAACTGTAGCGATTTTTTTTATTCAATCTAATTCCTTAATTGCAACAAGTAAGATATCGTTGTCAATTTTAATATATTGTATTTGATCGTATTGACAGTCAAATTGATCAAATTTTTCAAAATGAGGTGTGCCTATTGTATACGTGTTCACACCTGATTCTTCAGCAATCACTTTGGCACTTCCGACAATCAGGTTTGTGGTTTCGAGTGTCATGTCTATAAGAGTTTCTTCACTGCTTTCATCTTCTTCAAGAAAAAGTTTTGAGATTCTTTGCATAAAGTTAGAATCAGAGCCGACATACACACGATGTTTCTCTCCACTTAGTGTGTTTATGTCAATATAAGCAATAAGTGTTCTCTGCATTTGGACCTTATCATGTAATGCATGAGGTGCGCGAATTTGATGAATACAAAAGTTTTCAGAAGCTTCAACGATTGTCTTTAGCATAACTAACCCTTTTAAAACTCTTTATTTGAATCAATTATACTTTATAAATATCAATTCAATATTAAATTAAAGGCTATTTCAGTACAATCCTTAAAAAATATGGTTATGAATGCTTGAATTGGTTTTACTCGGTTTAATTGTTGGTTTGTTATCCGGTTTTTTTGGGATTGGAGGAGGGACTATCTTAGTGCCTCTTTTACTTTTAGCCGGATATGATACGAAAATAGCAATTGGTATATCAGTGGTTCAAATGGTTTTCAGTTCAGTGTATGGAAGTTATTTAAACAATAAAAAAGGCACACTTGACACAGCTATGATTTTTATCATAGGCATGGGCGGTTTTATCGGAGCTCTGCTTAGCGGATTCATAACTTCTAGCTTTAATGATGAAGTATTAGAAATGATTTTCCTGAGTTTTGCTATATTTGCGCTTTTAAGACTCTTCTTTAAAACAAAAGAAGATGTCACTCAAAAAGAAGTGAATAAAATTTTACTTTTTATCATAGGATTTTTCTTAGGTGCAATAAGTATGACAATCGGAGTCGGGGGAAGTATAATTCTCGTACCGATACTGGTTGGATTTTTCCATGTGCCCTTGAAACAAGCTATATCAGCAGGGCTCTTTTTTGTAGTCTTTTCATCTGTTGCCGGATTGATTTCGCATTCACTGGCTGAAGATATAGACTATATAAGCGGAATTGTCATAGGAAGCGTCTCTTTATTTGGGGTGTATGCAGGTATAGTGTTAAAAGATAAAGTGAATGAAGCGGTGCAAAAAAGATTATTGATTAGTTTTTACTTTTTGGTGGTTTTATATTTAATAAATAGAATATTTTTAGAGGTTTAAATGAATAAAAAAGATCAAATAGTCATAACGGGTGCAAGAGAAAATAATTTAAAAAATATCAATTTAACATTACCGAAGAATGAGCTGATTGTAATGACCGGTCTTAGCGGTTCTGGTAAATCGACTCTTGCCTTTGACACCTTGTACGCTGAGGGTCAGCGTCGTTATATGGAATCTTTATCTTCTTACGCGCGTCAGTTTTTAGACCGTGTTGGAAAACCTGATGTGGACAAGATAGAAGGCTTAACTCCAGCTATAGCAATTGATCAAAAAACAACTTCTAAAAACCCACGTTCAACTGTTGGAACCATTACAGAAATATATGATTATTTCAGACTTCTTTATGCCCGTGTGGGAGTGCAACATTGCCATAAATGTCAAAAAGTCATCTCACAAATGTCAGCCTCAGATATCATCACTGAAGTGGCAAAGTTGCCTGAGGGAGCAAAACTGGTACTCTTAGCTCCTCTTGTGCGTGAAAAAAAAGGCTCCTATGCAGATATGCTTGAGTCACTTGTTCATAAAGGTTATGTAAGAGCTATGATTGATGGTGTGATGGTTCGTTTAGATGATGAGATAGAACTCTCTAAAACGAAAAAGCATACGATTAAAGTTGTTATAGACAGGGTTGTTGTAAAAGCGGAGAACAAAGAAAGAATCGCAGCGGATGTTGAAAAAGCTTTAAAAGAGAGTTATGGTGAATTAGAGATAGATATTTTAAATCATGAGGAACTTGGTCTTAAACAGCAAAGTATCCACTATTCTGAACACAACGCTTGTTTTGACTGTAAGATAAGTTTTGATCCGCTTGAACCTCTTAGCTTTTCGTTCAATTCACCAAAAGGCGCATGTAGTGAATGTGATGGCTTAGGCCTTCGTTATGCACTTGATCAGGAAAAAATAATAGATCAGGACTTATGTATTGAAAAGGGTGCGGTGAAGATAGTGTATGGATTTAACAAAGGCTATTACTTCACCTTCTTAAAAGGTTTTTGTGCTGCTAATGATATCGATATAACCGTTCCATACTCTTCACTTCCGCCATACCAGCAAAAAGCAATTTTACACGGTAATATTGACGAAGTGGAGTTTTTATGGAAAAAGCACACTGTTAAGCGATTATTTCCAGGTATTATCCGAATAGCGTATGATATGTTTAAAGATGAGAAAGAATTAGCGGACTATATGAGCGAGAAAGTTTGTAATATTTGTGACTCGAACAGACTTAAGCGTGAATCTTTAGCAGTTCGAGTTGCAGATAAAGGAATTTCTGAACTTCTTAAAATGCCAATTGCACAAACATACGAGTGGTTTGCTGATACAAAAAACTTCACCTACATGGATGATCAAGACACTCAAGTTGCAAAACCTATTTTAAATGAGATACGTGAGCGGCTTTATTTTCTATTTGACGTAGGTCTTGGATATATCACACTTGGACGTGATGCAAGAACAATAAGCGGTGGTGAAGCACAAAGAATCAGAATTGCTTCACAAATCGGTTCGGGACTAACCGGAGTCATGTATGTTTTAGATGAGCCAAGTATCGGTCTTCATGAGCGAGATACGCTGAAGCTGATAAGAACACTTAGAAACCTTCAAGAAAAGGGTAACACTGTTATAGTTGTAGAGCATGATAAAGAAACAATTGAAAATGCTGACTTTATTGTTGATATTGGTGATGGAGCTGGAAAGTTTGGCGGGGAAGTTGTTTTTGCCGGAAAATTAGATAAGCTGAAAAAAGCTAAAACACTCACTGCAGACTACCTTTACGGAAGAAAGAAGATAGAGTATTTTTATAGACGTGAACAAGATAAGCATATAGAAATCAATAATGTGAAATTAAATAATATCAATGATTTATCTGTAAAAATCCCCCTTAATAACTTCGTTTGTATAACAGGGGTTAGCGGAAGTGGAAAAAGTTCTTTAATGCTCCAAACACTTTTACCGACTGCAAGAGAACTTTTAAATCATGCTCGAAAAGTGAAAAAAGTTGCCGGTGTCAGTATAACAGGATTGGAGAATGTTGATAAGGTGATCTATCTTGATCAAAGCCCGATTGGTAGAACACCGCGCTCAAATCCTGCAACATACACCGGGGTGATGGATGAGATTAGAAACTTGTTTTCTCAAACAAAAGAAGCACAAATCCGTGGATATACAACTTCAAGATTTTCTTTTAATGTCAAAGGCGGTCGATGTGAAAAATGTCAGGGAGAGGGCGAAATAAAAATAGAGATGCATTTCTTACCTGACATAATGGTGAAGTGTGATACATGTTATGGAACAAGATACAATCAACAGACTTTAGAAGTTTTTTACAAAGGAAAAACAATATCAGATGTTTTAAATATGAGTGTTGATGAAGCCTTTGAGTTTTTTAAACCTATCCCAAAAATCCATCAAAAATTAAAAACTATAGTTGATGTCGGACTAGGATATATTTCACTGGGACAAAATGCCGTCACTCTTTCCGGCGGTGAAGCACAGAGGATTAAACTCTCTAAAGAGCTTTCCCGTAAAGATACGGGGAAAACTCTGTATATACTTGATGAGCCGACAACAGGCCTTCATTTTGCGGATGTTGACAGACTCACAGGTGTGCTTCACCAGTTTGTTGAACTTGGAAACAGTATGCTCATAATTGAGCATAACCTGGATATGATTAAAAATGCTGACTGGATTATAGATATGGGACCAGAAGGTGGATCAGGCGGTGGTTTGGTTATAGCGCAAGGCACACCGGAAGATTTAGCAAGCTCGTATAAAGAGACGGGAAGCTATACTGGTGAATACTTAGAAAAAGAGCTGGCTTTACATACTAAGTAGTACTGAGTATCTTCTTTAAGATCCTAGTTTTTGGATACTTGGAGGATTCGTTCTAAAAGCATTTTTAAATGCATTAGCACGTTTTTCTCTAATCTTACCCTGCGCGAGCGGAGCTAAAAAGTATGCCATATCTATACATTCATCAACATCATAGTTGTTATCGTGAGTGTAAGCAATCTCTTTACCAAGTTTAACAGCTTGAGATGCTATGTTTCTAGCATAAGCAATAATTTCTTTATGGTGCCTGTCATATTTATGTCCGCTTCCAAAATAAACAAACTTTCCATTTAAGCTCATATTTAAATAATCTTGATAATTCATCTGTTTATCATAGCGTGTGAGTTGGTTTGAACTATATCTGTCTAAATCAGAATCAAGTTCTTCAAGTATAGGAGTGGGTTCAATGTTGGCCTTATTAAGGTTGAAAAGATATTTAATTTCTATAAGTTTACCCCGATAACCATCTCTGATTGATTTTGAACAAAGGTTTGTCACATCATTCATCTCAAGTTCATGAAAGTTTCCATCAATTTCAAAGCCTTGCTTAGATAAGAGGGAATCATTATTGTATCCGATAGGGCATACGGTTGGATTATATAAAAATATTGTTCCAGCCACATTCTTATTTTTCTTTTTTAGCAATGTTTTAAGGTCATTGAGAGTGATTTTGATATCTTGTCTCTCCTCATCCTTTTCATTTATATAAATATAATGTTTTGTTAAGTACTCATGGTCAAAATTAGTTGAAAATATTCCAAATGTTTGCATATGTTTAAATCCTGTAGTTGTTATTGGAATTGTACTATAATTCTCTTCATGATTTATATAGCATTTTTATTTTTTACATTTTTGATTTTATTTATAGCTTTTTATCAATGGCAATATCATATGATATTTTCGCCGGTTTATTATCGAGAGAGTGTGTTAAATGATAATTTTGAGATGCTTAGTGTTGTCACTGAAGATAAGATCGAACTTGAAGGTGTTGTGTATGAACCTAAAGTTATACATGCCACTCTTTTATTTTTTGGCGGACGTTCTCATGATACGGTTGGTTTAATTGACAAACTCTCACAAAGTTTTCCCAATACAAGAGTGATCACCTTTAATTACCGTTCTTATGGGAAAAGCTCAGGCAAGGCAACTGAAGAAAATATTTTTAATGATGGAGTTCAAATAGCGTCTCTT
>JACKQG010002308.1_pt1 | contig 25133 bp, 10 predicted proteins | sample 8237621 | NCBI WGS metagenome assembly JACKQG01 (sample SAMN15677084, study PRJNA649215) | marine metagenome | biome: marine; feature: Black Sea; material: saline water; isolation source: suspended particulate matter (SPM) from the Black Sea western gyre | collected 2013-06-09/2013-06-10 | depth... | reverse complement strand
GGCAGGTTCCACCTTAAAAAAGCCGATCCGTGGTCGAAGAATGGGGGTAGGCGCAGATTGCTAGCTGCACATTCCGAGGAGGCGTGAAGCTGGGAACGATCTCACAGGAATTATGCACCTCGGCACTCTTGCAGTCTCAGGGGGACATCCTTAATTTGCCCCGCGTGCAGCTGGATTTTCTGGACACCCTTCTGGAGGCCGACAGTGGGAAAAACGCCATCTCCGACACAGGATTGGTGGTTGGCCAATCCAGGTTGCCGCTGGAGTGCGTCCGGAACAAACGTGCCAAGCGCTACATCATCCGGCTCCTCCCGGAACGGGTGCTCCGGGTCACCATTCCCCGAGGCGGCTCCCGGAAGGAGGCGCTCCGCTTTGTCTCCGAAAATTATGCGTGGGTGGAAAAACAGTTCCTGTCCCTGCGGCTTCGCGGTTCCCTCCTGCCGGACGACACAAGTCAGGCTACGGGAACGGTGCTGTTCAGGGGGAGACGGATTCCGATACGGTCGATGAGCCAAGACGGGGCTCTGGCTGATTTCTGCATTCAACCGGCCTCGCCGCCAAGCGTAACGGGAGGAAAAGTGTGTAGCACGGCGGAAGACATCCTTCGCCGCTTGGCCAAGGTTGAACTCCCAAAAACCACCTTCCGCTTGGCCAAGCGCCACGGGTTCACCCCTTTGCGGGTGGGCGTCCGGAACCAGAAAACCCGCTGGGGATCCTGTTCCAGCACCGGTGCCATCTCGCTGAACTGGCGCTTGGTGCAAATCCCGGCCTTTGTCAGGGAGTATGTGATTCTCCACGAACTGGTTCACCTGGATCATCTGGATCATTCGACCCGGTTTTGGGAGCGCTTGGCCAAGGCGTGCGCAAACCACAAGGCCGCCGAGGCTTGGCTCAAGCTGCGCGGCAACACCATCTGCTAGCCTCCCCCGGAAGAGCGTGCCCTCGGGGAGATTCGGCTTGGATAAAAAAACACCCGGATGATGCATCCGGGTGCTTTGCTGAATGGTTGTGGTCGGCGCGGTTATTCCTGGATACGAACCAAGCGGAAGAACGCCTTGGTCCCGCAGTTTTTCTCCACATGGATTCCCTTGCCCACTGTGGACGGGATTGACTCCCATGCGCCCCCTTTGCAGTCGCTGCTGCGCTCCAGCATCAAGCCGGGTGAACCGGGCCAAATCACGTAAAGATCATCCCCCCTCTGGAAGATCTGGTTAACTGCCATCTTGGCAATGTCAGCCCCGCCGGATGCGCTCGCATCATAGAGCGTGTAGGCCCAGGATCGGGTGAACACCCGGTCTCCACCCTCCACCTCGAAACTAAGCGACACATTCATCGCGTTGTTGTCGCCGGGAGCCAAGGTCTCATACCCGAGGAACAGCCCCGGGATGGTGCCCTGATCCCCATTTTCAACCAAGTCGATTGAGGCTTGAATACCCCGAATGCTGCTCTTTACCTTGGCATTTTCCGTGACGTTCACGCCATTGATCACGATCGATGCCGTTGCGAGATCAATCTTATCGATCCCTTTAAGCGCCCAAATCTTGACCTGATGCGTGATGGCCGACGTGGTGGAACCTTCAACCGGCTTGTTCAACGTAATCTCGGGCAAGCTGAACACCTTGACTTCAGCCGAAGCCTCCGCTTGGCCTCCGTTGGAAGCCGTCACCACCACGCTGTAATTTCCAGCATCGCCTTTCGCAACAGTGTCCAATGCCAAGTCTGCTCCGGTCTGGCCATCGATGTTAGCCCCATCCTTCTTCCATTGATAAGTGATCGCCCCGGGACCGTAGCCTGCCGCACTGAGCGTGTACGACTCGCCCACTTCAAGTTCCGCACCACTCGGGGTGGTGTCGAATCCGGTCTCAAGAACCCAATCAATCGCCTGCCCGATCGCGGCTGAATCATCCGTTGTAGATACAAATGCCCTCCTATTGGGAGCCACTGCGCCACTCGGCATCGCCGCACCCACGTCAAATGTGGCGTTGTCGGCCACGCCCCAGTCCGCCTGCAGTCCCGGGTTGACCACCACCAGCGGGATCGTTGCAGTCTCGAGGAAATCAACATTCACGCCGGCCGTCACCCTGGCACCGAAGTTGTCCAGCACAACGGAATCGGTATCACGATGTGTTCTCCATGACTGTGCTATTAACCTCGCTCCGAAGTCGTTAGTCCCATTTGTTCGGTAAATCATCCAACCGGATTTATCCTTTTGCCAGAAATCATCCAAGCTGCTTCCGACCACATCTGTCCCGCTCAAAACCAAGGCTGCCCTGTTGCCGACATTCAACTCATTACCGGATACGCCGCTGAACTCAACCGTCCATGTCACGGTATCCGGCAATTCAACTCCAATCCCAGCTACCCGATAGGTGTTGTGCCCCTCAGACAAAGTGATCGGATCACTCGTAAATAGCAGCGTTCCTGGAACATTGGCATCAACCAATGATGATTTAGCAGCTATTTTTGCTGCAAAATCGGCATTTTCTGATCCATTGTCAGGCTGATAGAGAGTCCATTCTGTACTCTTTTGCCAGAAGTCGTTCAAGCTGCTACCTGCAATATCATTTCCACCCAAAACCAAGCCAGCATTAGCTCCTGCGCTAAACTCCACTGTCCAAGTCAACTTGGAAGGCAATGTCACACCACTTATATCCGAAACCGTGTACGTCTGATATCCGTCCTTCAAATTGATAGCATCACTCGTATAAAGCAGTGTGCCTGGAATTTTGGATGCAGCAAGTGTGCCACCAGTTCCTTGATATTCATCCCCATCATTTGCATAAATCCTTAAAATAGCTGTTCCTGAGACTGCCTCCACAGCATCTCCATATGCTTCAAATGACAACTCAGCCAACTGATTAATTGCAGCATGACCAACATCTTTTAAATCAACCTCATCGCCAAACTCAGTACCGGCCTTGTAATAAACTTCGTACTGCTGACTACCTGATTCATAAGCCACTGGCTTGTAGGTTGGACCATCATTTGCATAAATGCGCAATGTTGCCGTTGCAGTTGATGAAGACGAACTGATTTCTGCATAAGCTTCAAAATCAAACTCATTAAGCAACCGCGAGTTTCCCCCTAGGTTGATCTCATCACCAAACTCGGTTCCAGTCTTGTAATACGCTTGAACTGAATCGGTTGTCGCGTTGTAGATTACTTCACCGTTATTGACCCAGAAATCATCGAAACTGGAGCCCACAGATGGTGGATTATGAAGTACCAACCCGGCGCGGTCACCCGCCGTGGTGCCGACACCGAAGAATTGAACCGTCCAAGTGATCGTGCCCGGCACCTCTATGAGCAGGTCACTCACGGTCACGCTATTGTAACCTGCAGCAACCGCGATCGGATCACTCTCGTAAAGCATCGTCCCTGGTTCTTGCGCGACACCATCCGCACCCGCGCCATCATTCGCATAGATGCGCACGACTGCCTTTTCATCGCCCTCAGCCGTGAAGTCGCCGTAATACTCAAAGGACAGGCTGTCCAGCAACCGGTTGTGCAATCCCAGATTCACCTCGTCACCGAACTCCTTGACACTGGCAAAATAGGCACCGTTGTTGGATGCATTCTCGTAAACTGTCGCCCCGGATGTGGCGACGCTTGGGGATACAATCGCCATGAGACGACCCTCCAGTACAGCTGCGTTTGCATTGGCGGCCGTTGCTGGAACCACTCCAAAACCCTTGGAAGTCAGGATGCCCTTGACCGCCGAATCACTGGCCGACAAGGCGTCTGAACCGGTGACCAACACCACCTCTTCACCGCGGGCACTCACGGTAACTTCATAGCTGATTTCCTTGAAACGATACTTCCACACAGCAGCCGGATTTGTAGCAACCATCTTATAGGTTCCTGAATCGCCGGCCTGCAACGATCCCAAGTCAAGCGATGAAGCGGTGGCACCGTCTATGGCTGAACCGTTCTTGTACCACTGGTATGTGATGTTATCACCCGTGGTTGTCCCCTCAAGTATCAGGGAATCTCCAACTGTCACACTAAGATCAGCACCAGAATCAATTATGGAGAAGCCGGTTACCCAATCCACCGCAGCAACCAAAAGAGCACCCCCTTCAGCGGTCAATGAAGCCAGTTCTGATGTCTGAAACGGAAGATTCACACGCCGCCCAGCAGCAACACTACCGCCCGCCATTGAAGCACCATTCTCGTATCCATAAACAGCAGCCTGATGGGATGCACTTCCTGCTGTGGCTACAACCGCTGCAGCCGCGTTTGGCGTACCCCACCCAAGTTCACCGGCAGCGCTCAGAACCGTCTGTGCTCCTGCAGGCAATCCGCCGGCAAGAGCATGCGTTGCATCAACAATCTGCAGCTGGGTGGCCGAACCCACTGTTCCTGAAAGATTGCTTCCCCGAACAGGTGAAATAAACCCGAGGGCATCCTGAACCGTACTATCCAGATTGATAATAGGGGTAGTTGTACCAGCGTACTTGGCCGCCCATGTGTCATCCTGCAAAGTGGATGAAATAATAACCGCCGACATGTGGCGCGCATCCACATCACTCAACGGTAGGGTTGGTCCCTGCATGCTAACCTTGTACCCTTCACCCTCAAGTAGCTGTTTCAGCGCCAAGTCTTCAGCATTCAATCCACTCTCTGCCAAATACATTTGAAGTATTTGATCACCACCTAAAGCACTCGAATAAACTCTGAAATCATCGATTAAGCCGTCAACACTGCTGCTTCCTTGATCAGTGGCAGTACTGATGTTGGCTCCCACAGACAGCCTCGTGATATCGGTTGGCAGTGCACTTGTGTTGGTTCCAGAATGGAGCTTTGCACCATTCACCCAGATTTCCTTTGTGTCACCATTTTTTACAAATACAAATTGGTTCCAGTTAGAATAATCACCACCCCATCCCTTGTTGATTCGCTGGGTACCCCCATCACAGCAACCAGCGGTATCCCAATAAATATCTCCGCCACCCCAAGGAACATGCCCATGGGCTGCGCGACCACTGCCGGAACTCGCTGAATAGGCGTTAAAACTCGTAGAGGAAGTGCGATTAACCACCTTTTGCCAAAAAACAATCGTGATTGTATTAAGTGCAGATGCTGCATTGAGGAATCCACCATCCTCAACCAGCATAGCACCGTTGACCCCACTGACATCCAAAGCAGTACCTGCTCCGAAACGCCCGTCGCCATACTTAGCACCTCCGGCAAAAACACCCTTAATCCCAGCAACAGAATCAACTGATGCCGCAGGATCCGATGCATCATTAAAATCCCACTTAGCGAGCAGGCTATCGCCGACATCCACGCTAGATGAGTTCCCTCCAGCAACCAAGAATACTTCGTTTGAACGCTCCGCAACCTTGATTTTGGCTAATTTACGCGCATTACCCTTGAAGTTCTTTGCGAACACAGAATAACGACCCGCCTCATCTTCCCCGATATCAGTGACGATAAGCGTGTTCGAAGGCCCACTCTGAATAAGATTCGCACCCAGATACCAGTCATAAGTTAGCAGGTCACCGGTGGCTGTCGCGGTTATCGTAACCTTGTCACCCTCAATAGCCGTGGTGTCTGACACTGCCAGACCTGTTATTTTTGGCTTGGCAACCGTCTTGACCTTCAGGTTGCCATTAACATAAACCGCCTCGTAATTCGTTGCAGTAACTCCGGATGCAACAATGGCATAATCACCTACCACAGAGCTGTCAGCATCCGTTGAGAGTGACCCGGCGGCTGTTATTACAGACGCATCCTCATCATTGACAAAACCAGTAGCTGTATAAGTCAAAGCCGGAAGAGCCTCAGTTTCGAATATTTCACTGTCATCTCCAGATATGATCAATGTAGCCGGCCCAACTGCCATGGTGCCGTTAACATGGGTAATCTCATAATTTGTCGCTTCAGCACCACTCACAACAATCGGATAATCTCCGATTGGAGACGATGCAGGAGCATCAAGGCTGCTACTTGCCTGCACAGACAAAACGCTGGAATCCTCACCATTTACGAAACCGCTATAAGTGTAGGCTGCCGGGGAAACATCCATCGTCCAAGTAACGGACACGTTCTTATCATCAACAATATTTATGTTTGAAAAGATGGCCGCAAATCCTTGTATTTGAGCCGTAACATCAGGCGAATCTGCAGCGGTCTCTAAGACATTCCCAGTGAAGACAAGGGTTGCCTGCGTGAAGGAATCATCAAAACTTACATCCACAGATAATGAGGTGTACGGGATTCCAAAAATTCCACCAGCGCCATCCGCTACCGGTGCAGCCAAAGTTCTCGTGGCTGCATCCCACACAAAATCATCCCTTGAAATGGTCGTGAAGTTAGCCTGATCGTCCGCTGCAGATAGTTCCCCATCCAAATAAAACTTTATGTTAGCTGAATTCAAAGATGTGATTTCCAAAGCACGCCAATGACTTATATTGTCCCTGGTTGCATCAATCCCCTGATTAATATATTTTTTACCGTTAAAAAATGACGCTTTAACTGGCCCATAATCACGACTTTGGTCAACTCCAGTAATTGTTAATGGAGCTTTGGTTACGGTTAAAGCTCCTGGTTGATGACTGATTGCGTAGTGCCCACTTCCATCGACCGCCTCTGTTGCAAATGTAATTGCAACATCACCCGCACCCGTTGCGTTGGTCGCATTCGTAGCCAAAACTGGCGCAGTCGAAAAGACAGACTCGTCTTCGCCCGGCGCGAAGCCCTGAATGGTGTAGGTCAATTCCGGATTATCGGATCCATAGGCGCGACTTTTATTATCAGCTGTAATCAACAGGTTCCGCTTCTTCACCTCGAATGAGGCCGCCTGGAATCTCTTATCTGCAGGTATTCCAGCACCCAATGCGTACAAAAGAATATCGACCGTACCCACATCGTTTACCGTCACCAATCGACTTTCATCATTACCCACTACCGCCGGGCCAGAGACAAAGATCATTACCCTGTTGCCGGTGGATGCCCTCAACCCCAAATCCAGCGGAGGATCGCCATAGTACACATCGGGCAGTTCTGCCAAGGTGACATAGGTGTCGTCACCCTGCTCGATTGTCAACGTGTCTGTCACGTTATCAGCTTGGTAATTCTTGTCATCCATACTCGCTTCAACTGCATAACTGGCGACAAAGACAGGTTCATTTGCTGACCCATCGTATGTGACATTAACACTGCCCTCGAGCCCCGCCGGCGTGGTCGCCACCGTCACACCATGTGCTTTACCGTCGTACGTAGCCGTGTTGTCGCTCAATGTGATAGCTGCCGTCGCCTTGGTTATAGCTAAAACGCCATCAACATAGGCAAAGCTGTAATTGTTATCCTCGCCACCAGAAGCCGTGGTTGCGTATGCACCAACATCGCTGGTTGCAGTTGCCGTCGTGGCGACAGTCGGTTTGGTGTCGATATCATCAAGATCATCTCCATTCACATAACCGGTTGAAGTAAATCCTAACGGCGGCACAGCAGTGCCATAAATCTTTGTATCATCATTTGCCGTAACGGTCACAACTGCCCTAGTCACGGACAATTTTCCGTTCGTGGTGGTGATGGCGTAGTTGTTGTCACTGCCTGCGGAAAGCGTGATATCATAATCACCAACTCCACTCGTGACATCCGCACCTACGGTTGCAACTGGCGCGGTATCCAAGACTGTACTATCCTCGCCGTTTTCAAGCCCATCATAAGTAATGGTGGCTGCAGGATTATCACTTCCGTAAACCTTTGTAATGTTATCTGCCGTCGCGGACAACGCCTTCTTTAAAATCACCAAATCACCCGTGATAAAACCTGTGTAATTATCCTCTTTAATCTGGCCGACAATGGAATATGTACCCGCATCGGACGGCCCAACAACCGCTGCGACTGCGGCAACTCCTTCGACCGCTTCAACCGCAGTGACTGCAGGTGTTTTTACATCATCAACACTACTGCCCTCTGGGATGTCATCACCTTCAACATACAAAACAGCATCTTGAGCCGCAACTGCTTCAACTGCTTCAACCGCTGCGACTGCTTTAATTGGCGCGACTAATATATCATCCGAACTGTAAGTCAATGAAACCTCAAGTCCTGCAGGATCTGTAGTTACGGTCGCGATTTTTTGCGCACCATCATAGGTGTACTCCAAATCACTCAACGTCACCGTTGCCGTCGCCTTTGCTATGGTTAACGTCCCGGTTACCGATCCCCGGTAAAGTGGTGAATCAGCTGTCGCAGTCACTGAATAAGTGCCAGCACTGGTTGGATTTGTAACCGCCGCACCTGCAGCATCTGCATAGGTCACGACCACATTGACATCCGCAACTGATGGAGTCGCTGTCACGGCAAAAGCGGATCCTGTGTAGGTCTGGGAGGTGTCCGAGAGTGTGATCGTGATCGTGTTCTTTTCAACCGTCAACGTGCCGTCCACATGAGTGATGGCATAGTTGGCGGCAGCCGCTCCGTAAACCACGATGCCGTATTCCCCAAGTGAGGAACTTTCATCAGCAGCCGTTCCAACCGTAGCCTGAGTGCTGAGCACGGAACTGTCCTCGCCGTTTTGAAAACCGGTGTAGGTCAGGATAAGCGCGGGATTGGCTTGAAGATACTCCTTGGTTTGGTCATCCGCAGTGATAGTCAAGGGAGCCTTCAGGATTGTCAGTGTGGCCGTTGTGGAACCGCCATACCTCGTGTCGTTGACAGTCGCGGTGGCAGTATAGACTCCGACGTCCGTCGGGCTGGCAACGGCGTTACCGCTGGCATCCGTGAAGGAAATGTCAACATCGACCGCGAGGAGGGCTCCGCTTGCATCAGCAACGGAAGCCGTCATTGATTGGCCCAAGCCGGTATAAACCACATTAGTATCAGTCACAGTGACAGCCGTCCCGGCTTTGCTCACGGTAAAGGTATCTGCAACATATGCAGATTCATAATCGTCTGTTCCGGCAACGTAGGCAGTAACCCTAACCGAACCAGCTGCGTTCAGGGTGACAACATTGCCGGAAGCCGACGCGGCCCCCGTGACAAAATAGATAACCGGACGATCTCCAGTCACCGTCGCCTCCAGGGTGATTGGATCCGAACTAAAAACAACATCGGGGAGATCGGGCAACTCAAGGGTGGTTGTCGCCTTGGTAATGGTCAGGGTGCCCGTTTTGCTTCCCTCATAGTTGGCATCATCAATGGTTGCGGTGACATAATAGGTTCCCTTGGCTGTCGGACCTGCAACCAACGCGCCGGCGGCGTCCCTGTAAACAACGGTCACGGCCAAGCCTTCAACCGAAGGAGTGGCCGTAACACCCAACGCAGCCCCGGTATAGCCCTGGGTGGTATTGGACAGCGCCACCGAAGCACTCAACTTAGTTACCGTTAAGGAGCCGTCAGTATAACTGATCGCATAGTTGCCGGATGTAAGATCTGCCGGCGTGGCCACATAGGCACCACCGTCCGACACCGCCCTGTCGTAGCCGACCGTCAAGCCGGCAGCATCCACTGCAGCGGCAGTGTCAGTCCCAACAAATCCAGTGTAACTCAAGGTTTCGGCCCATTCTGCCGAGGATGGAGCACCCAGACCGTAGGAAGTTGTCAAGGAACCCAATGTAGCCGTCAGCGGTGCGGGATTAATGGTGTAACTAGCAGAAGTTTCACCCGGATAGCGAGCATCTGAAACCGTTACCAGAACGGTGTAAGTGTCTGCATTGGTGAGGCTTGCAACAGCAGCTCCCGCGCTGTCCGTGTATGTCACCGTATGCGTCAAGTCTGCAGGAACCAGAGTCACGGCGGATGCCTGAGCGGCACCGGAGTAGGTGACTGCGGTGTTGTCGATGGAAATCGAACCGATGGTTAAAGTCGCACTGGCAGAACCCGAATAATTATCATCCACGACGGAAACCGAAACTTCGTAATCACCTGCTTCAGATGGTGAAGTTACCGCCGCTTCCGCAGGGGTTTTTTCATCCCCAACCAATTTGCCCTCCGGCAGCACATCTCCCTCCACATAATAAGTGGCGGCAACGGCGTCCTTTGCTGCAAACGACCCTCCGGAATAGGTTGTTGTTACCGTCAAACCGGCAGGCACAGTCTCCACAGTCGCCTGTTTCTGGGATCCGTCGTGACTGTGACTGCTTCCTGAAATGGTTACTGTTGCGGCTGCCTTCGTGATGGTCAAGGTTCCCGAGGCTGATCCGGCATAGTTCGATCCTGAAGTAATCGTGGCCGTTGCGGCATACACACCGGCGATGGTTGGGCTGGCTACAGCAGCTCCAGCCGCATCTGTGTAGGAAACGGTGATCGGCTCACTCAAAGTGGCGCCCGCGGAATCAGTCTGAACCGGAGTTAGAGATTGGCCCGTGCCGTCGTAGGCCACAGAGGCATCAGCCAGAGTGACTGTGGCCGAGGCACCGTTGACGGTGAACGATTTCACCCTGGGTGCTGCCGGGAAATAACCAGCATCGCCATCCTGAAAAAAGAAAACCGTGACGGACCCCTTGCCCAAAACGGTCAACAATCCTTCGGTATCCACAGATGCCGGCCCGGCGACACCGTAACTGACCGTCAAACCCGAACTGGAAGTTGCAGCGACACTGAATGGTGCAACACCATAGGTGACGTCATCGATACTGGGAGCAGTGATCGTCTGCGACTCTTGCGCCTGCAAGTTCCCCGGGAGGGAGAAAAACATGGCCGCAACGAAAGCGAGCGAGCCCGCCGTATACCGTTTAACTTTGGTAGCTGTTATTTTTTTCATAGTTGAAATTAGTTCACCGATGATGCCAAGCAGGAGTGGTGACATCCGGCCTGACGTTCCTACAACTTATTCGCAACCGCCGCCGAGTGGGCCAGAAGGCCAAACCCTTGGCAAGTCTTTTATTTCCAAGAATATCGACACTTCAGAGCGAACACTTTTTCGGGGTGATCCGATGTAGGATTATGGGGTTTTCCTGTTCCTTGGTTGTTATGGTTAATCAGTTTCTCGGGAACGACTCCGAGTCGCCCCAAATCTTCGAGAGAAATCAATTTCGCCCGAAAAAACTTCTCTTTTTTGACGTTATCTCTAGATCGCCTGAGATATATTTAAAACTATAATTCATTGATTCCGAACCACTTGGTATGATTTTTTGCTTTTTACGCTTCCCTTTGCCTGTTTCAACCAGTTTAGCAACCGCTGGCTTGGTTAAGTTTTTCACCGACTCTCCTTTCACGAATCCCTTATAAATCAACGTGAAATCAGGGATTTTTTCCCCTTCCTTCATTTTTTTATCCTCCGCCCGGATGATTAACGGGGCTTTGGCTATGTCAACGGTTGCTATTTCCGGCTTGGCTGTGGCGTAACGGTCATCCCCCATTTGAATGGCGAATACACGCACTTTTCCGGCACCTTTTATGGTGATTTTTCCTTTTTTGTCAATCGAAGCGGGTCCGTTCACGAAGATGGACACCGGCAGTTTGGAACTGGCTTTCGCCGTCACCACGAACGGTTTATCGCCGTATTTCTTGGCTGAAATACGGTTTATTTTGATGGTTTGGGCCTCCTTGGCTTCAAGCGCCGCCGAACCGGCCATCAGACAGAACGATGCGACTATACACGCGATAGAGAACCGCATCGTACCCGTCCCCATCAGGATACCTGGCTGGTTTTTCGCCCTCAATTTTGGGGATGGGTATCGGAGAGGCCTGAGTTTGACAAGCCATTTTTGAAAAAAAAGTTCGGTTTTCAAGGTCTGGGTAAATCGAACCCGGGCTTAGCGGAATGGGAAAGCTCCCAACTTAAAGTAAAATGGTGATGGTTCCGTTTCACTGACTAACAGTCTATTAGCTTTTGGTTTAGCACCGATCATGCCAGTTATCTGATGGTAAAAAATGCCTCATTTACTCATTTAGACGGTTGATCAAGGCGAGTTCAAGTTGTTGAGGAACGCATGATGCGTGGTTTTCGCGCATAAGTAGAGTTGAAGTGATAAATAATATAAATTAACTATAATCAATACCAAACAGTCCTCATGAAAAGGTCTTTTCAGCCATTTATTCCGACTTGGCCACTATCATCGTCAAGTCATCCACCTGTTCCGCATTCCCGGAAAACGCCTCGAGCGATTCAAAAACCGACTTGACGATCGTTGCCGCTTTCATGTCCCGATGCTTGTTGACCACCTCGAGAATGCGGTCGGTGCCAAACAACTCCCCTTGCAGATTGGCGGTTTCTTCGAGACCGTCGGTCAACAGCACCAGCACATCCCCCTTGGCCAAGCGCAACTGGCGGGACACGTTGTACTCCGCACCGGGCATGATCCCCAACGGCATCCCGGTTCTCCTGAGTTCGCTCTTCACTCCGCCGTCAGGGCCGATGACAAATGCGGGGGTGTGGCCCGCGCTAGCGTGCACCAATGTGCGCTTTCCGGGATCGAGCTTGGCCAAGAGCATCGTAACAAACCGCTCCTTGCCGACGTCCTCCCCCACCATCGTGTTGGCGCGGGTGAGGATTAGCGAGAGGTCGTTGCGGTTCCGGGCGAGAAGTCGCAAATAGGCGCGTGTCTCCGCCATGAGCATGGCCGGGCCGACGCCATGCCCGCTCACGTCGCCGATGGCGAGCGCGAGCTGGTTGTCCGACGTGGTCAGGTAATCAAAATAATCCCCACCGGTTGCCGCGGCCGGCTTGGAGGCGCCGGCGATGTCGAATCCTTCCAGCTCCGGCGCCTCGCGCGGGAAAAGATGCTGCTGGATTTCGCGGGCCACCCGGAACTGCTCCTCGGACTCGAGCATCGCCGCCTGCTCCTTCAGCCGCTCGGTGATGTCGCGGGCGTTGACCACCACCCCGGCAATCGCCTCGTCGGCCAGCAGGTTGACTGCCGTGGTGTCCAACACCCGCTCGCTCCCGTCCGCCGCGGTGAAGCGGCCCTCGATGACGAATTGTTTCCCGTCCCGACCCAGCCCCTGCCCAAACTCGGCCCGCAACCGTTCCCGGTCGCTGTCATGCGCCAGTGCGAACCAATCGGTGTCGACCAGCGACTCGGCACTCCTGCCCAGCACCCGTTCGCAGGCGGGGCTTGCAAATTGAATCATGCCCTTGCAATCCAGCACGGCGACGATGTCGGAGGTGTTCTCAATCAGCGAGCGATGGCGCAATTCACTCTCGCGCAAGTCCTTGACGGTCTGCCGCCGTGAGGCCCGCACGGCGGCCTCGCGCAGTTCGCGCTCCACGGCCGGCACCAGCCGCGCGAGGTTCCCCTTCATCAGGTAATCGTGCGCGCCGGACTTCATCGCGGCCACGGCGGTGTCCTCGCCGATGCCGCCGGAGACGATGATGAACGGGATGTCGAGCTGCGATTCCTGCAGCACCTCGAGCGCCTCCGGCGCGCTGAACTCCGGCAGGTTGTAGTCGGCGAGGATCACCTCCCACGACGCTTGGCCAAGCGCGGCCCGCATTGCGCCGGCGGTCTCCACCCGCTCAAACTCCGGCGCGAAGCCCCCGGCCCGCAGCAGGCCGACCAGCATGCGCGCGTCGAACTCCGAGTCCTCCACCACCAGCAATCGCAACGGGCGCTTCCCGCCGCCGTCCGCCTTCGGTTGACCTTCCGTTCCGCTCATGACCCGCTTCGCTTGGCCAAGCTAAACCGCCGGGCAACCTTTGCGAAGCCTCGTTTGCTGCGCGGCCTGTTTTGGTTGACATCGCTTGGCCAAGCCGGAAGCATATCGCCCGAAGCCGCGCATCCCCGTCATGAAACGTGCCGCCCTCATTCTCTCGCTCCTGTCTTCCGCCACGGCCGGCGCGGAGGTGTTCACCCTCGACACGCGCAGCCGCACGCGGGATGCCGCCGGCGACTGGGCGGTGCGGCAGCAGACGGTGCTTTGGGAGGCCAAGGCCACGGCGGTGGTCGTCTGCGACATGTGGGATTTGCACCACTGCAAAAACGCCGTCGGCCGCGTCGGTGAAATGGCACCCCGCATGAACCGGTTTCTCACCACGGCCCGGGCCAAGGGCGCGCTGATCATCCACGCGCCGTCGTCGTGCACGGACTTTTACAAAGACCACCCCGCCCGCAAACGCGCCCAAGCCGCCCCCACGGCCGCCGTGCAGCCGAAGGCCATCGGGAGCTGGTGCCACTGGATCGACAAGGTGGAGGAAAGCCAAGGCTACCCCATCGACCACTCCGACGGCGGCGAGGATGACGACCCGGCGGAACACGCCGCATGGGCCGAGCGCCTGGCCGAGCTGGGCCGCAACCCGCGCAGCCCGTGGAAGCGGCAGGTGGATGTGATCGAGATCGATGCCAAGCGCGACGCGATCAGCGACAGTGGCGTTGAAATCTGGAATCTGCTCGAGGCGCGCGGCATCCAGAATGTGATGCTCGTCGGCGTGCACACGAACATGTGCGTGCTGGGCCGCCCGTTTGGCCTGCGCAACATGGCGCGCAACGGCAAGAACGTGCTGCTCGTCCGCGACCTGACCGACTCGATGTACAACCCGGCGCGCTGGCCGTACGTGAACCACTTTCGCGGCACCTCGCTGGTCGTCGAGCATATCGAGCAACGGGTCTGCGCGACGACCACCAGCGACCAACTGCTCGGCGGCGAGCCGTTCCGGTTCCGGGGCGACACCCCGCCGCATGTCGTGTTCATGATCGGCGAGAGCGAGTACGACACCGACTCGACGCTGCCGGCGTTTGCCAAGCGACAGCTCGAGTATCGCGGCATCCGCTGCACGTTGGTGCACGTGAATGAAAACGACCCGAACGACTTCGCCGGCCTCGGGGCGCTGAAGGAGGCCGACCTGCTGTTCCTGAGCGTGCGTCGGCGCACGCCGCCCAAGGCGCAGCTCGACCTCGTCCGCGCCCACTTGGCCAAAGGCAAACCGCTCGTCGGCATCCGCACCGCCAGCCATGCGTTCGACCGGGAACCGCCCGGTAAACACCACGCACGCTGGGCCAAATTCGACGACGAAATCCTCGGCGTCGACTACCGCAACCATTACGGCAACCGGCCGCCGAAAGATCCCGCCACCCTCATTCAGGCCACGCCGGCGGGAGCCAAGCACCCCATCCTGACCGGCGTCCCGTACGACGCCTTCGAGGCCAAGTCACACCTTTACAGGAACAAGCCGGTCGCCCCCACCGTCTCGGTGCTGATGGCCGGCACGCTCGCGGGCCGGGACGACATTAGCGAGCCGGTGGCATGGACGAACGAGGCCAACGGCGGTCGCGTCTTTTACACGTCGCTTGGCAGCACCGGTGACTTTGCGCTGCCGGCGTTTCAGCGGCTGCTGCTCAACGGTGTCCTCTGGGCGCTTGAGAAACCGATCCCACCAGCCGACCCTCGAGTGGTCGCCGGAAAATAACCAAGCCATGGCCAGCGAGATCGAACCCATCCAGCCTCAGCAGCCGAAGGTGTCCCATGCCGTCGAGATGCGATCCCGCGCCTTGGCCAACCAGTTTCGCACGGTGAAAAGCTACGGCACCGGCACCCCGGAAATTACGAACATACTGGGCCTGGGCCGGTTGCCCCGGCAGAACATCATCATCGAGGAGGCGCAGCGGATCGTCGCGGAGTTCTCCGCTTATCCTCCCGAGTGGGCGCGACCGTAGGGCGGCGGGAGGGGCGAGTTCCACCTTGACCCATTTTGTTTGGGACGAGGTGGAACTCGTCCCTCCCGTGCCACGAACACCAACTGCGGAGACTACGGCGCAGCCGGCGCGAGCACTTCCTTGCGGTTGATTTTGGACGACGGCGTGGCGTCCGCCTCCAGGTCACCCAGCGCGTATTGCAGGCCGTCGAGGTAATGCTGCAACACGGCCGGGTTCCAGTAGGTGGACTCGTTGTGGCCCAGGTTGGTGTAAAAGACCCGACCGCCCTCGAACGTGCGAATCCACGACACCGGCACGGTGCGCCCACCCTCGGTGTATTGCTTCTTCAACCCCGCATTGCGATCGAGCGGTTTCATCGTCCGCGGCTTGTTCAGGTCGAGGCTCACCAGCACACGCAGCTCGCCCGTGCCGACATACGTCTCCGGCTTGTACTGGTAAATCTCGTCCTTGTGCCAGAAGCCGCCGCCCTTGAAGGCGCGGTTGAGGATGTGCTTCGGGTCGTCGAGCTTGAACGACCACGTGCCGCCGCTGCCCCACGGGTGGCCGTTAAACTGGCCGCCGATCATCCGCGCACCGGCCTTCCACTTGTAAAAGTTGTCACTCGCCGCATGGATACCGGCGACGCCCTTCCCCCCGCTGATGAAGCCAAGGATCGCCTCGCGCTGGGAGTCGTTCTCGAGGGCGAGGCTCGTGGTGTTGTTGAACAGGATCGCGTCATACTGCTTGAGGTTGGCCTTGCTGAACACTGCGTACTCGTCGGCCAGGTCGGCGGTGAACGCGCCGGTCTTTTTACCCAGCTCCTGCATGGCGTAGTTGCCCGCGACGATCGAGGAGTGCACGAACGTCTCGCAGCGGTAAAAGATGAGGATGCGCCGGGTGCGTTTCGGCTTGGCCAAGGCCTTGGCCGGCAGCGCCGCCTCGATTTTCGCCTTCTTGTCTTCGGTCAACGGCTTGAGCCGGTTTTTATCCCAGGCAGCCTGCGCGGCGGTCGCCGCCAGGCCAAGGGCCAACGATGTGATGATGATGTTTTTCATTGGAACAGGAAAGTGAACGGGGCGAACCGTACGCCAGGCGACCGAAATTGTGCAGCTTTTTTATTCCGCGCCCGCGTGACCGCCGCAGCGGGCGCACGTCGGCCCGGCATACGCCGGGAGTGAGAAACCGACATCGTCGAGGTCGGGGTCGAAGCATTGCGTGAACACCGCCGCGAGTATGTGATGCGAAGCGGCCAGCGTCCGCGCCGCGCTGGGCGGTTCGATCGCCGCCATCCGTTCCTGCACATCCATCCGCAGGCCGCGCGGGAACTTGGCCAAGGTCTCCTGCAATTCCTCCGCGTCGGCCGGCTTGAAGAGTACCGCCAGCGACCGGACATGAACATGGTTCAGGTAACGGCGGGTAAACTCCGAGACCATCCCCGGCGGCATCGTCCCGGTGAACGCCATCCGCTCGACGCCCTGCACGAGCGAATCAAACAGCCCGGTCGAGCTGCACTCCGGGCAGTTGGCCAAGCCGCGAAGGTTCTCCACCGCGATGGTGGCCCGCTTGCAGACCGGGCAGCGCCCAGCGGCGGAGGGGGCTTCCTCCGGCAACTTCAGGGTCACATCGCCGCGAAGCTGCATCACCCACGCCGGGCGGGCGGTGCGGTCGATCGCCTGCCGCCGCTCGGCATCCGTCGCCGTGACCCGCAGGTCGTCATCAAGCCGGTCGCGGTTGTAACTGGAGAGGTTTTCGCGGACATGGTCGCGAACCGACAACGGTGCCTGCTGCAGGAACAACCCCGGTGCTCCCTCACGCATCAATTCGACCAGCACCTCCTGCAGTTTCAAGTCGTCCAGCTCGTGAAACAACTCGAACGACAGAATCTCCTCCCGCACGAGGTCCGCCAGGTCGGTGCAGGCGCAGTGGGGGCATTGCGGATACGATTCCTGCAGCTGGGTCGCGGTGTAGGTGGGCATGGCTCTTGGCTCCCGTGGTCGCTTGGCCGGACGCTAACCTGAACCGTCCGCCGAGCCAAGCCGGAGCAACTTACGGGCCACGCCCTTCCGGCTCCGCGTCCGGCACCAGCTCGTCGAGCACCTTGAACGGCAGCTGGAACGGCACCAGCAGCGCCTTCGGGATGTGTTTCAGTTCCAGCGTTGGCTGGGAGAGTGTTCCGCTCAACTCAAATTTGAGCATGCGCTCGATCGGCGACAGCGCCAGATTGAACAACGGCCCCAGCACCGGGCCGATCACCCACGTGTCGCGCAACGCCTCCGCCACGACGCCGCCCTTCCGGATGCGCCCCTCAAAGTCCACCTCCCCCTTGTATTGCAGCCGGATCAGCGCCGACTTGAGTTCCAGATTGCGGCTCGCGACCACGCTGTCCTTGATCGTGAAATCGGCGGTGCCCTCAGAAAATGTGCCCGTGCCCAGCCCCGGCGTCAGACGGTCCAGCACTGGGGCGAAGATGCCGATCAATGGCAGCTCCCACAGGTAACCCTCCTTGAGTGTCACGCTGGACGCCCCGTTCCAGCTCTCCCAGTCGTTCGAGTTGGCGGTGATGTCCAGCGACCCGTCCAGGCGGCCGCTCAGCTCGGACGGTTTTCCAAGGATGTCCGACATCAGGCCGGTCACCTCCGTCCGCTTCGTGTCGAGGTGGAACACCAGCGACGCCGAGCGGTCGGTGTTGAACCGGGACACAAGGTTCCCCCGAAGCTCACCGCCGTAAAACTCGGCGACGATGTTGGTGAGCGTCATCGTCTGCTCGCGCCAAAATATCTCGCCGTTCCGGCGGAGCGATGGGGCGCGTGCACACCCCCCCGCCCCAGTGTGCACCCGGAGCGGACCCCCCGGCGGGTGGCGCCCGGGGCCGGTCGCCACCCACCGGGGGCCCGGCGGCGGCGGCGGCGCGAGGCACCGGTACGGCTCGGGCGCGGGGGCGGTCTCGGGGCCGATCGCCTGCCCACCCGCCATTGGCTCGAGCCGGCTCACCGCGTTGGTCAGGTACAGCCGCCTGGTGCGCGTGTCGTAGCCGAGCCCCTCCACGCCGCCCTCGCCCTCCGGCCGCCGCACCACGGCGTTGGTCATGCCGAGAAACCCATTGGCAAACGTCACCCCGGCCGTGAAACCGTCGACCTGTTGCGCACGAAAGATGAAATTCGTCGCCGCCACCGAGGCGCGGAAGGCGGTGCGCTCCTGCTCGCGCCACCGCCCCCACACCCGCCCCTCGATCACCGGCGGCGTGTTGAACGAAAAATAGTCGAACCCCTTTTTCTGCTTCTCCTCCTCGAGCGCCGGGGTGACCGCGTGCGGGTCGATGCTGCTGCGGAAGTCGATCTGAAAATCCTGCGTCCCGGTATGCGAGCGCAGCGCCATGCGCACCTCCCCCTCCGGCCGCTTGGCCACGAGGTTCGGCAGGCGCCAGGTGAGGTTCGAGTAGACCAGATCGCTTCGCGCCGACTCGACCTCAACCCCGCGAAAGCGCATCGGCCCCGAGGTCACCTGACCGTTGAGCGTCAGCGTCGGCCGCACCTCGGCGCGCCAGTCCGGTTTCGGGTTGGTCCATTCCGGCAGCGTGGCGCGCACCGAGCCGGTGACCGTTGGTGCCTCGTCCCACTGGTATTGCTTGAGCCACCGCTGCGCCTTCGGCGTGAGCAGGTCGAACGCATGGTGCAGGTTGAAATCGGCCCGGCCCGCCGCCTTGGCCAAGCGGGTGGCGACGTCCAGTTCGGCCGTGCCGCTCACGCTGCCGCCGTACACCCTGGCATCGAGCCGGCTGATGGCCAGACGCGGCGCGCGCCAGTCGCCGGCGAGCGCCACGTCGGCAATCGCCAACCCTTTCTCGCCGGTGATGCCGTTGGCCAAGCCGCTGAAATCCGCCTCATACGGCGCGAGCTTGGCCCACTGCCCCCAGCTATCATCCGTCTCCGGCGGTGAACCGGCCCGGGCCAGGCTGCCGCTGAGTGTCACCGACTCCACCGCCGCCTTGGACACCGCCGCTTGGCCAAGCGACAACGCGAAACGGACGTGGTCGGGAACGGCGTTGGTGCCTGACCGCGGCGCGGTGACCGTCGCCGTCGCCGATCCGATTTTTGCCGTCGCCGTCGCCAAGCCGGTGACACGGAGCGACCCCGCGATGCCGTCCGGGTCATCCAGATTCAACTCGACTGCCAACGCCTCCAGTGATCCCTCCGGCATCGTCGCCCCAACGGCCGTCAACGCCACGCGGCCGGTCATCGCGCCGGGGCGCGTCGCGTCGCCGTCGAGCCGCAGCTCGAGACTGGGCGTGTCGCGGAAGCTGAACGTCTCGCGGCGCTTGGCCAAGCCGGCCAGGCCAGCCTTGAACGGCTTGAGCTTTTCCGAGAGCCCGTTGGCGGTGAGCGGCTCGGCGCGGGACTCCCGGGCAGCGGACGGCGCCATCGCATTGGCCAGGCTCACGGTGGCGTCCACCGAGACGCCCATCACGTCGCCGGTCAGGTTTGTTGCTGTCAGCGTGCCGGAGCGGGCCAGGCGCAGCTCGGCCTCCGGCCAACTGACCCGGATCGGCGGCAGGTTGGTGCCGCCATCAGCCAGTTGCGCATCCAGTTGAAACCGGGCGAGGGAGAACTCCCGGACGGCGGCCCGGCCCGCGAACAGCGCGCCGTAATCGGGGCGGAAAACGCCCGAGCCGACGGTGACGCCAACCCTGCCGGCGGCATCCGCCTGGCCAAGCCGCAGTTGGGCGGCGCGCCAGGCACCGTCCCAGTCCATCCGAAGCCAGTCGAAATCGAGCTGGACACCGCGCTTTGCCAAGCGCGCCTGCAGGCTGCGCTTGGCAAAGCCCGGCAGCCCGGATTGATTCAAATAAAGCGCCGCCCCGGCGAGCGTGAGCAGCAGCACGATGCCGACGCGCAGCGGCCAACGCCACCAGCGCCGTTTGCGAACAGGGGTCTTTGATTCTTCAGGCACAAAAACAGAAGCCGAACCTCCGAAGCAGGTCAGACACAAAAACCGGCGGAGCATTCAATCGCCGACCGACGAGAATAGGATACCGCAAGCGAAGAAGAAAGGTTACTGGCTGCCGCGACCGGGATGGCGGATGTTACTGCAGTTTTTGGATCGCGGCGCGGTTCTGCCGGAGCAGCTCGTCCACCATGTCGAGCGTGGCCTCGAACACCGCCACGTCGCCGTCGCTCATCCAGTGGTCGATGTACACGACCTTGGCCTTGGCACCCGCACCCCCACCAGCCGCTCCTGCAGCGGCAGCCGGGGCCGCGGCTGCGGCGGGGGTGGCTGTGGGATCCACTTTTTCCATCCCGGCGGGAAACGCCTTGTCCTTGTCCAGCAGCAAAAAAGCGGCCCCCTTTGGGTCGTTCACGAACAGCAGCGGCTGCTCGGTGAGGGTGACTGCGTAGTTCGCCTCGACCGCCACCGGCCAAGGGAGCGTGGCCGGGAACGGCCGCCGAAGCTCGGTGCCGGACGGGCTGGCGGCGCTCTCGGTTTTCCACTGCCTGAACTTGGCCAGGGCGTTCCGGATTTGGGGCATGTCCGCGGCGGAGAAGGTGCCGAACCCGGGATCAAAAATCGGCCGGCTGAACAGGAGGGAAATCGAGATCACCGGCCCCTTCGTTTTTGGCTTGTCCTTTGGGGAGGCTTTTTTGCGCTGGTCGGCAACCCTCGCGGTGTCGTCGAGATGGTTCACGGACACCTCGACGGCGTTTAAGGCCTGAAAGCTGTTGTCGTCCCGGTACCGGCTGACGTACTCGTCGCGGGTCAGCAGTTTGCCGCCGCCCGGCGCGACGTAAAAATCGGTCTTGCTGCCCAGCTCCAGCGGGGTTTGGGCGCACAAAAGCGGGCCGCCCAAGAGCAGAAGCCACATCGTTAATTTGGTTTTTTGCGTCGTCACGCGCGTGTCAGCCAGCCAAACCCGTGCCAAATGTAGACGGTTCGATGGCAAAAAGAAGGGTGGAATCCGCCGACTTGAAGGGGTTAGGGAAACTGGGAGCAAGGCTAGTCCGCCAACCGGAGGAGATATGTGGCGGGCAACCGGAATGAGCGCCCCACTCCCAGTCGTTTCCCCAAACAACGTCGTAGCAACCCGAAGAACGACGTCAGCCACTCCTTTAGCACCGGTTATGCCAAGCCAAATCCAAGGCAAAAAGTCCGCTTTTTGGCCGGTTCAACGCTTGGCCAAGCGGGGGTGATGTGAGACCGGCGCTCGGAATGCGTGAAGCCCACGCAGGAAGCGGATGCGCTTCGCCGGGCGGAAGGAGCAACGGGAGGGGCAAGTTCAACCTTGCCCCATTTTCAATGGAAAAGGGTGGGACGAGGTGGAACTCGTCCCTCCCGAATGAACCGGCGGCTGGTCAATTCTCGCGCTCCGCTTGGCCTACTCTCCCCCGTCGCCCGCGGCCAGCACGGCGCGGTAAAAACGGGTGCCCTCAGCCCACGTCTCCTTGGCCAAGGCGGCCGCGCTGGCAGCGTCGGTGTAGACGGCATTGCCGGTGTCGTCGGTGGTGACCGTGGCCAAGGCGCTCCAGGCGTTCAGGTCGGTGCTGAACTGCAACTCATACCCGGTTGCGGGATCGCCCGTGACGGCGAGCTGCAGCCCCCCGTCGGTGATGCCCACGACGGCCAAGGTCGGTTCCGTTTCCGGCTCCGGCTCAACGACCGGCACTTCCGGTATGAATACATTGTCGATGAACGCCGCGTCCATCCCGGCGAAGGTACTGGGATCCTTCCGGTAACGCCACTCAAGCCGGTTGTTGCCGGCCTGCAGCGGGAATTCGAACTGCTTCCAGTTCACGCGGCCGGACCACTTGGCCAGCACGCGGCCGTTTACCGCGAACTCGAGGTAATCCCAATCCTGCTCCGAGCTGATTTTCACGAAGAACGACCCGGTTCCGGCGCCGGTCTCCCGCTCGAGCACGAGGATCGACTCCTGCGCGTCGGTGATCTTGCCGGAGCGCAGCGCGTAGCTGCCCTCGTACACCTGATCCGTCTGCGCGTACCACGGCTTGTTGCCGGAGCTGCTCCAGCCGGAATCCGGCGGGATCGTTCCCGTCTCGAAGGTGGTCAGGCCCGGCACCGGCTGGTCGTTGTCGAGCACGGTGATCGTCGCAGTCAATTCGCCCACCAGCGTCAGGCCGGCAGACGGGTCGGACAACGTGACGGCCAGCTGTTCGGTCGGCTCCTCATCGAAGTCGTCCACAATGCCGATGATCAACGAAGTGGAGGCCGCTCCCGGGGCAAAGGTCAGCACGCCGGTCGCGGCGGCGTTGTAATCGTCGTCCGCCGTCGCGGTGACGGCGGTGACGGCGTAATTCACGGTGGACTCCTCGCCCAACCCGCCAAACCGGCTGACGGCCAGCACGACCTCCCCGTCGCTTTCGCGCACCTCGTACGCCAACTGGTCCAGGCTGGCGGAACTCTCGTTGTCGATCACCACCACCTCCAGCGAGGTGCGGCCACCCAGGTCGATGCCCACGGCGTCGCTGGTCAGCTCGATGGTGAACGACTCGGATCCCTCGGCCAGTTCGTCATCCAGCAGGCTGATCGAGATCGTCGCCTCGCGGCCGCCCTTGTCGAAGCTGATGTCGCCGGCCACAGCGGTGAAGTCCTCGCCCTGCTTGGCCGTGCCGTCCACGGTCTTGTACTGGACAGTCACCGGTTCCTGCACCTTGCCGGAGCGGATGACTTTCAGCTCATACGTGGTCGCGCCCTCGTCGTACTCGATGCGCGGGGTGCGGAACTCCACCCGGCCGAGCGCGAACTGCTCGCCGCCGAAAACGCGGGTGATGTTGTTTTGATCGTACTCACCCACCCGGGTGAACTGGCCGCCGAGCAGAATGTTGCCGTCCGGCTGCAGTGCCACGGTGAACACCGGGCCGTTGGCGCCCTCACCGGGATCGAAGTTCCGGTCGAGCTCGCCGTTGTAATGCAGCCGGGCGTAACTGTTCCGCGAGTACCCGCTGATCTCGGTGAATTCGCCGCCGATGATGACCTTGCCATCGGAGAGTGTGCCGACGTCAAACACCGCGCCGTTGATGCCGACGACCGCGCCGCCCCAAGCCTCGTCGAGGATGCCGTTCGGCTGCAGCCGGGCGACGTACGGGTAATCCTTGGTGTCCACGGTGGTGAATTCCCCGGCGATGATAATGCCGCCATCCTGCTGGAGGCCCACTGAGTGGACGATGCCGTTGGCCCCCATGCCGGGTGAGAACTCGGCGTCGGGTGTGCCGTCGGGATTCAGGCGGGCGACCTTGCCGAAGCTGCCGCCGGAGACGATCCCGAACTCACCCACCACGACCAGCTTGCCGTCCAGCTGAATGGCGATGTCGCGGATCGGCTTGTCGGCGCCGGTGCCCACCGCAAAGGTGGTGTCGAGCGTGCCGTCGGGATTCAGGCGGGCGATGTTCTTCGCGGCCTCGCCGGCGATTTTCCTGAAGTCACCCCCGAGGACGATGCCGCCGTCGGGCTGGATCGCCACGGCAAACACCTCGCCCTCCACGCCGGCACCGATGGTGAAGGTGGTGTCGTACACGCCGTCCGCATTGAGCCGGGACGCCGACAACACTGCGTTGCCATCCACGAAGGTGTAGCGGCCGCCCGGGATCGGCTTGCGATCCGGCTGGACGCCCAGCGACCAGACGATGTCGTCAAGGCCGGTGCCGACGTTGAAGCTGCTATCGACATAGCCATCCGGATGCAGGCGGCTGACGTGGCCGTAGTTCACGCCGCCGACGCGGGTGAAGTCGCCACCCAGCAGGATGCGCTCATCCCGGTCAACGATGATGCTGAACACCGGGCCGTTGGCGCCGCCCTGCAGTTTGAAGCCGGGGTCGACGCCGCCGGGCATTTCATCATCAATGATGGTCACCTCCACGCTGATCGAATCGCCCAGAGTCGCCGAGCCTTCCAGCGCGATTTCCGGTGACACGCTGGCGGCGGTCAGGTTGAGCAGGAACGTCTCGAGCCCCTCCATCTCGATGTCGTCGATGATTGGCACCACGATGACGGCGGTGTCCTGGCCGGCCTCGAACGTGACTTGGCCGGCGCCCTTCAAGTAATCGACCGTGTTTTGCGCCGTGCCATCGGTGACGTCGTACTCGATCAGGACCGGGTTGACGACACCGCCGGTGCGGCTCACCTGAACCGCGAGCGGCCCGCCGTTCTCCGCCGTCTCCACGACGTCCACGGTCAGGTCAAAGGAACATTCGTCATCGATGATCCCAACGACCGCAGTTGCCTGGTCGGCAATGTAACCGGCCTCGGGGTTGCTCAGGATCATGCCGAACAGTTCAAGCGGCTCGGTCTCGATGTCGTCGAGGATCGGGACCGCCACGAGGGCCAAGCTCGTATCTACGGGGAACTCGATCCGCACGCCGTCGCTCCCGTAATCGACGTTCGGCTCAGCCTCGCCCTCGGCCGGGTTGGTCGTGTCAAACAGGGCCACCCAGTCGTTGGGCACGGCCTCGTTCACGTGGATCAACTCCCATACGCCGTCCACCTGGTTGTAAACCGCGGCAATCGCCGGGTCGTACGGATCCGGTCCCGATTCCTCGGGCTCATCCCCGCCATCGCCATCGCCATCGCCATCGCCATCGCCATCGCCATCGCCATCGCCAT
>JACKQG010002307.1_pt1 | contig 25138 bp, 36 predicted proteins | sample 8237621 | NCBI WGS metagenome assembly JACKQG01 (sample SAMN15677084, study PRJNA649215) | marine metagenome | biome: marine; feature: Black Sea; material: saline water; isolation source: suspended particulate matter (SPM) from the Black Sea western gyre | collected 2013-06-09/2013-06-10 | depth... | reverse complement strand
GCGACAAAACGTACTAGAACGCCGAGTCAAGCTCTACCGAGCGACCACCGAGCCCTTCACCAAGAAGACTCTCGACCGCATCGGAGCGCAAGGCAAACAAAGACGAACACGTCACAGGTGAAAAATTATGATTGAACTTCCAATATATGACAAAAAAGGCAAGCAAGTCGAGACCTTAAAAATCGATGAAGCAACGCTCGGATCCGAGGTCCGTCCTACCCTGCTTAAGCAGGCGTATGTGATGTTCCACTCCAACCGCCGCCAAGGTTCTGCAAGAACCAAGAGTCGCGGTATGGTCGAAGGGTCCACGCGAAAAATTTACAAGCAAAAGGGTACTGGCAACGCACGAATGGGCCAAGTCCGCTCCAACATCCGAAAGGGTGGTGGTGTTACATTTGCAAAGACTCGAACACACGAAAACTTCCGCAAAGACATGCCCAAGAAAATGCGACAACTTGCTAACCGCAACGCGCTTCTTGCGAAACTCGTTGATGGCGAAGTGAAATGCATCGTTGATCTCGATTTTGCATCGCCAAAGACAAGAGACTTCAAGGCAATCCTTGACGCAGTTGGCATTGACCGAAGTTGTCTTGTTGCGGTCGACAGTGAAAACCGAAACGCTGCAGTATCAGCACGAAACATTGAAAATGTCGACACTATCCGAGTTGACCAACTGAATGTTTTTGAATTACTTAACCATCGCTACCTCATCGTAGATAAGGCATCGATGGAAGCATTCCTAGATGGATCTGCTTGGAAAAATGATGAGGAGGCAGCCTAATGGAAGTCACAACAGTCATTAAAAAACCACTTGTCACTGAAAAGTCAACATTTGGCGTGAGCATGAACAATCGCTATGTCTTTGAAGTTGATAAACGTGCGGACAAGGGTCAAATTAAACGTGCCGTAGAAGAAATTTATGGTGTTCGTGTTCTTTCAGTTGCAACTCAGGTTCGCAAGGGCCACATGAAACGAAACCGGATGGGTTGGTTTAGGGTTGGCAATCAAAAGCGCGCTGTCGTGAAACTGCATGCGGAGGATCGCATCGAACTCTTCTAAGAGTGAGCGAATAAACAATATGGCTATTAGAGTTTATAAACCAACTACACCAGGTCGTCGAAATGCTTCCGTGAACCTTCACGTTGAAGTGACAAAGAAAACACCTGAAAAATCGTTGCTCGCCCCAATCAAAAAGAACGGTGGACGCAACAACCAAGGCAAAATTACTGTTCGCGGTCGCGGTGGTGGCCACAAACGGCGGTACCGAAAAATCGACTTCCGCCGATTGAAAGACGACATGGTCGCAACAGTGATTGGCATCGAATACGATCCAAATCGTAGTTGCCACATTGCGCTTGTGCAATACGAAGATGGAACCAAACGATACATTTTGGCTCCGCGCAACTTAACCGATGGCGACACAGTCAAGAGTTCAGAAAGTGCAATTGAGCCAAAGGCTGGCAATTGTATGCCTTTGAAATATATTCCAACTGGTTTGACAGTGCACAACATTGAATTTGAGCCAGGAAAGGGTGGCGCACTCTGTCGCTCTGCAGGAGCAGCAGCAAGGTTGAGCAACCGCGAAGGTCGTTGGGCAACTGTTGTCTTGCCTTCTGGCGAAATTCGCCAAGTTTCAGTTGAATGCCGCGCAACCATCGGGCAGCTTGGAAATACCGATCATCAAAATGTCAAACTTGGCAAAGCTGGACGTAACCGTTGGCTTGGCAAACGTCCAAAAGTACGTGGTATGGCGATGAGTCACCACGATCACCCGCTTGGTGGTGGCGAAGGTCGATCCAAGGGCGGACGTACACCTGCGAGTGCCTCTGGTACGAAATCCAAGGGTGGTCGCACAAGGCAACGTGGTAAATGGACGGATGCGCGTATTCTCCGTCGTCGTAAGAGTAAACGTTACGGTCAATTAAAGATCTGATTTAGGAAGAAGATATGTCAAGATCACTCAAAAAAGGTCCATTTGTAAACGAAAAGCTTTATCGCAAGGTAGAAGCTATGTCCTCTTCGTCGAAAAAAACACCAATCAAAACATGGTCGCGTGCTTGCACGATTGTGCCAGAATTTGTTGGTTTTACATTTGCGATTCATAATGGCAGGCAGTTCAACGACGTGCTCATCACCGAAGATATGGTTGGCCACAAACTTGGCGAGTTCTCGCCCACGCGTTTGTTTCGCGGTCACACCAATAAGAAGGAAGGCATCAAGTCGTAACACTTGAAGGTTTTACTTATGACGTATAAAGCAACACATAAATATGCTCGAATCTCGCCACGCAAGGCACGGCTTATTGCTGATTTGATTCGAGGGAAAAAAATCGACGACGCGCTTTCGCAATTGGAGTTTTCTAAGAAGCGAGCGGCGTGGTATTTCAAAGCTGTATTAAACAGTGCAATCGCGAACGCTGAAGAGCAAGACGCAGATGTTTCGAACCTATACGTTGCGGAATCACGCGTAGATGAAGGCTCAGTCATCAAGCGATGGCGACCAAAAGATCGTGGTCGAGCACACCCGATTCACAAACCTACTAGCCACCTCATCATCTCTGTTGGAGAGAAAAATTAATGGGACAAAAAGTTCATCCATTTGGATTCAGAGTTGGTGTTACCGAAGGGCACAAGTCACGTTGGTATGCACCAAAAGCACTCTTTGCAGAGTTACTCGTCGAAGATTATCGCATTCGCGAATTCGTTGACAAGCGCCTCAATCGAACGCCACCCTTTGCGGCGGTTTCAGATATCTTGATTGAGCGTACTCGTGAAGAACTCACCGTAATTGTAAAAACAGCACGCCCCGGCCTTGTTCTTGGACCAAAAGGTGCTGAAATTGACAAGCTCGTAGCAGACCTTCAAGCGATGACAGGCCGTAAGGCACAAGTCAAAATCTTAGAAGTTATGAACCCAGACACCGATGCTCGACTCGTTGCAGAAGCAGTTGGTGAGCAAATGCGTAAACGAGGTAATTTTAGGCGCATGCTCAAGCAACGCGCAGAATCTGCAATGCAGCATGGCGCTAAAGGAATTCGGATTCAAATTTCAGGCCGCCTTGGTGGCGCTGAAATGGCGCGTAAGTTTATCGTTCGAGAAGGTTCCATTCCACTATCTACGCTGCAAGCGAATGTGGATTATGCACTCGTTCATACGGAAACAACGTATGGAATTATTGGCGTAAAGGTTTGGATCTATAAAGGTATGTACACAGACGCAGAAGAAGAGCAAGTAGACTCAAGAGCAGCTGGTGCTCGTGGGCGTGCTCGAGGTCGTCGTTAAGTTTTTAGAAGCTGACCCTGTCACAAGGGTTTATTAAGGAGATCGTCCGATGCCACGGATGCCAAAACGAATTAAGTTCCGCAAACAAATGCGCGGTAAAATGAAAGGCAATGCTACACGAGGAAACTACGTGGCATTTGGCGATTATGGTTTGCAAGCACTTGGTACACACTGGGTCTCTGCAAGGCAAATTGAAGCAGGCCGTATTGCGGCGCAGCACTTTCTTCGCCGTCAAGGCAAGATTGTTATTCGCGTCTTTCCGGACAAGCCGATTTCTAAGAAACCTCTTGAAACCCGAATGGGTAAAGGTAAAGCAGACACGGATTTTTGGGCAGCACGCGTGAAGCCCGGAACAATTCTGTTTGAAGTAAGTGGCGTGCCTGAAGAGATGGCTAAAGAAGCCCTGGCTCGGATTGCGCACAAAATGCCTGTACGTTGTCGGTTTGTAGGACGGAGGCTTTCTGTTTAACGCAACAGCGTTAGAACAGAGAAGGAAAAATTATGAAAGCAAAAGCAGTACATAAACTAGGAGATGAAGAGTTAACAATCGAAGTAGACAATCTTCGAAAGAAACTCTTTGAGCTCAAGACACAAGGCGTTACTGAGAAGATTCAAAATACTTCCCAGTACGGCAAAATTCGTAAGGACATCGCGCGATTGCTCACGGAGCAAACAGTGCGAAGCAAGGCGTAAATCATGAGTCATTTAAAAGACATAATAGTTCCCGAAAACGCATCTCGCAAAACTGGCATCGTAACTTCGGATGCTCGCGACAAAAGTTGCAAGGTTGAGATTCAATTTTCTGTGAAGCACCCTAAATACGGCAAGTACATTCGCCGCCGAACACTCATTCAAGCGCACGACGCTAACAATGAAGTGAAACTTGGCGACAAGGTAGAAATAGCTGAATGCCGTCCCATCTCAAAAACAAAATCATGGGTAGTTACCCGTGTCGTTGAGGCAGCTACCGCGTAACCGCGTTGTCGAAGGAATACAACAATGATCCAAAAAGAATCAAGATTAGAAGTTGCTGATAACAGCGGTGCAAAAGAGGTGCTTGTCATTAGTGTCCTTGGTGGATCAACCGCTAGAGGCAAATATACAAGGCGAACTGCAGGAGTTGGCGATCGTGTCGTTTGTGCTGTGAAGAAGGCATTACCTAATTCGCAAGTGAAATCCGGCGACAAAATCCGCGCAGTTATCGTTCGCACGAAGTACCCAACCCGAAGAAAAGATGGTTCCTACGTTCGATTTGATTCCAACGCTTGTGTGTTGCTCAATGAAGATTTAAACCCAACGGGCACTCGCATTTTCGGTGCAGTTGCTCGTGAATTACGTGAAAAGAACTACATGAAAATTGTTTCACTCGCATCGGAGGTAGTGTAATGCCAAGGCATATCAGAACAGGTGACACAGTAATGGTGACCGCAGGCAACGACAAGGGCGCTGTTGGCGAAATATTACGTGTCTTAATGAAGAAGGACCGTGTTGTTGTGAAGGGTGTAAATGTTCGTTCAAAGAACATCAAGCCAACGCAAGCAAATCCAAACGGTGGAGTTATCAAACAGGAAATGCCAATCCACATGAGTAATGTAAGCCCAGTGGTTGAAGGTAAGCCAGCACGACTCCGGTTTGAAACACAAAAAGATGGCGCGAAAGTTCGTATTGGCGTCGTTCGAGATGACAAAGGTAAAAAAGTTGAAAAGATCCTCGGTGAAGTGCACTCCGCCGACGCTCGCTCAACAGGAAAATAAGTCATGACAGCAACTATTGACAAACCAAGATTAGAAACTCTTTACGCAGACGAAGTGCGAGCAAAAATTATCAAGGAATTTAACCTTGGGAACGTCTCGCTTGCACCAAAACTCGTAAAGATTACTGTAAACGTAGGTATCGGTCGTTTTCTTGATAACCAGAAACTCAAACCAGAGATTAAAGACACGGTTATCGCAACGCTTACGCAAATAACCGGTCAAAAGCCAATTATGTTATTCGCGAAGAAATCCGTTGCGAACTTTAAAGTTCGCGAAGGTGCACCTTCTGCGTTTATGGTCACTATACGTGGCGATAAAATGTGGCAATTCCTAGATAGATTGATTTCGCTTGCGATTCCTCGAATCAAGGACTTTAGAGGCCTGAAAGATACTGCATTTGATAAAGCGGGTAACTATTCGATGGGCTTAACAGAACAAGCAGTATGGCCAGAAATTAACATGGCTGAGGTTCACTTCCAACACGGTATGAACATCAACCTTGTATTTGAAAATTCAACACCCGAGATGAGCAAATCAGTTTTGGCAGAACTCGGTATGCCCTTTGTACGGGAAGAGGAGTAAGGAAAAAACATGGCAAGCAAACGTGTATTTGAACAAATGAAACGAGAACCAAAGTTCTCAACTCGCAAAAAAAATCGATGCCAAATCACTGGTCGTGGTCGTGGCGTGTACCGAAAATTTGGCATTAGCCGAATCATGCTTCGCCAATTGGCACTTGAAGGCAAGATTCCGGGAATGCGTAAGGCGAGCTGGTAAATAGAGAAGTTTCACATTGCGCTGCATTGTGCAGTCGCCATGTATTTGGAGTATTAGAAATGTCACAACAAGACCTCACATCAGACATGCTTACACGCATACGAAACGCAGTGCGCAACCACGCACCGTTAGTTTCATGTCTCAATAATAAACTCAATAGAGGTATTGCTCAAGTTCTCAAAGACGAAGGCTTTATTGATACCTTTGACGTCATCGACGATGGTCGCCAAGGTCGCCTTGATGTTCACTTGCGGTATGGTGAACGAGGAGAGAAAGTTATTAACACAATTACACGAGAATCAAAACCCGGTTGCCGAGTCTACCGAGGCGTTGAGGATCTCCCAAGACCTCTTGGTGGCCTTGGGATTGCAATTGTTTCAACAAGTAGTGGAATTATGAGCGACCGTCGCTGCCGACAAGAAAAAGTTGGCGGTGAGGTTGTAGCAACCGTCGAGTAAGACGCGAAGAGGATTAACTATGTCACGTATCGGAAAACAATCCATTGCAATACCTTCAGGTGTTGAAGTTACATTGAACGCTACTAATCGCTCGATTAATGTCAAAGGTCCAAAGGGCAATTTGAATTTTGGTTGGCGCTCAGAGGTGGACGTGCAACACAATGAAACAGACAAACAAATTTGTTGTGAAATCGCAGAAGGTACTGAAGCAACTCGTCAAGCCAGAGCACTGTGGGGCACAACACGCAGTTGCATCAATAACATGGTTGAAGGTTGCAAAAAGGGCTTTACAAAGAAACTTAAAATCGTTGGCGTTGGCTGGAATGCTAAAGCACAAGGGCAAACAATTGTCTTAAGCATCGGTTACTGCCACACGGTAGATTTAGTCGCGCCAGAGGGCGTAACTTTCGAAGTTGAAAAAGGCACGCAAATTACAATTACAGGTGCGGATAAACAAGCAGTCGGTCAATTCGCTGCAGTTATTCGATCCAAACGTGAACCAGAGCCATACAACGGCAAAGGGATTATGTATCACGACGAAGTCATTATTCGTAAGCAAGGAAAAGCATTTGGCGTCTAATGTAGCCGAAGGAATTTAAGATGAACCGCATTACAGCAAGAATTAAACGATATACAAGGCGCAAAAGAAGCGTTCGCAAGAATGTCTTTGGAGCACCTACGAAGCCGCGCCTTACAGTTACCCGTACGGGTAAAAACATGTACGCGCAATTGATTGACGATACATCTGGTCGCACACTTTGTTCAGCCTCGACTATTGAAAAGGATGGCAAAGTCAAAGCAGGAAGCAATTGTGATGCTGCAAAATCAATTGGAAGCAGGATTGCAGAAAAAGCAAAAAAAGCAGGCATCGAAACGGTCGTGTTTGATCGTAACGGATACAGATTTCATGGTCGTGTGAAAGCCCTTGCTCAAGGCGCTCGTGAAGGTGGACTAAAGTTCTGAGGAACGGACAAGATTTATGAATAAAAATAAAAATAAAAATTACGAAGAAGACAAGAGCGGCATCGATTCAAACACAGTCGGTGTGTATAGAACTGCAGCGACTGTAAAAGGTGGCCGCCGGTTTAGTTTTTCAGCCATGATAGTTTGCGGTGACCGTCAAGGTCGCGTTGGGCTTGGTTACGGCAAAGCGAACCAAGTTCCAAATGCAATCGAAAAGGCGCAAAAGAAAGCAAAACGCGAAATGCGCGAATTCCCACTAACGGGAACAACCATTCCGCATGAAGTAACTGGTCGATTTGGTGCTTGCAGTGTTCGACTCGTTCCAGCATCGCCAGGTACTGGCGTTATCGCTGGTGCAGTCGTCCGCGCAGTACTCGATCTCCTTGGAGTACAGGACTGCCTTTCAAAGGCGTATGGTTCGACGAACAATAAGAACCTAACAAAAGCTGTAATTGATGGCTTACAACAACTTCGTTCGCGCGAAACGGTTGAACGACTTCGAAAAGTGACTATTGAAAAAACACATACTGAAACATCCCACGAAGCAGCACCCGTTGCCGTTTCCGTTGCTACTGATGAAAGTATAAGCGAGGAAGTGACTGCGTAAAGTCGCTTTTTGCTCTGGAGATATTAACACCTATGATGATTCATGAAATAACAGAAAAAGCAGGCAAGTATAAAACTCGCAAGCGAATTGGCCGAGGCCACGGTAGTGGCTCTGGCAAGACAAGTGGGCGAGGGCACAAAGGTGCGAAGTCTCGTTCTGGTTACTCAAGACGCCCAGCGTTTGAGGGTGGCCAAATGCAATACTTTAGGCGTATACCAAAGCGCGGCTTTACCAATGCCGACTTTAAGACGGTTTATCATATTGTTAACCTTGCTGCACTCGAAGCTCGCTTCGAAAAAGGCGCAACAGTAGACGCGACGTCACTTGTTGAGGCTGGTTTAATACGCAACTTTAAGAACCCTGTAAAGATTCTTGGACAAGGCGATCTTACGATTGCCCTCAATGTGACTGCAAATAAGTTTTCTGATTCAGCGCTCAAGAAAATTGAAGCGGCTGGCGGAAGCGTAACAGTCATTGAAAAGAAAAAGTGGGTACGCGCGTATGCTGCAAAGCCAAAGAAAAAGGCTAAAGCGGATACTCCAGAGACCACAGAACAAACGGACACCGAAACAAACGAGTAAGGTTTTTACTGCATGCTTAGAGCAATCATAAACATCTTTAGAATCCCAGAACTACGCAACCGAGTGTTCTTTACGTGCACGATGATTGCGATTTACCGCATTGGTTTTTGGATTCCACTTGCTGGTGTTAACCAACAGCAAATGGTTGAAGCGGCATCAAAAGCAACTGAGGATGCGAGCGGTTGGGGTAAATTCCTCGACTACGCCTCTATTTTCTCTGGTGGCTCATTTTCGCAGTCGACAATTTTCGGCCTGGGCATTATGCCCTACATTACGGCGTCTATCATCTTCCAACTCTTGCAATCAGTGTTGCCAAAGTTGCAAGAACTGAAGAAGGAAGGCGCTTCTGGCCAAGCTAAAATAACGGAGTGGACACGGTACGCCACGGTTGGCATGTGTTTTATTCAAGCAATGATGTGGCTGAAGTTTATCGCCGCACAAGGATTGATTCGTCCTGAATTTTTAAATCCTGGTGGCCTCCTCGTCTTCTATATCGCGGGTGTTACAGCGCTTACCGCAGGTAGTGTATTCTTGATGTGGCTAGGCGAACAGATAGATAAATACGGTATCGGGAACGGAGTCTCCCTCATTCTTACGGCAGGCATTGTGGCGCGAATGCCCCAAGCACTCGAATGGGTGTGGGGTAACTTTAGTACTTCTCAACAAGCAACAAGCGGTCAAATTGGTATTTTAGGCGTGGGCTTTTTGATAGGTGCGTTTGTCTTTGTTGTAGCGGGTGCTATTCTCATTACAGTCGCACAGCGTAGAATTCCAATCCAGCAAGCAAAACACACTCGCGGTCGAAAAACCTACGGTGGTGGTCGCCATTATTTGCCATTGCGTGTCAACCATGCAGGCGTTATGCCAATTATCTTTGCTAGTTCGCTATTGATATTCCCTTCAGCATTTTTTGGTTATCTTCAATCAGCAGCCTCAGCGTCGCCGGATCCATCTAACTGGTGGATTGCAGCAACGACATTCTTGAACGCAAATTTCCAAATGGGCGAGTACCCGTATATCGTGCTTGAGATTACATTGATCTACTTCTTTAGTTACTTCTGGACAACGATCGTGTTTAGCCCTGAAGATATGGCAAGGCAACTTCGGGACAACGGTAGTTTCATTCCCGGCTTACGCCCAGGACCCAGAACTGCGGAGTACTTAGAAACAGTTGTGGAACGCATTACGTATGTAGGTGCTGGATTCTTGGCAGTCATTGCCGTCATCCCGTCGATCGTTTCAAAAGAAATGCAGATTCCATTCTTCGTTTCAAGTTTCTTGGGTGGAACAGGGTTATTGATTGTTGTGAGTGTTGGTCTTGACTTGATTCAGCGAATTGAAGCGAACCTCCTCATGCGTAATTACAAAGGATTTCACGATGCACCTGTACGAAGTCGTTCAAGCGCATCATCAAGGAGACCCAGCGGTGCATAAGCGGTACACACATGGCTAAAGAAGAAAAAATTACACTCGACGCTGAAGTAGTTGAAGCGTTACCTGATGCAAGGTTCAAAGTGAAACTTGAAAACGGACACGAAATTCTCGCGTACATCAGTGGGAAAATGCGCCGGTTTTACATCCGAATTTTGCCAGGTGATAAAGTCACCGTCGAGATAAGCCAGTACGACATGTCCAAGGGACGAATAACATACAGACACTAATTCGCAAGAATGAAGAGGTAAGAATTATGAAAGTAAAAAGCAGTATTAAACGAAGAACGAAAGATTGCCAAATCGTCATACGAAAAGGCAAGCGGTACGTTATCAACAAGAAGAACCCAAGATTGAAAGCTCGGCAGGGCTAAGCTGCGGCTTACTCACGAGATTGGAGAACATATATGCCACGTATTGCAGGTGTAGACATCCCAGAAAACAAAAAGGTGCGATATTCGCTCCGATATATCTACGGCATCGGCCCAAAGATTGCGGACGATATTCTCGAAGAATCTGGCATCAATCCCGACACAAAAGCTAGTGATCTTACAGATGACGAAGTCGGTCGAATTGCTGCGTACCTCGATACAAACTTGATGGTTGAGGGTACCCTTCGTCGTCAAGTACAACAAAACATTCAGCGCTTACGCGATATTCGATCTTATCGAGGCGAACGTCATCGTAAGGGCTTGCCAACACGTGGGCAGCGAACTCGTTGTAACGCTCGGACTCGAAAGGGTCGTAAGAAGACTGTTGCAGGTAAGAAGGGCGTGAAGGGTTAAGAAGGTGAACCGACACGTTGTCGTTTCACTCGCAAGGTTCCAGCGAATTTATTATGGAACCGCATGAGCGAAAAAGGATAGAGAATTATGGCTAAGAAAAAAATACGTAAAAATATTGGCAAGGCAATTGTCCATGTCAAAGCAACATTTAACAATACGATTGTCACGATGACGGATCTCAGTGGCGAAACACTATGTTGGGACTCTGCTGGCACCGTTGGATTCAAGGGTGCTCGTAAAGCGACACCCTTTGCTGCTGCACGTGCAGCAGAAAAAGTTGCCGTGAAAGGTCGCCGTATGGGCGTCACGGAAGTTGAAATTCGCGTAAAGGGTCCCGGTAGTGGTCGTGATTCTGCAATCACAGCACTCGAGCAAAACGGCTTGAGAATTACTGCAGTTGAAGACCACACTGGTGTTCCATTTAACGGTTGTCGCCCGAAGAAGCAACGCCGTGTCTAAGTAAGTAATTTGTCGCCCCTTAGAGATGGGTTCAATGGGTTTGACAGCCATTGTCCTCCGATTCTAGGTAAGCGTTTATTTTGGCTAGAAGCCACTGTCAAAAGAGGAAAGCACAATGATGCACGTACGATGGCGCGGACTCGAACTCCCCGCAAGTGTAATTTTAGAAGAACAGTCAGCAACCGATACATTTGGTCGATTTATTGTTGAACCATTTGAAAACGGTTTTGGCACTACGATTGGTAACTCCCTTCGTCGAATTTTGCTCAGCACCATTGAGGGTTCAGCAATCACATCGATTCGAGTAAAAGGTGCAGATCACGAATTTTGCACACTCGAAGGTGTAAAACAAGACATGGTTGACATTGTTTTGAATGTCAAGGGTTTAGTTGTGAATGTTGATTCTGACGAACCAAAGATTCTACGCTTATCAGCGTCTGGTCCTGGTGAAGTTACTGCCGATCTTATTGAAGCTGATTCTTCCGTAACCGTCTATAACCCAGATCACGTAATCGCAACGTTGACGGATAAGGTCGACTTTGAAATGGAGCTCACAATCGAACGCGGTCGTGGATACGTTCCAGCGGCAGAGCAGTACGCATCAAAGGACGAGCAAGTGATTGGCGAGTTGCCGATCGACGCTTCATTTAGCCCAGTGCAACGTGTTCGGTACCGTGTAGAAAACACTCGCGTTGGCCAACAAACAAACTTTGACCGCTTGATACTTGATGTTTGGACAGATGGAACAATAAGCCCAGAGATGTGCCTTGTTGAATCTGCAAAGATTCTACGTAAACACTTGAACGCTTTTGTGCAATTCGATTCTCTTGGCACGAAGATTGTGAGTGTCGAAGCTGCCGCAGCTGCAGCAGTGGACGAAGAACTCATCCGTAAGCTTAATATGTCAATTCTCGATCTAGATCTTACAGTTCGTTCATCAAACTGTTTAGAACTCGCGTCAATTGACCGTGTAGCACAACTTGTTTCACTTAACGACCGCGAATTACTTCGCTTGCGAAGTTTCGGCCGAACATCTCTTCGTGAAATCAAGCGAAAATTAGAAGATCTCAATTTGACACTCGGCATGCAACTCCCTCCAGGAGTAGATGGCAGCGTTGAACTTCCTCCGATGGAAGATGGAGACGACTGCTGTGATGACGAAGGCGCAGATTTTGACTGCGTAGTCGAACCCGCTGGAGACGCGGAACAAGTAATAAATGACACCCAAGCAGCCGATGACGAAATCATCGGTTCCGCAGAAGGTGATGAATAACCAAAGCGCCTTTTGCGTTTTGTAAGGAGTACGACCATGCGACATAGAATTCATGGAAAACAATTATGTAGAGACAGCGAGCATCGCACGGCGATGCTTCGCAACCTCGCTGCTGGACTTTTTGAACACGGTCAAATTGAAACGACCTTGCCAAAGGCAAAAGCAGTACAACCGTTTGTAGAAAAAATCATCACCATCGCAAAGCGTGGTGGGTTCAATTCGCGTAAACGTATTGAACAGATGATTAATGATCGCAAGATTCATGTCTGGGTTGCTGACCCAAATGTGCCAGACTCAGCAAAGCACAATGAACACTTTGATTTGCCAAATGAAGATTCAATCGAGTTCAACCGATACGGTGAAGTTCGAAAAGCGCCACGGCTTGTACAGCACATTATGGCAGTTGTAGGTCCGAAATTTGCTGACCGTGACGGCGGCTACACCCGAATCGTTAAAATTGGCAAGCGCAGGCTTGGCGATGGCACTGATTTAGTCATTTTGCAACTAGTCGGAGAGGAAGAAGGACCACAAATCGGCGGAGGCGATTCGCGTCGTCGAAACCAAAAGCAACGTCGCCGAGATTTTGCTGCGAAGGTTCTTGTATCAGCAGCCCCTGTTGTAGAAGAACCTGTGGATGAGCCAATCGTTGACGAAGCAGCTGACGACGCTGTCGTGGATGAGGCAATTGCTCAGGAAACCGCTGAAAACGCGGAAGAAGTGGCAGCGGTTGAAGAAGCACCTGAAGAAACTGCGACAGAAGACCAGCCTACAGAAGACGCAGCAGAAGAGGGTGAAAAGCCAAAAGAGTAAGTTCGGTTTACACTAGATTTTTTGACAGCCCCGAGTTTTACTCGGGGCTGTTTTTTTCATGTAGTACAATTGGCAAAGGGGATTCCCATGGGCCGAGCACATAGGGGCTTGACCCAAAATTCGGTATCATGCGCGAATGCTCGCAACGCTCGAAAAACTACAAGAAGATGCGATACGTGAGATTGGCTCTGTCCAAAGCGTGGATGCCCTTGAATCGTGGCGAGTCGTCTATCTAGGGTCCAAAGGACGCCTCAAAGGTGTGATGCCCCTCATGAAGGACGTAGCTGGTAAAGATAAACCGCAGGTAGGCAAGCGACTCAACGAAGTCAAGACTGCACTTGAGAGTGCATTTGACTCCCGAAAATCTGAGTTGTCTGGCAGCTCTGCTGCAAGGGCACCGATAGACGTCACTGAACCCGGCGAAGAAGTTGCAACGGGGCGACGTCACATTATTACAAAGACAATCGATGGCATTACAGAAGTATTTAGTCGCATGGGATTCTCAGTTGCCTATGGACCTGAAGTGGAAGACGAATACCACAACTTTAACGCTCTGAATATTCCAGACAACCATCCCGCTCGCGATCCAATCGACAATTTTTTTATGGACGGGGATCGTATGCTTCGGAGTCAAACTTCTACTGTTCAAATACGTGTGATGGAAACGACACCCCCACCGATCAAAATTATTGCTGTTGGTCGAGTCTATAGACCCGACACGCACGATGCGACTCACTTTAGCATGTTCCACCAATGCGAAGGGTTACTTGTCGCGCCAAAAGTTTCGATGGTCGATTTGAAAACCACACTTTTTCAATTTGCAAAATCGTATTTTGGCGACAAAGCTGAAGTACGCTTTCGGCCAAGTTTTTTCCCATTCACAGAGCCTTCCGCAGAAGTGGATATGAAAATGAAAATTAAAGGGAAGTGGCAATGGGTTGAAATTGGTGGCTGCGGGTTAGTGGACCCAAATGTTTTTGAACAGGTCGGATACGACAACGATAAGTGGCAAGGCTACGCGTTTGGACTTGGTATAGAACGAGTAGCGATGCTCAAATATGGCATCCAAGATATTCGCTGGCTCTTTGAAAACGACGCTCGATTCCTGCGCCAATTCTAGATGGAACAAGAACAAGATCCTCAATACTGTGCGACTTGGCCTACAACAGTTGGTGCTGTCTGTATCGTCGTGGGGGGGTTATCTCTCTTTGGTGGTTGCTTAGCATTTACAGGTATGGCTGAAATTGAACAATTGCATACGGCTATCCCGTTTGGCGAGGGTGAGTTAAGCGAAGAATTAGCAGCCAAACTAAAAGAAACAGAGCCCGCTGCTTTGGTTGCATCAATTGCGAATCTGTTGCATATCGTATTTTCAATTGTTCTTGTAGGTTCTGGCATGGCGTTGCTGCAGCGCTCTACAATGGCAAGAGTAACACTGCTTTATTGGTCTTTGTTCTATTTTTTGTTTACTATTGCTTCGGCGTGGTTGAATTGGGCGCCCCGAATGGAATTAGTGAGCCAAAACGCAGATGTTCAGGGTATGTTCCTCGCACAACTTGTGATTTCGATGCCACTGTATTTGGCGTTACCTGTTTTTCTTTTGATTTACTTGAATCTAAAGCAAACACGTAACGAGGTCGCAAACTGGCGGTAAACTACAACCATGCAATTTCTTGATGAACTCAAATGGCGTGGGTTACTCCATCAAACTACAGGGGGGGATGAACTCAAGGAGCATCTAACAAGTGGTAGCAGAATTGCATATTGCGGTTTTGATCCAACAAAGGATGCACTAACAATTGGTAATTACATGCCGATTAAAATGCTTCGCCACTGGCAACTCGCAGGGCATACACCGATTGTATTGATGGGTGGTGGTACGGGACTTATCGGAGATCCCTCTGGCAAAGATGCTGAACGGCAATTGCTTTCGAAAGAGCAAGTTGCAAAAAATATAGAAGGACAACTTCGTTGCTTTTCAAAGGTACTTGATTTTGAGGGCGAGAATGCAGCCGTCATTGTGAATAATGCTGACTGGTTGTGCGAGCTTGGTTTTCTTGATGTGTTGCGAGATGTGGGGAAGTATTTCTCAGTGAACACAATGATCCAAAAAGATTCAGTGAAGGATCGGCTGAATAACCGCGAACAAGGTATTTCCTATACCGAGTTCAGTTACATGATTTTACAAGCGTACGACTTTTTGCATTTACGTCGCGAAATGGATTGCACAATTCAAATTGCAGGTAGTGATCAGTTCGGAAATATTGTTGCGGGCATAGATTTGATACGAAGAGATATGATTGAATCTCCTGAAATTACCTTCAGGGGAGCAGGTATTACGAACCCACTTGTAACCGCCAGTGATGGTTCCAAAATTGGCAAAACAGAGTCTGGTGCGATTTGGCTTACCGATGATCGAACGAGTCCATTTGCTTTCCATCATTACTGGTTAAACATTTCAGATGATGATGCTGGGAAGTTTTTACGTTGGTTTACGTTTTTAGATCAAGTAACGATTGAGGAAATCGAAGCAGAGCACGCGCAAGCGCCACATCAACGAGCAGCACAAAAAGCCCTTGCTGATGCGATGACAGAAATTTTCCATGGAGATGAAAACGTCGTTCGTTGTAATGAAGCAGCAAAAGCATTGTTTGGAGGTGACATTACCTCGCTTGATGAAAAGATGCTTGGCGAAGTTTTTTCAGAAGTTCCCGCTGGCGAATTCTCAAAAAGCTCGCTTGGGAGTGAAGAAGCATCCCTTGTCCAGCTTCTTCCCAAAATGGAACTTTGCAAAAGTAAACGTGAAGCACGCGAGTTTCTACAAAGCGGATCTGTATCCATTAATGGTAAAAAAATCATAGGCGACGATGCACTTGCCCGAGTTCTTACGAACGGCGACCTGCTTCACGGTGCTACAATTTTGGTTCGAAGGGGAAAAAAAGCGTGGTACGCTAGTCGCTGGGTGTAAACACGTAGAGCAATATTTCGATTACGGAGTACTTTGATGCGAGATGGGTTCAATATTAAGTTCAATATCTAGAAGTGCTGGATCTTGGACAGAAGCTACAACTTCGTGACCGGTACCGTCTTCAAGGATAGCGAGAAACGCAGTTACACGTTTTGTAGCAATACGCTGTGCCAAATCGCTTGATGCAAGACGAAGCATTGCAAACACTTTCACTGTGCCGGATTCGATACCCGCAATAATTTCGGTGTCTGCCGCTACAGTAACATTTGGAATAACTTTTCTTGGAAGTGTGATTGAATACGCAGCATAATCTTCGGCGGGTCCTGCAATAAGAACGCGCACTTGAGCCAACTCTTTTGTTATTGTGCTCGACTGAATTTTAAATGAGACTTCAACTCGACTTGGAGAAGCAGTAACGCCCGCTTGTTCTAGTTCTTTTGATACGCGAATGATGGCATCCCTCTTGTGCACAATTCCCGGCTGAAGTTGTTGTATAGCCAACTCGCTGATGACCGCTTCGACGGTTATTGCCTCTGGTAATGTCTTGCGGAGTTCTTTTGGGATATGCAACGTTACGATGGCTGGATCAACCGTCACATCTCCACTGACAGTAATATTTGGAAGGCTGACTTCAACTGCTGCTTCCACTAACTCAACAGTATGAATGGCAAGAGGAAATGCTCGTGAAGTAACATCGTCAATTTTTGCGCCAGTATCTTTGATTGCATCGAGGGCGGCAATTCTTGTAGAAACTTCGGATAAGGTCAGTTTTTCATCTGCTTCACTGAGCGTTAAGTGTAACCCGTCCTCGCAAGCAGATTTTGCAGCGTCAACGGCCGCTCTTGCGCCAGAGAGCGTAAGCGTTATAGAAGTGGATTCTGGCGAGATTGTGCTCGTTGATCCAATTGCTGGCGATAAATACAGTGTTACGAGTACATCCGATGTGTATTTAGTCTTGCCTGCAGCCCAAATCCAAATAATTATGGTGAGCGCAGATACAAATAGAATTGCAATGGTGTCGTCTTTTCTGTTCATTCTGTGGGCTCCGACGCTGTGGAAGGTGTCTCCATTGATTCTGCCGCAGATTGTTCTTGTACGACTTCTTCTTTTATTGGGTTTAGTCTTTTAGAAAGTTCACTTTCAACGTCGTCGCGATCAATGAAGATTAACTCACCGTGGTCAGCAAAAGAGACACGACCTGTTTCCTCACTGATGATGATGACAAGTGCATCGCAACGCATAGATAGCCCTACGCCTGCTCGGTGTCTTGATCCGAGGTCTTGGGACAACATAGCGGACTCATCCGCGAGGGGGAATTGCACGCTTGCCTTTGTGATGCGATCGCCATTAATGATGAGTCCAAGATCATGCAGCGGATTGTTTGGCCAAAAGATAGATTGCAAAAGGGGAGAGCTTACGGCTGCTTCAATGGATTGGCCTCCAATGACATGGTCACTTGTGCTATTTTCTCTTTCGATTGCAATCAAACCACCAAACTGATTGCGGCCCAAGAAAACAGAAGCTTCTGCAATTGCCGAAATGGTCGTTCCGCCGACTGTAGACATTTTTCGGAAGGATGCAAATAAACCAGATTGACTTACTCGCACAGCTGCTTGACGGAGTTCGGGTTGGAAAATAATAATTAAAAGTAAGAACAGACCAGTTAAAAATTGGTCAGCAAAAAAATCGAGCCTGTCAAATTCAGCCAATCGAGCGGGAAGCATTTGCAGCAACCAGAGGGGTAGTAGTAGGATAAATAGACCTCGGATTACACCACCACCGCGAGTCCCCTGCAGGAATCTGAAAGCTAAAAAGATGATTATCCAGATAATCGCCAGCTCGATTGCTGTCTCAAATACGTTATACCCATTAATATTCCAAGCCATATCCTCAAAGTATACGCTTATCCCGTAGGATTCTCATATATGTCACGATTTGGAAACACACAAGGCGTCTCTCGACCCACGGGAGTTTGCGCATCTACGGGTAACCCGCTTGCTAAAAATGAGCCCGCAATGGCGACATTGTGCGAACGAGAGGACGACGAGGGCTTCGATCGGCTTGACTTTAGCGTAGAAGCTTGGGAGCAAGGGAATAGGCCCAAGCGGCTATTTAGCCACTGGCGGTATATCGTCTCTGATACGGATAAAAAGGAGAAAATAGGCATTGACGATGCCGTATTGACCGATTTGTTCGAGCGGCTCGCAGATGATGAGCGTCCACAGCGGGTTGCTTTTCGGTATATTTTGGCACTCGTCTTGTTACGAAAACGCAAATTGAAGCTTGTCGGGCGCGAGGATGCACAAGACGGTGAAATTTGGCTTCTCCAATTTAGGGGTACAGATGGCGAGCCCACAAGAGTGAAAAACCCCGGAATTGCTGAGGAAGAAATTCAAGATTTATCTGAACAATTGGGCGAAATTTTACAGGGCGATTTTTGATGAGGCTCATTTTTGTCTTTTTTTTCATTGCGGTTGGATGTTCCCAACGTTCAAGTGCACCGCCAACAAATACGGATATATCTCCAAATCAAGTTCGAAAGTTGCAGTCACAACGAACAGAAAAATTTGAAGAACTCGTTGGCAGAGGTGTAATCGAGTTTCGTTGGAGCGATGATGATGGCAACCATATGGAGCAGGGCGCTCTTGATTTTTGGAAACAAGGGGATGCAGTTTCGCTTCGAATTTCAAAACTTGGTGAACTCATCTTGTGGTTTGGTGGAGACCAAGATCAATACTGGTTGTTCGACTTGCTAGGTGATGAAACTGTGTTAACTGTAAACGGTGAAGGCGCAATGTTTTCAGATATAAAGATGGCGTTGGTGATGCTCGGGCTTGCTCCACTGCCAGAAGGCTTGCTTACGGTTTCAGATGGCGTAGTAAAACTTGTTGATGTTGATAATAGAATTTGGACAATTTTCTATGAGCCAGCAACGAATCGACCACTTTCGATTGAAGTCATAGATGGCGACGCTGTCTCGCAAGCAACGCATCGAAGAAGTATCGCTGTCGAAGTTGAAGGTCTACATGCATTGCACTGGCCAATCACGGGTGGATTAATTGACGTAACTGATAGTCGTGGGAATACAGAAATAAAAATTGGTTTTGAAACACTCTCCACAGTAGTTTCTGAAGAACGGTTTGACCGTGTGATGAGTCTTGCTTTTTTGCAAAAAGCACTTCGTCCGATCTCTATTCATTACGGCAAAGAACATGATTGAAGTACTCCTTGCCTGTTCGTTGTTACAAGCCCCACTGGCACTAACAGGGGACAAAACTGGCGCATGGTTCATCGGAGATATTAGTCCGACGCAAGCCACATTTTCAGGATTACCTCTAGACGTAGATTTTGAACTGTGTGAAAGAGTTTCAAGGGAAGAATACGAAGTCCTGCAACTCTTCACTCGACGCCCCCTCGCAATAGCACTCGACAAGAAAACAGTGTGGTATATCGATAGGGCGAATGGAGTTGGATTGTACAGATTACAACTTTCTGTACACACAAAATCAGTCTTACATCCGTCCACATTAGAAGCATTTATCGAAACTGCAAATGAACCAACGGATTTTTTACTATTGGACGGTTTGCCAACGTTGGCCCTTGGAGATTTGCAAAACGATGTACTTACAGTGTCGCAGTTTCGTGATAGAAAATGGGAACCGTTGCCCTTACTCCAAGGCAAACATGCACGCATTGCGCAGATACAAGGCCAGTTAATTGCTGTAGTACCAAGCGATACAGGTGGTGTGATGTGGACTTTAAAAGAGGGGAGTTGGCAAGAAGGGGATGCGTTTACATACGAAGGGAAACTTGTTCAATTACTAAGCCACGAGGATTGGCCAATTCTCGTAACATCGCAAAATGGCAACATAACTTTACGAGGTATACGCCGTGGTGGGTTGGTTGAGATTGCATCGTTTGCAACGCCCAAAGGGCGATGGGGGGTTTCATCTTCAACAGGCGGAATTACGGTAATCGGTGTTCAGCGCAAGGGTATCATCACCCTGATTGATATTGGTTGGCCATCTGGCTCCGTTTCTGCGCCCATTATTCTAAACGAGCGGAAGAAAGCGGGGAGTTCGGTTGTCACGACGCTTCTCTTTGTTTCGATGGTGGCGGTAAGTCTGTTTTTGATTCTGAGAATTCGGGCAACAGTGCAAAAGCCCGCATAAAAAAGGCAGGAAATGGTGCTTATTCGCCGATACTGCTCTTTGTGGCGTTTTTGGATACGCCGACTTTTGTTTTGTCTGTTTTGAGCAATGGGGGTGCGGAGAGGATTATTTTTGATCGAGAGCAGAAGGGCACGCCCTACCAAGCCTAGAAATGAAACGTTGTTGTTCCTATTCTTTGCCTTTGTAGGAATGATCTCCATTTTTGTGCTGTCATCACAATCCGTGGCAAGCCTACTCGTTACAGCGGTTGAAAAGAAATTGTTACGTGCAAGCGCAATGCAAGGCGCTGTTGAGCGCGCAGTTGATGTGACTAATGCTCAAATTTCCGTTCGTATGCAACGTGACAATGCAATAGCAGAATACATTCCATGGATGGACGAAGGAACACCGTTTATTCGAGTATCGGTACCACAGAATTGGATAGATAGAACATCAAAACAAATTGGCAGTATCGATGCAGCGAAGCAAGTTCTGCTTGATTTTGTGTACACCGTTGCGCCAAATGCAAAAGTTGAAATCGCTATTATCCAAAATATACCAACGGCGATTGCGACTGCACAAACAAGTGAACCTTCACCGAAGCAAATTGTTGTTTTGTTTGGACTTTTTGCGCTGTTGATTTCTGGATCTTTGCAAGACTGCCGTAGAAGAAAAGAAGAAATCGTTATCGTGCGATACGAAGGCACGCCAGCAGAAGAAGCGCAAATCATTCTTCAAATGGAGCACTCTTTGGCAAAGCGTGCTATAGACGCACTGGCAGGCACACGAAAAATGGAAGTGCTGCATGCGATTGTTGCAAGAGAAGAAGTTGGTAACGATTTGCCAATTGTCGAAGTTGCAAAAAAAGTGCAACTTGGCGTTACCACCCGCAGTTAGGAATCTGAAAAACTGTTTCGTACAAGCATCAACTCTAACGTTTGGCTGACGACATCTACATCCCTTTTAGTCATCGAAGTGTAAAAAGGGAGTGCAATTGTTCTCTGTGATATCGAGGAAGAGACTGGGCATGCGTTCCCGTTGGTGTACTCTGCGAAGAGTGGAATGGTTGGAATTGATTGATAAAAGTCTGCAGCGCCGATATCGTGACGGTGTAAGCCTCGGATAACTTCGTCGCGTTCGTCTCGAGAAAAGTTGTCGCTGAGGCGAATGACAAAACTTCCCCAACTCATTTCAACACCATGTTCAACAGTTGGGCATGAGATTTCAGCAATTCCACCGAGCCGCCGCGTATACCACTGTGCGATGCGGCTACGCCTCTCCATTATTTCAACAAGCCGTTCCATCTGGATAACACCGATTGCAGCGTGGATTTCACTCATCGTGAACCCATAGCCGATTGTATGCATGAGTTCATCCGTTCGTACACGATGTAGTTCATTCGTTGTAATCGTGGGGTCACTAGCAAGACCATGGTTGCGGCGCAGTTTACATTCCTTAGCAAGCGTATCGTCGTCTGTAACGATAACACCGCCATCTACACTTGTAACCGGTGATGTCGGATGGAATGCAAAAATTGCAACTCTACCAAAGGATCCAACGCGTCTATCATTGAGTTTTGACCCAATTGCTTGCGCAGCATCTTCAATGAGTGGAATTTCCTGTTCTTGCGCAATGCTTGCTATGTTGTCTATGCCAGCGGGGTTGCCGAATATGTGCGTAGCAATTATTGCCTTGGTTTTTTCTGAACGTTTTGCAGCAACATCGGATGCATCCATGTTCATCGTTCTAGGATCGCAATCAGCAAAGACAGGGATTGCACCAAGTTTGATTATGCTGGCCGCTGCTGCTGGGAATGCAAACGATGGCACGATGACTTCGTCGCCCACTCCGATATGGAGCGCTTCTAGTGTTAATTGCATTGCAGTGTACGGAGAGCTTGTTGCAACTGCGTAGTTACTTTGTACATGCTGTGCCACTGTTTCTTCAAAACGGTTGGTCCAAGGACCAAGAGACAGCGTTTCACTGCACATAGCATCTGTTGCCGCGTGAATTTCACGGTCAGTTATATTTGCACAACTAAGAGGTATATTTGAAGTCACTGGATTATTTTAAGGTGGTGAAAAGAGCGTGTGTAAAAAAGTGCGTGGTTAGCGTGTACTTACTGCTGCGAGCGCCTTGTCCGCGAGACCCACTCGCCTTAGGTAGAGCCAAGCTGCTTGTGTTTCAAGTGCAGGGCTTACGTTTCCTCCACCCGCTGCAATTATGCCTAGGTATTCTTGGTCTTTCTCTTGCAGAGGTGTTGTGCTACGAGCAATGAGAAGGAGCGTGAGTACATCAGCTCTGCTGACACCAATTCTTGGAAGTTTCGAAGCCTCTTGCACGGCTTCTTCATCAGCAATCTGCAACATTGCAAGCAGTAGTAATTTTTGCTGTTGACTGTCGTCTTTTGTTTCACGCAAAATATCCCATGCAGCAGCAGGTGCCACTCGAATCAACTCGGTGAATGAACGAATCGCTGCTTCTTTACGCCTTGAGTTTGCATCTTCGGAGATTTTTGAAAGTTTTTCGTAAAATTGTTTCGCCTGGTCATCCGTTAACGAGTCTCTTGCAATTCGAAAAGCCCAATCTGTTGAAGCGCGGTGCCCTTGCAAGACAAGTTCACTCAGCGAATCGATCATTTCTGGAGTTACAGCAGCAGGATCGCCATTGATTTTTCCAGAAGTAAACATATTACCAAGGAGTGGATCGTCTAACGAAATCATCAGGCGATCTCGTATCTCTGGCGTTGGGTAAATGCCCGCTTCAAGAAGGAGCAAGAAGTAACGAACTTGATCTTTTCTATCTGGTTCAAACGAGAACTCTCTATTCCAGATTTCTAGACCAATATCTTTATCTACAGCAAGTACAGCAAAAAGAGTCCAATATCTTTGTGTGGGGGTGAGTATAACTGAGCGATCATCGATGAGAGAAACAAGCCAAGGTATTGCTTCGATGTAGGAATATTGCCGGATGAGTCGGAAAGTTCTTTTGAGTGCGGCGTCTCGGTCACTTCGAGTTGCTCGGCGTAAACTTTGTGTCGTTTCTTTTAGTACGTCTGGATCTTGAAAGAGCAAAGAAGCGAACAGGGACACACTCAAATCTGTTGAACTTGTTAACTCTTTTACCATTTGGTCGTCGACTTCAACGCCCATTGCTAGTAAATCGGCAAGGAGGAGAAGCTTAGGAGTAGGTTCTAGAGGCTCCCACTTGATGAGTGCTTCCATTTGCTCTTGCCCGATGAGATCATCGTCAAGTGCTTGTGCTATTAAGTACTCGCGTGCAGTTGGTGCAATTTGTTGCACTAACCATGGGTCGACAGTTTTTTCGTCACTGAGTTCTGCAAGCCCAAGCACGGCGTGGACTTGAACTGTCCATTCAGGGTGTTGTGTAAACTGCGAAAAAAAGGGTCGAAGTGCAGAATCTCTTAAACTTCTAAGCGAGGCTAAATTGAGCAGGTGTTGCCCGCTGCGCTGTTTTTTTGTTGCTGCCTGTAATTGGCGAATCGCTGCCTCTGAATAATCCGAACCACTAGCACAAAGCGCATTTGCACTCAAGGCGCATGAGGTGGTAGCTACAACAAAAAGGGCGAATCGCATTTGTTGATTGTAGCATCAAAATCAGAAATTTCTACATTTTTCAGGAGGCGCATGGAGGACCCACCACATCCTTTTGACGGGCACCATGCATCCCTTATTCCGCTCGCCGATTCCGTTCGGATTGCGGTTTATTGCTTGCACAATTTGCATTGGAGCGGATAGCCCACGAAAGTTGATCAATGACTTCTCGTAGTTCAATAATATCGTTTCCGATGGTAATTGAGGTGTTTTTACTTTGAAGATGTTGTGTGATTCTTTTAACAGCGGCGTGAACTGTCGAGTGGTTTTTTCGACCTAGCGCAGTAGCGAGCTCAGGATAACTCAATGACGTAAGCTGTCTTCCCAGATAGGAAGCCACGCTCCTCCAGAAGACTATGGTTGATGTCCTGGAACTGCCCCGTAAATCTTGGATAGTCAGATTTGATCGCGAGCACGTTGCACTGACAATATCAGCGATTCGAATCGGTAAAGAATTTGCTGGTGTTGCTCTGAGCACACGCTCAACAATATCTGAGCCGATTGCAGAAGTACTGTTGCTCATCAACAGAGACGCTGTTGCGCGTATGCGTGTGACAGTGCCCTCAATTTCGCGAATGGACCCAAGTGCTTGGCTAGCAAGTCGTTCAACTGCGCCTTCGGAGAGCTGTATGCACTGTCGCTGGGCAAGCCTTGTAATGATACTGCAACGCGTAGCTCTGTCAGGACGTTTGATCTCAGCGATTAATCCTGCTACAAATCGGTTCGCAAGTGCTTTATTTAGTCTTCTGACATGCCTAGGGTCTTCGTCAGAGGCAAGGACAAGTTTTGCGCCTCGCAGCCCAGCAGCATCGATTGTATGGAGAAGTTCTTCTTGTGTTTTAATTTTGCTTGCAACAAAATGGACGTCGTCGATAGCAAGTAAATCGAGGTTTCGGTACCGAGTCCTGAACCGTGCAAATTCGCCACACCTAGAGCTTGCGATAAATTCATTTGTGAACTGTTCTGCTGTGACGTACCGAACTTTGCCACGTGAGGTTTTCGCAGCATGTTTGCAAATCGCCTGCAGCAAATGTGTGTTACCAACTCCGCAAGATCTGGGAATAAAAAGAGGAGAAATTGTCTTTCCCCGCATGGGTGGCGATGGCCCGATCCACCGCCTGGCGGTTTGCCTGGAGATCCTGTTGGAGACCTTCGTTGGTGGCGGACACCAACTCCGCCGCCCACCCCTGAGGCAGAGATGCTTGGCTCTTTCCCCCGCCAACCGCC
>JACKQG010002306.1_pt1 | contig 25138 bp, 19 predicted proteins | sample 8237621 | NCBI WGS metagenome assembly JACKQG01 (sample SAMN15677084, study PRJNA649215) | marine metagenome | biome: marine; feature: Black Sea; material: saline water; isolation source: suspended particulate matter (SPM) from the Black Sea western gyre | collected 2013-06-09/2013-06-10 | depth... | reverse complement strand
TAATTATTACTACAGCATCCATTCCTTTAGCAAGTAAATCATCAGTAAGCATAACTGATAATAATGCCTTATCTCCTATCTTAGAGGCCAATACCATGGCTAAATTTTTTTCTTTTCTAAGCTGAAAAGATACATTTTTCATATCTTCAGCTTCCATTGCTACTTCTTTAGCAATCAATTTAATCCCATTTATCTCAACTGCTGATTTTAAAAGTTCCTCTTTTACATTTCCTGCACTTGCTTTCTTTAAATCTCCTAATTGTTTTTCGAGCTGCTTATTAGAAGCAACTAATTGTTGAGCTCCAGCTTTTAAATCTTTATTTTTAATTATACCTCCAAGCTCATTTAATAAAATTTCTTTTTCATTTAAGTAATTTAGAGCGTTTTCAGCTGTTGTCGCTTCTATTCTTCTTATTCCGGATGAAGTTGAACCTTCTGATAAAATTTTAAACAGCCCTATTTCTCCAGTAGCCTTAACATGAGTTCCTCCACACAATTCTTTGGATGTATCAAACTGTATCATACGCACAAGATCTTCATATTTTTCGCCAAAAAGCATTATCGCTCCTAATTCCTGAGCCTTACTTAAAGACAAATTATTGTGTTCATTTAATAAAATATTTGCTAAAATTTTTGCATTTACAGAAGCTTCAATTTTTTGTAAATCTGATTTTTCAATTTTTGAAAAATGGGTAAAATCAAAACGCAAATAAGAAGGATTAACCAACGATCCTTTTTGTACTACATGCTCTCCTAAAATAGTTCTTAAACTCTCGTGCAACAAATGAGTTGCAGTATGATTTCTTGCAGATGCTTTTCTATCAGCAGCATTTACTTTTGCAGTAAAATTAGCACTTACATCATTTGGCAAAGCATCTGTAAAATGTACAATTAATTTGTTTTCCTTTTTTGTATCAACTATAGCAATACTTTCATTAGAGCTTTCAATAATTCCAGTATCTCCTACTTGCCCTCCTCCTTCTGGGTAAAATGGTGTTATATTAAACACTAACTGATACTGCAAGCCATCTTGTGATTTAACCTCTCTATACCTAGTAATTTTTACTTCTGTCTCTAAATCATTATAACCCACAAATTCTACCTTCTCATTTTCAATCAAAACTATCCAATCTCCTTTTTTTATCTCTCCAGCTTGTTTTGACCTGTCTTTCTGCTCTTTCATAGCAATCTCGAACTCTGCTTTATTAAAACTTAAATCCTGCTCGCTTAAAATAAGTGCTGTTAAATCTGATGGAAAACCATAAGTATCATAAAGTTCAAAAACTTGTTTTCCTGAAATTTCCCCAGTAGCTTTTTGAGTGATTTGCTCTATTTTTTTAAGTCCATCAGCCAGAGTTTTCAAAAAAGAATCTTCTTCTTCTTTTATTACTTTCTGAATTAACTCTTTTTGAGATTTTAACTCAGGGAAGTGCTCTCCCATATGATTTGCAAGCACTTCCACTAGTTCGTGCATAAATGGATCTTTCAAATTTAAAAAAGTATAGGCGTACCTAACAGCTCTTCTTAAAATTCTTCTGATAACATAACCCGCTTTTACATTTGAAGGCAACTGACCGTCAGCTATAGAAAATGCTATTGCCCTGATGTGATCAGCAACAACACGCATAGCAATATCTTGCTTTTCATTATCTCCATAATTCATCTTAGCTTTTGTAGCTATTGCTTGTATAATTGGCTGGAAAATATCGGTATCATAGCTAGATTTAACTCCTTGCATAATCATTGCAAGACGCTCAAATCCCATTCCAGTATCAACATGACTATTTGGTAGTGATTTCAAGTTTCCATCTGAAAATCGATTGTATTGCATAAAAACCAAATTCCAAATTTCAATTACTTGGGGATGATCTTTATTTACTAACGATTGCCCACTGATTTTTAATCTTTCTGCAGCTGTTCTATTATCAAAATGGATCTCAGAACAAGGGCCGCAAGGTCCTGTTTCTCCCATTTCCCAGAAATTATCTTTCTTATTGCCATTTAAAATTCTATCCTCAGGTAAATATTTTTTCCAAAAATTAAAAGCTTCATTATCTTTTTCTAAGTTTTCTTCACTCGATCCTTCAAAAACTGTAACATATAATCTATCTTTATCTAGTTGACAAACATCAACCAAAAATTCCCAAGCCATATTAATAGCATCTTCTTTAAAATAATCTCCAAAACTCCAAGATCCTAACATTTCGAACATGGTATGGTGGTAAGTATCATGCCCAACTTCTTCTAGATCGTTATGTTTACCAGAAACACGCAAGCATTTTTGTGAATTTGCAACACGCAACTCTTTTGGCTCAGAATCACCCAAAAAAATATCTTTAAACTGATTCATTCCCGCATTTGTAAACATCAAAGTAGGGTCATTTTTGACAACCATTGGTGCTGATGCGGCAATTTTATGCTGCTGTGATTTAAAGAACTCTAAGTATAACTTTCTAAGCGTATTGGCTTGCATTTTCTATTTTTTTCTTGTCAATTTATAATAAGCAGCTAGAAATCAATAATTTTTAGCCCTTATCTAATGCAAAATAAGTAAATTTGAACAATTATTCTAACATGGCTAAAGTAAAATATTATTACGATACTAAAACACTAAGCTACAAGCGAATTGAACTTAGTAGGGCAAAAAAGATAAAAACCTTTTTTTATTTTCTTATTGGAAGTGCTTTTACAGGATTATTAATGGTAATTATCTTCTTTCAATTTTTTGATAGCCCAAAAGAAAAAATTCTAAATCGAGAAATAAAACAACTTAGCTCTCAATATAAGCTTGTGCAAGATAAATTAAGCCAAGTAGAATTAGTGCTTGATGACATTCACCAAAGAGATGATAATATCTACAGAGTCATTTTTGAAGCTGATCCTATTCCAACGTCTATACGAAAAGCTGGATATGGCGGGGTGAACAGATATAAAGATTTAGAAGGCTATAACAATTCTGAACTTATTATTGCTACTACTAAAAAAATTGATCAAATTACAAAACAGCTTTACATCCAATCAAAGTCCTTTGATGATATTATTGAATTGGCAAAAAATAAAGAAGTTATGCTCGCTTCAATTCCTGCAATACAACCTGTATCAAATAAAAATTTAAAACAAATGGCAAGTGGATATGGCATGAGGATTCATCCGATTTATAAAACACAACAATTTCATGCCGGGATGGATTTTGCAGCAAAAATAGGTACTCCAATTTATGCTACAGGTAATGGTAAAATAGAAAAAGTGGAATCAAGCGCAAGAGGCTATGGAAAGTATGTAATAATTGATCATGGTTTTGGATACAAAACATTATATGCCCATATGTCCAAATTTAAAGTAGCAATAGGCCAAAAAGTAAACAGAGGAGATGTTATTGGCTATGTTGGAAACACAGGATTATCAACTGGTCCTCACTTGCATTATGAAGTACATAAAAATGGGGAAAAAATTAATCCGGTTAATTTTTATTATAATGATCTTACTCCTGAGCAATATGAAAAGATGCTAGAGATTTCTACTCAAAACAATCAATCATTTGACTAATGACTTTAAATAATAAGCCAACTGAGAAACTCTTTTATAAAATTAGTGAGGTAGCAGAAATGTTCAGTGTTAATATCTCAGCAGTTCGTTTTTGGGAAAAAGAATTTGACATCTTAAATCCTCACAAAAACAAAAAAGGAAATCGACTTTTTACCCCAAAGGATATTAAAAATATTCAAATTATTTACCATTTACTTAAAGAAAGAGGATTCACAGTTGAAGGAGCTAAAAAGAAATTGAAGGAAAATAAAACAGATACAATTGACAATATTGAAATTGTAACTCATTTAAAAGAGATAAGAAGTTTTTTGGTAAATCTAAGAGAAGAGCTCTAAAGATATTTTTCGTTTAGTAAATAATTTTGCACATAATCCTTTACCCCACTCTCAAGATTTGTAAAGGATTTTTTATACCCATTATTTTGTAATTTAGACATATTTGCCTGAGTAAAATATTGGTATTTATCACGAATATCAATTGGAGTATCAATGTATGAAATATTACTTTTAAGATCCATTGCCTGAAAAGTTGCGGTTACCAAATCATTAAAAGTACGTGCTTTTCCACTACCAAGATTATAAAGTCCAGTTTGTAATTTCTTAACCATCATAAAAGTAAGAACATCAACTACATCTTTTACATATACAAAATCACGCAATTGCTCTCCATCTTTAAACTTAGGATTATGAGATTTAAAAAGTTTCATCTCTCCTGTTTTCTTTATCTGATTTACAGCATGAAAAATAACTGATGCCATTCTTCCTTTATGAAATTCATTAGGCCCATAAACATTAAAAAACTTGAATCCGGCCCAAAAAGAAGGTTGGCTATCTTGCTTTAATACCCATTTATCAAAATCATTTTTAGAAGTCCCATAAGGGTTAAGAGGTTTTAATTTCTCCACTAAATGATGATCGTCTTCAAAGCCAAATTCACCCAAACCATAAGTTGCTGCTGATGAAGCGTAAACAAAAGGAATATCATTCTCAGCGCATATTTTCCATAAACTTTTTGAATAATTCAGATTTAACTTGTCAAAAATGGCAACATCAAATTCAGTAGTATCTGTTCTTGCCCCAATATGATATACTTCTGTTATTTCGTGTGTATTTTGTTGAAACCATGCTATAAATTCAGCTCTATCAATTTTGCTATTAAACAATTTTCCTTTCAAATTTTTGTTTTTTTCAGCATTTGAAAAATCATCCACCAAAATTAAATTCGTTTTATACAAGCTATTTAATTTCGCCACCAAACATGAGCCAATAAAGCCTGCTGCACCTGTAACAATTATCATATTACAAAAGTACATTAAAAAATTATACATTTGCTTTAATGAATGAGGCGCATTTCAAGAGTAGTTAGAGAGGGGAATTAAGCGCATTCTTTTAAAAAATAAAAATACTCTTAAGCTCCGTAAATCCATTGCTATGCAAAATAAAATTATGCAAACACTCTTATTTATAGCAAGATACATCAAGTATTTTTTTACTGCAAAAAGCAAGCATAGCGCACAAGCTCCCTTCTTATATGAATTTATCACCAGAGTGTTAAATGATAAGTCTGAAGGACCGAATTGCAAAAAAATTGAACAATTAAGAAAAGAGTTATGTAAATCAGAGCAAACTATAACAATTACTGATTTTGGAGCCGGAAGCCATGTAAATAATTCTAAAAACAGAAAAATAAAAGATGTGGCAAAAAATTCTGCAAAAAATCCAAAATTTGGCAAGCTCATTTACAGAATAATCCAATTCTACAAGCCTAAAAACATCTTAGAATTGGGGACATCATTAGGAATAAGCACGCTATATTTAGCAAAAGCAGAAAAAACCTCAAAAGTATACACCTTTGAAGGGTGCCCGGAAACAGCCAAAATTGCCCAACAGAATTTTAATAAAATGGATGCTGAAAACATCAATATTACATTAGGTGATTTTCAAAATACTTTACAAGAAAAGCTGCAAGAAATAACTACTATTGATTTAGCTTTTATTGATGGAAATCACCAACAAAACCCTACAATTGCATATTTTGAAGAATGCTTAAAGTATGCCAACAACAATACTATTTTTATTTTTGATGACATTCATTGGTCTAAAGGAATGGAAAATGCCTGGAGTTATATAAAATCACATCAAAAAACTACATTAACTGTTGATTTGTTTTATATTGGCATTGTTTTTATAAAATCAGAACTCAGCAAAGAAAATTACACAATACGATTTTAACTATGAAGATTTACACAAAAAAAGGAGATGAAGGGAATACTCAGTTATTAGGTGGAAGTATGGTTAAAAAAAACCATATTAAACTAGAATGCTACGGAACTATTGATGAACTAAATGCCTTTATTGGTAATATTTACGATCAAAAAATTAGCGAGTCCCACAAAGAAATATTACTGAAAATTCAAAACCAACTTTTTAATTTAGGTTCTTGTATCGCATTTGACGGCAAAAAAGAGAGTATTAAATTACCAAATATAACAGAACAAAACATTGAAATGCTAGAAAAAGAAATTGATAACATGGACGCATCTTTACCTATTCTAAAGAATTTTATTCTTCCTTCTGGACTTTCTACAGTATCAAAATGTCATATTGCACGTACAATTTGTAGGAGAGCTGAACGCAATTTAGTAGCTCTAGGGGAAGAAGAAGAAATTAATCCTTTGCACCTAAAATATCTCAATAGATTATCCGATTATTTATTTGTTTTAGCCCGATTCATTTTAATGGAAAACGATATCTCTGCTACTGAGTGGGAAAAAGATTAACAAATTCGCCTCTAATTCAATAAAAAATATACTTTTGCAAAATATTTAAATAGCTATTACAATGTATTGGACTTTAGAATTAGCATCAAAATTAGAAGATGCTCCTTGGCCAGCAACAAAAGATGAATTAATTGATTTTGCAATCCGCTCAGGAGCTCCAATGGAAGTAGTTGAGAACTTGGAAGAGCTAGTGGAAGAAGAGCCTGGAATTCAATGGGAGACTATTGAAGATGTCTGGCCGGACTATCCTACAAAAGATGATTTTTTCTTTAATGAAGAAGAATATTAATAAAAAGGTCGAATTCGACCTTTTTTATTTTGCGTGCTCTTGTAAAACAGTACCTTTACTCCCTTAAAATTGAAACATAAATATGGCAGGTTTTTTAAATATCTTAGGCAAGCTATTTGGCAACAAATATGATAAAGATGTTAAGGAAATAACTCCTGTTGTTGAAGAAATAAATAAACAATGCGAGAATTTAACCTCTTTAACAAATGATGAGCTAAGAAACAAAACCTTAGATTTAAAAAAACAAATTAATGATTTTGTTTCTAAGGAAAGAAAAGAAATTGAGCAATTAAAAGAAAAAGCCAACTCCAAAGATATCCCTGCTGAGCAAAAAGAAGCCTTATACAAAGAAATAGATGGTCTTGAAAAAACCATTCTTGAAAAAATTGAAGAAATACTTAACACTATCTTGCCAACTGCATTTGCAGTTGTAAAAGAAACTTCAAGGAGGTTTACTAAAAATGAATCGATAGAAGTAACTGCATCAGATAATGACAAAGAACTAGCCACAAAAAAAGATTTTGTAAGTGTCGCTGGCGATAAAGCAACTTATCAAACAACTTGGGATGCTGCTGGTACTAAAATTAAATGGGACATGGTTCATTATGATGTTCAATTAATTGGAGGTATTGTTTTGCATCAGGGGAAAATTGCTGAGATGCAAACTGGGGAAGGGAAAACTTTATCGGCTACACTTCCTATCTACTTAAATGCACTTACTGGGCTTGGAGTTCATTTGGTAACTGTTAATGATTATCTTGCCAAAAGGGATGCTCAGTGGATGGGTCCTTTATTTCAATTTCATGGATTGAGTATTGATTGTATTGACAATCATCAACCAAATTCTGATGCAAGAAGAGAGGCCTATCTAGCAGATATCACTTATGGTACAAATAACGAATTTGGATTTGATTATCTTAGAGATAATATGGCTAAACGCCCTGAGGATTTAGTACAAAGAAAATTGCATTACACTATTGTTGATGAGGTAGATTCTGTACTTATTGATGACGCTCGTACACCTCTTATTATTTCAGGTCCTACTCCACAAGGAGATAAGCATGAATACAATGAATACAAACATAAAGTAGACCAGTTAATAAATGCTCAAAGAACATTTGTTACTACTGTAATTGCTGATGCAAAAAAACTTTTAACTGAAGGTGATACTGAAAAAGGAGGATTGAATCTTTTAAGAGCTTTTAGAGGATTACCAAAAAATAAAGCGCTTATTAAATTCTTATCAGAAGAAGGGATAAGAGCTCAATTACAAAAAACGGAAAACTTTTATATGCAAGATCAAAATAAGGAAATGCACAAGGTAGATGCAGAACTTTATTTTGTAATTGATGAAAAATCAAACGCTATCGAGTTGACTGAAAAAGGGCTAGAGCTCATAACAAGTTCAACCGAAAATAAAGATTTCTTTGTATTGCCTGATGTTGGAGGCAGTATTGCTGAAATTGATAAATCTGACAAAACAGACATCCAAAAAGCACAAGCTAAAGATGAAACTCTAAGAGACTTTGCGGTAAAAAGTGAGAGAGTACATACCATCAACCAATTGCTAAAAGCATATACTCTATTTGAAAAAGATGTAGAATATGTAATCATGGACAACAAAGTGAAAATTGTTGACGAGCAAACTGGTCGTATTATGGAAGGAAGGAGATACTCTGATGGACTGCACCAAGCGATTGAAGCTAAAGAAAATGTAAAAGTGGAAGCTGCAACACAAACTTATGCTACAATTACTTTACAAAATTACTTTAGAATGTATGATAAAATTTCTGGGATGACTGGTACTGCTGAAACTGAAGCTGGAGAATTCTGGGAAATTTATAAATTAGATGTGGTGGCTATCCCTACAAACAAACCAATTGTTAGGGCTGATAAAGAGGATTTGGTTTACAAAACAAATCGCGAAAAATACAATGCTGTAATTGAAGATATTGCAACGCTTACGGAGCAAGGAAGACCGGTATTAGTAGGCACGACATCTGTGGAAATATCAGAATTACTAAGTACTATTCTCAGAAAAAGAGGAATTAAGCATAATGTACTGAATGCAAAAATGCACCAAAGAGAAGCCGATATTGTGGCTGAAGCTGGTAAAGACAGTGCAGTTACTATTGCAACAAATATGGCTGGTAGAGGTACGGACATTAAATTATCCGATCAGGTGAAAACTGCTGGAGGTTTGGCAATTATTGGAACTGAACGACATGATTCCAGAAGAGTTGACAGGCAGCTAAGAGGTAGATCAGGAAGACAAGGAGATCCAGGTTCTTCTCAATTTTATATTTCTCTTGAAGATAAATTGATGCGATTATTCGGATCAGAAAGAATCGCAAAACTTATGGATAGAATGGGGCTTGAAGAAGGGGAAGTAATCCAGCATTCTATGGTGAGCAAATCCATTGAAAGAGCTCAGAAAAAAGTAGAGGAAAACAATTTTGGGACAAGAAAAAGACTGTTGGAATATGATGATGTAATGAACCAACAAAGAGAAGTTATTTATAAAAAAAGACGACATGCTTTACATGGAGAAAGAATGTCTCTTGATGTCTTAAACATGATTTACGATACTTGTGAAAATATAGTTGATGAACTCCACCAAGCAAAAGATTATGATGCTTTTAAACTTGATTTAATCAGACTATTAGCAACCGAAAGCCCAGTATCTGAAGATGAATTTAAAGATCTATCTACTGATGCAATCACTGAAAAAGTATTTGCCAGTTGTTATAAATCATATCAAAATAAATCAGAGACAATTGCAAAGCAAGCATTTCCTGTTATTAAAGATGTTTATGAAAATCAGTCGGCTACTTATGAAAATATAGTGATTCCTTTTACTGATGGATTAAAAACACTTCAAGTAGTAACCAACCTCAAAGAAGCACACGATACTGAAGGTAGTAATATCTCAGAGGCAATTGAAAAAAGTGTTACCCTTGCAATAATAGATGATATATGGAAGGAGCACTTAAGAGAGATGGATGACTTGAAGCAGTCAGTACAAAATGCGGTCTACGAACAGAAAGATCCTCTATTAATTTACAAATTTGAATCCTTTAATTTATTTAAATCTCTTATTGGAAAAGTAAATAAAGACATTGTTTCTTTCTTGCTTAAATCGGGCTTGCCATCTCAGGTAAATGCCAGACAAGAACAAAATCCAAAACTACAAAATACAAACCTTCAAATGAGCAGGCCTGAATCTGGTGTACAAAACCCAAACAATCCTCAACAGCAAAAACCAAAAGCACAACCAATAAGAGCTGAGGAAAAGGTAAACAGAAATGCTGAGTGTCCTTGCGGAAGTGGTAAGAAATATAAAAAATGTCACGGCAGCTAGAAAAAACAAGTAGCACAAAATTCATCAAATATATATTTTATCTCTTTGTACTACTAAATGTACAATCCTGTAAAACCTATAAACTTACTGCTAACAAGGAAGATATTCCAAAACAGGATTTTGACATAAATTTAGTAGGCGAATCTCCTAACTATTCCGAAATAAAATATTGGGTAGAGCATCCCCAAAAAGAAATGCATTACGCAAGCATGCCAAAGAACTACACCGACAGCTTATTTAATTTTAATCCTACAATAGATGTTTTTTTTGTTCACCCAACTCTTTATTTTAAAGGCAATAGATGGAATGCAGATATTCATGATCAGAAGCTAAATGAAAATATTGGAAATTCTGCTATCAAATATCAAGCCAGCGTCTTTTTAGGAATTGCAAATATTTATGCCCCACATTATAGGCAAATGCACATTCATTCTTACTCCGATTTAAAAAATGGATATCCAGCTTATGATGTTGCTTATTTGGATGTGAAAAATGCATTTCTGTACTATTGGAAAAATTACAATAAAACCAAGAAATTTATTCTTGCTGGACACAGTCAAGGAACAAACCATTCTGAAAGATTATTGAAAGAAATAATTCTACAAAATGACACCATGAAAAATTTACTACTTATTAGCTATCTTGCAGGAATGCCAATAAAACAATCTCATGAGGATTTTCCTGCCTGCACTTCCACTGATCAATTGAACTGTTTTCTTTCATGGCGCACATTAGCTGAAGGATACTTTCCAAACGATTGGACTATTAATGATAGTATTTCTTGTGTAAATCCTATTTCTTGGCAAACAGATAGCTCGGTATCTAAAAAAGAAAACCATCAAGGAATCCTATTTCGGAATCATAAAATACATTATCCAAATTCGATAGAAGCATATATTCAAAATGGTGTAGTTTGGATAAAACCTATTAAAATTCCTTTTGCCAGTTTTTACCGAATGAATAATTACCACCCAGCAGATTATAATTTATTCTGGCTCAATATTAGAAATAACTTAAGGTATCGATTAAAAGAAAATGGATACAATTAACAACTATATAAGGCAAAGGATGGCAAACGATCATACCATTGATTGCTTTAAATACAAAGCGGTTTAAGCTTTATTTTTCTTGTTTTTTAATTCTTCTACAGCAATCAAACTACTTTGAATTTGCAATTGTAAATCAGCTACATTGTTAGGAGAGTAAGGCATAAAAATAGTGCTCGAATTATGTTCTCCAAGTTTTGCAATCGTTTCATAATGCTGAGTCAAAAATAGCATATTCATTACTTCTTTGCTTGTTACATCCGATTCCATTGCTTGCTTAACTTCCTGAACTGATTCTTTTAATCCATTTGCTATTGCAATTCTTTGCATAGCTATCCCTTCTCCGGATAATCGTTTACTTTCTGCATCAGCCTCAGCAGCTGCTACTACTCTAATTTTAGCTGCTGCCGCATCTTCTTTTGCTGCTTCTTTCATTCTTTTTGCAGCATTAATTTCATTCATAGAATGCTTTACTTTTGCGTCAGGATCAATATCGGTAACAAGGGCTTTTATAAAATCAAAACCGAACCGTTTCATAGTTTCTGAAAGTTCATTCTTAATTGCAATAGCAATCTTTTCTTTCTGAGCAAATACATCATCTAATTCCATTAAAGGTACTTCTGAACGAATAGAATCAAAGACATAAGATTGAATTTGTTGCTCGGGATTATTTAACTCATAAAAAGAAGCTTTTATTCCATCTTCAGAAGCAATTACAAAGAATTGGACAGAAACTACTATTCTTACAAATACATCATCTTTTGTTTTTGTTTCTACTTCAACAGGAAGCTCTCTTACTCTCAAGTTTAAATTACCTGAAATACTATCAATTAAAGGAATTTTTAAGTGCAAACCTGCCTTGGACACTTTATGAAACTTTCCTAGTCTTTCAATAATAACCGCCTGAGTCTGAGTTACCAAATAAAAAGTACCTCTTAGTACAATGAATAGGGCTATAAAATAAAACACATTCCAAATATCAAAATTTTCCATAATAATTATTTTTAAAATTGGTTGCAAATATACAAGGTATAGACGCAACTAATCAGTTTTATTTCAAATATCTGAAATCATGATTATTTTTAATTTTTTGTAAAGATTCGTAAATTAAACGAATTACATTTTCTACATCCTCTTTACTTGCCATCTCAACTGTAGTATGCATATATCTAAGCGGCAAAGAAATTAAAGAGGATGCTACTCCTCCTGTTGCATAAGCAAAAGCATCTGTATCAGTACCCGTGTGCCTAGAGGCTGCCGCTCTTTGAAAAGGAATCTTTTTCTTTTCGGCAGCTTTAATAATAAGCTCTAAAAGATTGTTTTGTACAGCAGGACCATAAGTCAAAACAGGTCCATCACCACATTTGATGTCGCCTTGCTTAATTTTATCAAGCATTGGAGTTCCAGTATCATGACAAACATCAGTAACAATTGCCACATTTGGCTTTATTTGCTCTACAATCATCTGAGCTCCTCTAAGCCCAACTTCTTCCTGTACTGAATTAGTAATGTATAAGCCAAACGGTAGTTTGATTTTATTTTCATGCAATAAACGAGCTACCTCAGCTATCATGAATCCTCCAATACGATTATCTAATGCTCGACCAACATAATATTTATGGTTAAGCACCATGAATTGATCTTCATAAGTAACTACACAACCCACATGAATTCCTAATTGCTCAACTTCTTCTTTATCCTTAGCTCCACAGTCCAAAAAGATATTGTCCAATTTTGGCGCTTTTTCATTTGCTTCAGTTCTTGTATGTATTGCTGGCCAGCCAAAAACTGCTTTTACCATTCCTTTTTTAGTATGGATATTTACTCTTTTTGATGGAGCAATTTGATGATCAGACCCCCCATTTCTTCTAAGGTAAATAAACCCTTCTTTGGTAATATAGTGGACAAACCAGGATATTTCATCAGCATGGGCCTCAATAACGACTTTGTATTTTGCCTTAGGATTTATAACCCCAACTACTGTACCGTAAGTATCTACAAAGTGCGTATCAATGTAAGGTTTAATATAACTTAACCACATTTTTTGTCCTTCACTTTCAAAGCCTGTTGGTGATGGATTGTTCAAATAATCTTCTAAAAATTTTTCTGATTTTTTAGTTATAAGACTCTTTTTTGCCATAATATTTTTTAAAATTTAAGCTGCGAATATAAGTAATTTATCCTGCCCAGCCCTCTCTATCTAACGACCTATATTGAATGGCTTCTGCCAGGTGTTCAGTAGTTATTTTTTCTGATTTTTCTAAGTCGGCAATAGTTCGTGAAACTTTTAATATTCTATCATATGCTCTTGCTGATAAATTGAGTTTATCCATTGCTATTTTTAGCATTCTTTGACTTTTTTCATCTAATCCGCAAAACTCTTGCAACTGCTTAGTACTCATTTGAGCGTTAGCATGTACTCCTTTGATTTTTTGATACCTCTCTTGCTGTATAATCCTAGCGCTAATTACTCTTTCTCTAATAGCTGCGCTACACTCTCCTTTTTTCTTGGCTGCCAATTCATCAAAACTCACTGGAGTAACCTCAACATGCAAATCAATCCTATCCAAAAGGGGTCCAGATATTTTATTCAAGTATTTTTGCACCATTCCAGGAGGGCATAAGCAGTCTTTATCAGGATGGTTGTAATAACCGCAAGGGCAAGGATTCATAGATGAAACCAACATAAAACTAGCGGGATAATCAACAGTGGATTTTGCTCTTGAAATACTAACTACCCTGTCTTCTAGTGGTTGACGCATAACTTCTAAAACCGTTCTTTTAAACTCGGGTAATTCATCTAAAAATAGTACTCCATTATGTGCTAAAGATATTTCTCCTGGCTGAGGATTGGTTCCTCCTCCTACTAAAGCAACATCCGAAATGGTATGGTGTGGAGATCTAAATGGCCGTGAAGTCATTAGTGTATCATTGTCTGAAAGTTTACCTGAAACAGAATGAATTTTTGTTGTTTCTAATGCTTCCGCTAATGTTAAAGGAGGTAGAATTCCTGGAAGTCTTTTTGCAAGCATGGTTTTACCCGCTCCAGGAGGTCCTATCATAATAACATTATGACCTCCAGCAGCTGCAATTTCCAATGCTCTTTTAATGTTTTCCTGTCCTTTTACATCATCAAAATCTGCAACATTATTATTAAGCCCTTTTAAAAATTCAGCCCTTGTATCAATGACGGTTGGTAAAATTTCTTGTTTGCCTTCAAAAAAACGAATAACTTCCAAAATATCTTCAGCCCCCAGCACTTCTAATTCGCTCACAATGGCTGCTTCACGAGCATTTTTTTTAGGCAATATGATTCCTTTAAATCCTTCTTCTCTTGCTTTAATAGCAATTGGTAATGCTCCTTTTATTGGCTGTAAGCCACCATCCAATGATAACTCCCCCATAATAAGATAATTACTTACTTTTTCTGATTTTATTTGCTGGGAAGCTGCAAGAATTCCAATTGCCAAAGGCAAATCATAAGCTGATCCTTCTTTGCGAATATCAGCTGGAGCCATGTTTATTGTAATCTTCTTTCCTGGAATTCGATACCCGTTATTTTTTAGTGCAGCACTAATTCTTTGTTCCGATTCTTTAACTGCATTATCAGGCAATCCAACTAAAAAGAATTTGATTCCTTGTGCCACATCAACCTCAATAGTAATAGTTGTAGCATGTATACCACTAACTGCACTACCATAGATTTTGACAAGCATCTTTTATTTCTTGTATTCTTTAAGGCCTCTGTTTAACCAATCTGTAAATAGCTTAACTGTACCGTAATCTTGATAATTTGCAGGTTCTACCATTTGATCTCCATTATTATTTAAGAATACATAATACGGCTGAGAATTAGCCCCATAAGTATTGGCTTGTAATACCATCCATTTATCACCAGTTGTTTTGACTTTTTTCTTTTTGCCTGCTAAAGTAGTTTCATATTGTTCATTTTTAGGAAGGTCTATTCTCTCATCAACATACAATGAAATTAATACCACATCATTAGCAAGCATGCTTTTCACATTAGGGTTTGACCAAACTTGTTCTTCCATCTTACGACAATTTACACAAGCCCAGCCTGTGAAATCAATAACTACTGCTTTATTTACCTCTTTCGCATAATCCATTCCTTCTTTATAATCATGAAATACCATAATTCCTTGTGGACCTAAATGCTGGCCCTGCTCTTCATGAGGCGTAGAAGAAGTTTCTCCATTAGAATTTCCTACCCCAAATGGGGATTCACTATATTGCATTGGCGGTGGAAATGCATTGATAATTTTTAATGGAGCGCCCCATAATCCTGGGATCATATACACAGTTAGTGTTCCAGTTAAAATTGCAATTGACAGCCTGCTAACTGAAATGTGTTTTAAATCAGAATCATGTGCGAATTTTAAAAATCCTAAAAGATACATTGTAAGTAATCCAAAAATCATTATCCAAATTGCAAGAAATAACTCACGCTCCAACAAATGTGTTTGCATTACTAAATCAGCATTTGATAGAAATTTAAATGCTAAAGCAATTTCTAAAAACCCTAATGTAACTTTTACTGAGTTTAACCATCCTCCTGATTGTGGTAAAGAGTTTAGCCAACCTGGAAATGCCGCAAATAAGGCAAATGGCAATGCAATAGCCAATGAAAAACCTAGCATTCCAATAATAGGGCCCATATACCCACCAGTAGCGGCCTCAACCAATAAAGTTCCTACGATTGGGCCTGTACAAGAAAAAGAAACTAGTGCTAAAGTAAAGGCCATAAAAAAGATGCCCAGCAAACCCCCTTTCCCTTCAGCTTCTACACTTTTATTGGTCCAAGAAGCTGGTAACTCTATATCAAAAGCTCCTAAAAATGAAGCTCCAAAAATGATTAACAGAAGAAAAAAACCAATATTAAAATAAACATTAGTTGCCATATTGTTTAATGCATCTGCCCCAAATATAGATGACACTCCAACCCCCAAAGCAACATATATAAAAATGATTGAGAGCCCATAAATAATTGCATTTGTTATCCCCTTTGCTTTTGTTTTGCTTTGCTTAGTGAAAAAAGAAACTGTCATAGGAATCATTGGAAATACACAAGGAGTTAGAAGAGCTGCAAAACCACTTAAAAAGGAAATAAAGAATAGCCACCACATTCCTCCCGCTTCTTTTTCATCTAATGGCACTTCTGAAGAACTAGTAGTGCCATCAGCTGCTGCTTTTATATCAAATGAGAATTTTACTTCTTCTGGAGGCAAACATTGTTTCTCATCACAAACCATGAAGTATACATTTCCTTCAATCTTAAAATCCTTAGAAGATATAACTTTTATCTTTTGTGTAAAAATTGCCTCCTTCCCAAAATATTTTAAAACCATATCAAAATTAGGGTCAAATTCTTCAATAGGCTTTCCTTCAGTTACTCCACCAATAAGTTCATAACCCCCCTTAGTTGTAAAAGTAAATTCTGTAGGAACTGGTCCATCCTGCTCAATATTTTGAGAATATAAATGCCAATGATCCTCAATATTCGCTTTAAAGCGCAACTCTATCTCATTTTCAGAAAGTTGTTTTTGAGAAAACTCCCACTCAACTGGATTAAAAATTTGGGCAGAAACAACTACACTCGCTAATGCAAATAATAGAGCTAATAATCTTTTCATGTTTTTATTTTTTGAAGTACAAATATGAAATTCTTTAGTTTTTATCTTTTATAGTTTTTATAAATGGGTATAGTATCCATTAATTTTAAAATACTGACTAATTAACAAATTTTACTTTAATTTATTGTTTATCACTCTGCTTAACTCCTCTGCTTTTTGGCTTCCTATCAAATAAATTAAACCGTCTTTATCAATCAGCTCAACAGCATCATTACCTCTAGTATAAAATCGTATAGTGCCTTTAAAATGCAAATTATAAACTGCACGATTAATTATATATTTACTATAATTTACTTTTTTAGCAGATACTAAACTTGCGGTATCAATCTTTATTTTTCTTGAAGTCCATAAGCCGTCCAAAATTATACTCCCATTAAATACTTTTGTCTCAAAATGAAGTACAAAAAAAAGTAATATAGAAAATATAATAATGGCAATTCCAATAGCAAAATATAATTCTCCTGATTTATCGTGATTTTCTCTCCAATAATAAGCGATAAAACAAAAAACAGCTAATGCCAACCTTCTTGTTAAGGCCATTTTATTTAAGCCCAAATATTGTTTTTCTACAAAATCAAATTCTGACATTTAGTTTTCTTTTAAAAGTTCTGCAATGTACACTTTTTTTGTGTGCGTTTCAATCTTATACCTATCGTCAATTCTATTTCCAACAATCCATACAATATCATCCTCTGAGCATAAAAGCCATTGCTTTTGCTTTGCTAGAATAGAGTATTTTTCATCTATAAAAAAATCGCTTACTTTCTTAAAATTACGCATTCCTAATGGCCTGAATTTATCTCCATTTTTCCATTTTCTTAATTTTAACGGAAAGGATAATTTATCAAAATCTAATTTGGCAACATTTGGATTTTTGTTCAAAGAGAAATCGTGTGACCCAGCAAATTTCATACTTAAAGGATTTTTAATTTCAATTTCTATCTCACGAATCTCTATATCCTCTTGATGATTTTCTAATGCCGAAATAATAATCTGTTCTCTATCAATAATTAGCTGATAAGTGTCAGAAAAAAACTGTTTCCCACTTTGGGAGTTGATTGCTTTTATGATTTGATCCACCTCAGAGAACCCAAATGGTTTTAAAATCTCAAACAAAATAACTTCTAAATGCTGCAATTCAATTAATTCAGAAATATTAAGTTTATAAATGCCTTCTTTCTGCACTAGCAATCGCTCTTTTATTGCAGTCATTTGCTCTTGAAAAATCTTATTTATTCCATCTAAAACAAATATTTCATTTGTAATTGTTTGCTCTATATTGGGATTCATTTCTTTGAGTAAAGGCATTAACTGATGCCTGATTTTATTTCTTAGATATTTAACCTCTGAATTGCTACTATCATTGCGATATTTTATTTTATTTTTAGTTAAATAGCGCTCAATTTCTTGCCTACTTATTTCGAGTAAGGGGCGAATAATCTTTTTATTTTTAGCTTTTATACCGCAGAGTCCATTAACGCCTGTTCCTCTAATTAAATTGATGAAAAAAGTTTCTACATTATCATCTTTATGATGTGCGGTAATTACAAAATCAAGATTATTAACTGCCAACAACTCATCAAACCATTTATACCTGAGATCGCGAGCTGCCATTTGAATTGAAATCTTTTGCTCACTAGCATATTTTTGAGTCTCAAAAGAATTAACATGAAACTTTACACCATATTTATTGGCTAACTCCTTAACAAAATACTCATCCTCATCAGATTCTTCTGCTCTTAAATTAAAATTACAATGGGCTAGCTCAACATTATATCCCAATTCTTTAAGTACAAAAAACAAGCACACGCTATCGGCTCCTCCACTAATAGCCAAAAGCAAGTTACTATCTTTTGAAAAAAGCTTTTTATTAATTATATATTGTTGAACGCTCTTAATCATCAATTTTAAAATTAAACACGTCAAAAAGAGGCTTTGCCTTAATTAAACACTCCTCATATTCTTGCATAGCATCTGATTTAATAGTAATTGCGCCACCAACCCCAATGGATAAATAATCAGTTGCCAAATTATATAAAATTGTTCTAATTACAACATTAAAATCAAAATCAGCTTGGGGGGTAATATAGCCCACAGCACCTGAAAAAACTCCCCTTTTAAAATCTTCAAAATGCTCAATTAATTCCATTGCTCTAAGTTTGGGAGCTCCCGTCATTGAGCCCATAGGAAATGCTGCTTTTAAAACATCTGTAAAATTAATACCTGCATCTATTTCAGAACTGATAGACGTTATCATTTGATGCACCTTTCTAAAAGTATATACCTTACATAACTCCTCAACTTTTACAGATTCTTTTTTAGCAGTAATGGATAAATCATTTCTCACCAAATCTGTAATCATTACATTTTCTGAAATATCTTTTTGAGATGTTTTCAATTCATTTATTAAACTACTGTCTTCCAACTTTGTTTTTCCTCTTTTTCTTGTCCCTTTTATGGGTTGAGATAAAATATAAGTTCCTTTTTTTCTTAGAAATCTTTCTGGACTAGCAGATAAAATATATTGATTCTTTAATTTTAAAAAAGAGGAAAAGGGAGTTTGCATTCTTTTATTCAATTCCAAAAAAACAGACTCCGCATCAATTTTTACATCAGAAGCATAAAACTCCTGACAATAATTCATCTCATAAATATCACCTATTTGTATGTGATTTTTTATTTTTTCGATCTTGTTCAAATAAGATTTTTTATCCTCTCGTCTACTAAAATTAACTTGAGGCTTATAGTTTGAAAAATCTGAAAAATTAAAGGCTTTAACAAATTCATTACAGCTTTCTATTGAATGATACGTTTGTATTTCTAGTTTGTCATTATTTAACAAAATCACATATTCAGGAACAAAAAAAGTTAAATTATCAGTATTAAAATTATCCGTATTATTTGATGACAATTCTTCAATTTCATTCTTTAAATCATAAGATAAATAGCCAAACAACCAATCCTTTTTTTGAGCATGAAATTTATTTAACTTCTCAAAAGAATCATTATTTGAAATAAGAATAGCCTTTTTTCCAACTCCAGCGAGCACATCATAATTAATATAATCTTTAGGTAAATTTGATTCTTTCTGCTCAAGATTTGAAACTAAGACACTAATATAATCTATGTTACTAGATATATTAAGCAATGCTTTTATTAGCTCTCCCTTATTAAAACCATAATATATAAATGAATTTCTCACTTTGCAATAATACTAAAAGCCAACTCAAATTATTTTATATTTTTGAACTATGAAAAAACTACTGGTGATTTTGTTTTTAATTCCATTATTAGGATTTACACAAAGTGATACCACTTTTAATGCTGAAGGGGAAATAATAAGTGTGAATCAAGAAGGGATTGATTATTTAGTAAATAAATACAAAAAAATCTTAAAAAATAAATCTGGGGTTGAGGGATGGAGATTGCAAATAAAATTTACCTCTAAACGTGAAGATCTACTGTCCTTGCAAGTACAATTCACTAATTTATATCCTGAAATACCTGCACAAATCATATTTGAAGCTCCTTACTACAAACTTACAGTTGGTAATTTTAAAACAAAAAATGAAGCTTTAAAAATAAAGAACATGATAAATGAACATTTTCCTGGAACTCGTCCTGTAAAAAGTTTAATTGACCTGGATTAATTTTAAAAATAGATTATTTAAGGGTTCTTTTTACCTCAACTTCAGTATATCCTTCAATGATATCACCTACTTTAATATCATTAAAGTTCTCAATTGACATACCGCATTCAAATCCTTTCTTAACCTCATTAACATCATCTTTAAATCGTTTTAATGATGATAATTTGCCAGTATAAACAACTACCCCATCTCTGATAATTCTTACCCCAGTATTTTTAGTTAGTGAGCCGTCAAGTACCATGCAGCCAGCAATGGTACCAACCTTTGAAATCTTAAATACATCTCTAATTTCAATATTACACACAATTTTCTCTTCAAAATCGGGAGATAACATTCCCTCCATTGCTAATTTTAATTCTTCAATTGCTTTATAAATTATAGAATAAAGTCTAATATCAATTTGTTCGGCTTCAGCTAATTTACGAGCCTGCAAAGAGGGTCTTACTTGAAATCCAATGATAATAGCATCAGATGCTGCCGCTAACATTACATCAGATTCTGAAATTTGACCAACCGCTTTCTGAATAATATTTACTTTAATTTCATCCGTTGAAAGTTGTTGTAATGAATCAGAAAGTGCCTCAATTGATCCATCAACATCCCCTTTAACAATAACATTAATTTCTTGAAAGCCTCCAAGAGCAATTCTTCTTCCAATCTCATCAAGAGTAAGGTGTTTTTGAGTTCTAATATTTTGTTCCCTTTGTAACTGAGCTCTTCTTGAAGCAATTTTTTTAGCTTCTTGTTCGCTTTCTATAACATGGAATTCATCACCCGCTGTTGGGGCTCCATCCAGTCCTAATAATACAACCGGTGTTGATGGGCCAGCATCTTTTCTAGCTTCTCCTCTCTCGTTTAATAAAGCTTTTACTTTACCAGAAAAAGATCCTGCAAGAACATAATCTCCAACTTTTATGGTTCCTGTTTGAACTAAAATAGTTGACAAATACCCCTTTCCTTTATCTAGTGAGGCTTCAATTACAGTTCCTTTAGCTAATCTTTTAGGATTCGCTTTAAGATCAAGCATTTCAGCTTCTAATAGAATCTTATCTAAAATCTCTGGAACTCCAGTACCTGCCTTTGCAGAAATATCTTGGGACTGATATTTACCTCCCCAATCTTCTACCAAAAGATTCATTTCTGCTAACTCACCTTTAATCTTTTCAGGATCTGCAGTTGGTTTATCAATTTTATTAATAGCAAAAATTATAGGAACGCCAGCAGCTTGGGCATGGCTAATCGCCTCTTTAGTTTGTGGCATCACTCTATCATCAGCAGCCACTACAACTACAACTATATCGGTAACTTTTGCTCCTCTTGCTCTCATGGCGGTAAAAGCTTCATGCCCTGGTGTGTCAAGGAAAGCAATTTGCTTACCATTATCTAAAGTTACTTCATAAGCCCCAATATGTTGAGTAATACCACCACTTTCTCCTGCAATAACATTTGTTTCACGAATGTAATCCATCAATGAAGTTTTCCCATGATCCACATGCCCCATGATAGTAATAATTGGAGCTCTTGTTTCCATTTCATCCTCTGAATCAATAATCTCTTCAATTGATTCTTGTACATCAGCACCCACAAATTCTACTTTAAACCCAAAATCTTCTGCCAACATTTGAATAGTTTCGGCATCAATTCTTTGATTGATACTAATCATCATACCAAGCCCCATACAAGTGGTAACAATCTCCTTCACTGAAACATTCATCATACTAGCAAGCTCACTAGCAGTTGCAAATTCTGCAATCTTAATCGTTTGAATGGAGGCTGCCTTTTGTGAAGTTTCTTCAGCAGCAATATCTCTATGAGCCTGTCTTTTGTCTCTTCTATTTTTTACTGATGATGTCTTCCCTACTCCTTGTAATTTAGCAAGAGTTTCTCTTACTCTTTTTTGAGCTTCTTCAGCAGAAATCTCAAAAGTTATATTTTTAGGTTTGTTTTCTTTCTTAAACTTCTTTGGATCAACTTTTTCTTTTACAATTCTAATTCTTTTCTTTTTTTCCTCATTTTGTGGTTTCTTAAATTGATTTAAATCTATTTTTTCACCTGTTGTTGTTACTCCTTTAAGTTTATCCGCAATAGCCTTTATTAATTCTGAGTCTTTATTTTGGTTAATATTAGTTTTTACCTCTACCTTTTTTACTTCTAAATCTACTCTGCCAATTATTTTTGGTGTTTTCTCAGATTTCTCTTCTTTATTATCTCTATCTGTATTTTTCTCTGCTTCTAATCTTATTTTTTCTGACTCAATTTTAGCTTTTTCTTCAATTTCTTGCTGCTTGATAATTTCTTCAGCTTTAGCTAATTCTTTTTCTTTGGCTAATAATTCTGCAGATAACTTTGCTTTTTTTTCAGAATCAAATTCGCCTAATAAATCCATATAAACATCATGAGAAACTTTTGAATTTGGATTTAAATCCTTTATCCCTTTAGTTTCTAAGAATGCAAATATCCTATCCATACTTACATTGAATTCTTTTACTAACTTATTTAACCTTACGATTTCTTTATCTGACATATTTAGGACTTATATTTATAGCTTAATCTTCAAACTCTGCATTTAATATTTTTAAAACTTCCTCTACCGTTTCTTTTTCTAAATCAGTTCTTAGGACTAAATCTTTAGCTGACAATGCCAATACACTCTTTGCGGTATCACAACCAATTGCTTGAAGGGCTTCAATAACCCATTTTTCCAATACATCAGAAAATTCATCAAGAGCTACATCATCTTCAATGCTACCGGTATCTCTATAAACATCTATTTCGTATCCAGCAAGTTTACCGGCTAAATTAATATTATGCCCACCTCTACCAATTGCTAATGATACCTGATCAGCATCCATATAAACCGCAGCTCTTTTCTTAGTTTCATCTAACGAAACGGATTTTATTTTAGCTGGAGATAATGCTCTGCTAATTAAAAGTTGTATGTTTTCTGTGTGATTTACAACATCAATATTTTCATTTCTTAACTCACGAACAATACCGTGAATTCTTGATCCTTTTACCCCAACACAAGCGCCAACTGGGTCAATTCTATCATCATAAGATTCGACTGCTACTTTTGCTCTTTCTCCTGGTATACGAACCACATTCTTTATCGTAATAATACCATCAAATACCTCAGGAACCTCTTGTTCAAATAATCTCATTATAAACTCAGGGGCAATTCTGGAAAGAACAATATTTGCCTTATTATTTTTTAGAGTTACCTCTTTAATTACAGCTCTTACACTCTCTCCTTTTTTAAAGAAATCTTTTGGAATTTGCTCCTCTTTTGGTAATGACAAATCATTTCCTTCACCATCTTGCAAAAGAATTTCATTTCTCCAGATTTGATAAACCTCACCATTAATAATTTCTCCAATTCTATCCTCATATCTTTTCATCAACTCATCTCTGTGCTGATCGGCAATTCGAGCCATTAAATGCTGGCGAATAGAAAGTACTTGTCTTCTTCCAAATTCTGAGTCAAAGCTTACTTGCTCTGAAACTTCTTCACCAACTTCATAATCATCCTCAATTTTTAAAGCATCAGACAAAGCAATTTGGCCAATAGGATTTTCAACTTCTCCATCATCAACAACTTCTCTATTTTTCCAAATTTCTAAATCTCCTTTATCAACATTAATAATAACATCAAAATTACCTTTATCATCATATTTTTTTGCCAATACGGCCTTAAAAACATCTTCTAAGATATTCATCATTGTTTCACGGTCAATATTTTTGACCTCTTTAAACTCTGAAAACGATTCAATTAAATTGTCTACTTCCATTTTATTTAAAATTTATTTTAACTTTAGTTTCTTTTATTTCTGCTTTTGGTATCATTACTTGTTCAATTATATTTTCTTTTTTACTTCCCTTTTTCTTTTTTGCTACTTCAAGAGTTAAGGTGTCATTTTCATAAGATAAAATAATACCTCTTTCTCTTGTCCCATTAGTAAGCAAAACGCCCACTTCTTTTCCATTATATTTATGGTATTGCTGATCTACCATAAAAGGATTATCAAGCCCTGCTGAGCAAACAGTAAGTTCGTAATCTTCCACATCTCTATCAAAATGCTGTTCAATATGCTTACTTATTGCCAAACAATGTTCTACTTGAACCCCATCCATTCTATCAAAAAATAAAGTTATTACATTGGCAGTATTCACCTTAACATCTACAAAAAATCCATCTAGTTCTTTTATCTTAGACTCTGCTACTTTTCTTATTTCTTCTTTTGCAATCATATTACTATGTAAAAAAAGAAGAGGCTACTGCCTCTTCCCTTTTCTTTCTCTATTTTCGGTTGCAAATATAAAGAGTTTTATTTAATCTCGCAAATTATTATTGCAGTACTATTCTTTTATTTACAAATGAATCCTTAGTTTTAATCTGTATCATATAGATTCCTCTTGGCCAATTAGATAGATCAACTGCTTTAGTGTATTCGCCCACAAAGTCTTGTTTTGCCTCAGTTGAAACCAACTTACCAAAAGCATCAATTATAGTAATTTCAAAATTATCAATCTCCTCAGAAACGAAACTTATGTTGAACACTCCTCTTGTTGGATTAGGATAAATATTTAAATTAATACTTGAGCTAACCTCTCCTTCAGTAATTCTACTATTTGAAAGAGTGCTAAAGGTAACATATCCTGTAAAGGAAGAAGTATTACTACCATTAGCAGCACACATAGAAGCCACCTGCCAATGATAAGCCGTTCCACTAATTAGGCCTGTTAAAGCATATGAATTGGTATTTACGGTAACATAAGTCCATTGAGCCCAAGGCTGAGAAGTTTTCTTGTATCTTAC
>JACKQG010002304.1_pt1 | contig 25152 bp, 28 predicted proteins | sample 8237621 | NCBI WGS metagenome assembly JACKQG01 (sample SAMN15677084, study PRJNA649215) | marine metagenome | biome: marine; feature: Black Sea; material: saline water; isolation source: suspended particulate matter (SPM) from the Black Sea western gyre | collected 2013-06-09/2013-06-10 | depth... | reverse complement strand
TGGGTGGCTGGTTTTAAACCGATGAATTTGGTTGGTTTTTAAACCCCTGTTTCCAGATTAGTGTCATCAATTCTTCGTGACCAAAAACCAGATAAATTTTCTCTTAAAGATTCAGGCTTTCCTATGCCCTCAAATGGTTGCCTCATTGTATTATTAATGAGCTTGTTGATCCTTTTGAGTGTCTTCTTGTCTTGTGTCTGCCAATAGATGTAATCCTTCCACGCTTCATCAGTCCAAGCTAATTTCCTGCTCATCTATTAGATCCCTTTCTTGGACTTTTCCATTTTTAAATTGTTCAATTGATTTTGTTAAATGGGCAGCATTGGCAGGTGACCTGAGAAGATAAAATGTTTCCATAAAACTATTAAAGGTTTCTAATGACATAACAACAGCATTTTCAGAGTCACGACGGGTAATTACTGTGTAATCAGCATCATCAATAACTTGATCCAATACTGACTTTAGATTATTTCTTGCTTCGCTGAAATTTATAATTCTCATAATGTCCTCCTGATTTGTCTAATTTATTATACAACTATAATAGATATAGTTGTACATGTCCTGTATTTTGTACAAGTCGGAGGGAGGTTTTTTTTAGATCGAACGTTCCAAAATCTGCGGCTCGCAACGTCAGCATGTTTATTGTTGTGATCTTTTTAAACAAGAGTCAACTGAAGACTTGACCCCTTTTCCTCGGTCTGCCAGAATGCCAAGGTTTTGACCGCATTGCTTTCAATCAGCACACCATCGCAGTCAAATACCACTGCCGATATTTTTTGCAAAAACAAGTACATGACCATCTATATCCAAACTATAGGCGGCTAAGTCACCCCAATCTCGTTTTTGTAGATCACTTAATTCCACTGCTCCCGCACTTAATGCTCTTTCATGATATTCTTCTGGATTATCTACAATAAGATATAATTCAGCACGTGGAATTCTTTCAGCCTTTTCTGGATCAGGCAATTTATCCCCAAGCAGTTTTTTAATACCTTGAGTAGGCATTAGACCAAAAATACTCTCTTGGGTTAGTTTGAATTCTGTCATTCCAGGGACATAAAGCGAAGGTTTCTTATTTAAAACAAGTTCATAAAACTTCGTGCTTTTTTCTTGATTTGAAACATAAAAGATGAAGTGAGATTTCAAATTGTATCTCCTTTATAGATGCAACGTTTCCAAATCACCGGTGAAACCCGGTGCATTTTTAAGTTGGGATTTTTGAAAGGGATCATTTTCCGTAGTGCTGTATCCGGCATCTCTCATTGCCCCAATGATATTGTCAGCAATACCATTTTTCCCGATATTTCGGAAAGCGCCTGCAAGCCTTCCCGCTACCGTGCTATGCCCACCTTCAAGGAGCTTGTGCAAGATCTCGGAAGCATCAGAGATAATGGACAGTGCAGCGCGGGCCTCGATAGCATTATTTGAATAATAGCCGGGAGCACATGAAATTAAAGCAGCGGGCAGGGTCATAACCCGTATTTTTTCCTTGATTTCCATATCATTCCTGTCCGGCAGGTTCAGGCGAACGTCCATTATCGATGTTTCATGAAGAAGAGATATTGGCTTGTTCCCCCCTTTTGGAGTGCGGACAAAACTTCTTTGATGAATCCGCTTTTGACAAGACGTTCCCGGTGAGTTCGTGTTATGTTCTTTGTTTGGATTGCAACAATACCTTCGTCCTGCAGTTTTTTCAGAACAGCGAGAGATTCTGCTCAGGATAATTCCGCCACAGCTTCGGCCATGAGTCGCCCAATGGGCATATTCTGCGGGCAGCTGTACTCGGCTTTGGAATAATCAAACGCCGTTAATCGATCGCGTACCGAACCCGGTATATCACGAAATTCCACCTGTGCACGGTAATGATCGCTATAGCTGCGCGAATACATCAGGCACCGCATAATTCTGCCCACTGGAACCGCTTCAGAGAGAGCACCCTGGCAGGTGGCCGTGCAGCCGGCGCAATAATTGGCGGCCGTGGCCTGGGCCTCGACTTCAAAATAGCGTTGATCAGAAGCCGTCAGGCGTTCCTGATCGACTGCAGCCTGGGTATTGGCTTTGAGGATGGTCATCGTATTCATCTGGGAACAGATAGCTGCAATCCGTTCGTCCGACCAGACGGCCAATAAACTGGCTTGCTCTTTTGTCAGTCCCTTATCGATAAACCGCTGGGTCAGTGCCATCCCCTCCGGCGTTTGTGTTCCCGTGCTGCCCCAGGATGAAGAGGCCTGTGTTTTCATTGCAGTCAGTCCGATTCCTGCTTTATGACAGAGATCAATGGCGCGTTTCATCTTGTCTGTGGTCATCACTTTATAGTTATAGGTGGTCATAATACCATCAATCCAACCTAAGGTTGCAGCGTGGGACAGGCACCGCTCCATATTGGAGTGGGTACTGAACCCGAACAGACGGATCTTTCCCTTGGATTTCATTTTTTCGGCCCAGGCTTTGATCTCCGTCGTTAATTCATTCCTGGCATTACTCACCCCATGCGCAAAAAAGAGATCAACGTAATCCGTTTTCAGATTATCCAAAGAGTCGTTGAGCTCATCGGTCAGCCCTCCTGGATCCCGCCTGGAAGACTTGGTCACCAGAAAAATCTTTTTACGGTCTTCCGGAAATTTGGCAAGGTATTTGCCGATTCCCAGCTCGCTCCCCCAACGGTTGTAATATTGGGCTGTATCCCAATAGGTCACACCCCACTTCACAGCCTGACGGAGCAGCAACTGGTTGGCACCGGTATCAAACATGGTGCCCAGCGACAATATGGGGACCTGAACGCCAGTGCTGCCAAAAGAGCGGGTATCCACCTGCATGACCGCGGCATCTGTAACCACCGGTCTATTGAGGGCACTGGCCACGCTGCCGACTCCGGCAGCTCCAAGCATCTTTATGAATGTGCGGCGTTTAATGCCTGATTTCTCTTTGTTCATAACCTTACTCCTTTATTTCTGGAAGGCCGGTTCCGGCCAACAGTGCATGGGCCCGGCTCCGTGTTTCATTTTCAGCTGTCACGCGGATTGCTGCACGGCCGCGTACCGGGCATTCGTGCTGGCAGACCCCGCAGCCGATGCAACGATGGGGAGCTACAAAAGGCTGCTGTAATTGGACATGCGCACTGGCCAATGATCCCTGATCGAGACCGGCCGCAGCCGGATCACCTGCCAGTTCCATCCGGTCTGCCTGAAGGCCTGTAATCCTCAGGGCATGATTCAATCCGGCAGGTCCGGCCAGAACATAGTCGCCACCGGCCAACGGTCTGCGGGTCGGGGGTAGCTTTAACTGTATCGAGGCGGATTTAATACCGGATTCAACCCGGTTCACCCTCAACTGCTCCAGGCCGGCCACCGGCTCGAAAACAGTCCGGGTGGTAATGGCTTTGGGACTGACCGGACAATTCTCCTGACAGACAATGCAGGGGGTTCCCATGGCCCAGGGCAGACAACGACCCCGATCCATGAAGGCCATCCCGATGCGGATCGGGCCTGTCGTTGTAAAACTGCCTGTTCCCATCCGCTCTTCCAGCGCCAGAGGGCGGATGGCAGCTGTGGGGCAGACATGCCCGCATGCGATACAATTGTGCTGACATCCGCTGGTCCCCAGCCTGAAATCAAGACGGGGGGTCCAGAGACCTTCCAGCCCTGCTTCGAGAACAGCCGGCTGAATGACATGGGTCGGGCAGACGCTTATGCATTGTCCGCATTTAATGCATCGATTTAAAAATTCAGATTCGGTCAACGCACCCGGCGGCCGAACCAGGTCAGGCCGCCATCCCACACCCAAAGGATCACTTAAACGGGCAAGTGGAAGCAGAATCGCACCCGAAGCGGCTGCAGTCATCACTGCCCTGCGGTTTAAATCCGGACCGGCGATCTCCCCACTGGTCGAAGGAGTGGCCGCGTATCCCAGAATCCGCTCAGGGCAGTCGTCAGGGCAATTATAGCAGAGTACACACTCTGACCATCGAATCTGTTCAGCCGGCGCACAGGCCCCTTCACAGTGATGATCACAGCGCCCGCAGTGGGTACAGCCCTCTCCGTCAGAGTCCCGACGGCCCATTCGCCATAAAGACCACCGGGCGGTGATTCCCAGTAAAGCGCCCAATGGACAGACATACCGGCAGTAAAACCGGGGGCGCCAGGCCGAAAGGGCCAGAACCAGAATAAACACACCACCGGTTAGCAATCCACCGGTAAGGATGATGGTTTCAGAACCAGGCGCCATCAAAGGAAGTATCACCAGCGAGATTGACCGGTAGAGCAACGGAATGGGATCCAAAAGACCAGTCTGCAGCCCGGCCGACAGCAGCCGGTGTCCCGGCAGCAGAATACCCAGCACCAGACCGATACCGCCGGCAGCCGCCATTGTCCAGCCGATTGCATGTCTGGCAGAACCGGACCACGAACGATTTCCCCATTGTGTCAGGCTCAGAACAAGCCCTGTACAAATGGCAACAACGGGTGGTATCCAACCGCCCATGGCCACCATAGCCACCAATGGCCGGGCAAGTTCGACTGCAGCCATGGTCAATAATCCGATCAGCAATAAATATTTGATCCGCTGCCCCGGATGGGTTTGGCGTCCTTGGGCCCGTGCTTTTTTCCTTCGCCTTTTATCGGCCCATACACCAACCATTTGCTGCAACGTGCCAAGAGGGCAGATCCATCCGCAGAAAAAACGGCCCAGCAAAGCAGTTAACGCCAGTGTAAGTGTTCCCCAAAGCAACCCCTTGTAAAGACTACCGGTTGTCAATACCGTAGCCAGTCCCACCAGGGGGTCCAATTCCAAAAGCCAGCTGACCGGCCAGCCCCGCAGTTCGAACCACCGGTCTCCAAGTGTTGTAACCAGGCAGCTCCATATCAATAAGAGCAGAAAAAAAGCCTGACAAATTCGCCTGACATTGACAAGTCTCATGGGACATCCACTGGGTTGAGGGTTTGGTAATCGAGAATGCCTAAACCGGCATCCGCTGCCTGCTGAAGGTGGGGTAGCTGATTTAGTTTCCGGCCTAAAATCTGCGCCCCAAAAGCATCGACCGCCACCGGGTCGATCCCGGCCACCAGGGTGTTTGTACCGGCCAGGTCCGATATTGACCCGCCTGTGGGACCATTGTGCATCATGGTGGTCACGGCATCGAGAATCACCAACGTCGGGCGCACCAGGGCAGCCAGTTCAGCGATAATCGTATGAATGTCCTGATGAAAGACATTCCGGCGGCCGCCCAGTAAACCATACCAGTTTTTAATGGTCATGGACGCACCGCTCCGATGGTGATCCTTAAGCGGTGCAAGACCGATGAGGCAGTCTGCATTGACCAATGGTTCAACCAGCACGGGCCATTCCCGGATCAATCGGGCACCGGCCAAAGTGACATCGGCGAACTGATCGGCTGTTGGCAGCTGAACGCGTCCACCGGCTGATTCGGCAGCAGGCCCGATCCCGGTCAGCCGAAAACAACTGGCCGGATCATTGATCGGGTTGTCGGTGACCACCACATCAGCGGCGCCGGCATCAAGGCATGCTCTTACCAAGGCTTTCACCAGATCCGGGTGAGAGGTTGCTGAAATTACAGGCGGCGAGGCAAATGCGGCATTGACTTTTACCACCACACGGTCACCCGGGCTGACAAACCGCGTCATCCCCCCCAGAGCGCCCATTGTCCGCTGCAACAGATCACCCCGGTTTGTTCCTTTGGCAATGGCCATTGCCGGCCCGTCATCAAATGGTTTAGAAAAATCAGGAAGACCACTCAGTGCCTTGACAGATGGCTCCAAAGACGGCGCATTTGTATCGTGCAGCCACCATCCGGCACCCAGGGCCGAAGCCGAAACCAGGCCGGCCTTGACCGCTCGGTGAATGAATTCTCTACGATTTAGTTTTGTCATCACCTCTCTCCTGAAGCCGTTTCCGGATTTGTTCGGCAAGCATTAGTGCGGTTTCTTTATCCGGGGCCTCGTGAACCCCTATCACGTATTGCCCCTGGCTGAACACAACCTCGATGGTATCCAGAATATCAATGACAGCGACATCTTCCGGTCCCTCCAGAAGTGTGCCGCCAAATTCAAGATAAAAATCCCGTATCATCCCGGCGGTTGACCGAGCAAGGGTGTCCGATTCCCGCCGGGCAACATAGGCCGTGATGTCTGCCCCATTGAGTTGATAATGGGCCATAAACACCTGGTTGAACCCAGTGATTCCAAAGGCATCCGAAGTAACCAGTGATCGGCTGCCTGTCACTTGACCCTCAATTGGAAAAAGTGTCATCTCCGTGACGTTGGCCGCGTCTGCCCCAACCTTGTCAACAAAGGCTGATGCCATGGCCTCGGCAGCACTCATAAGCGGTTTTGACACTTCGGCGCAAACCAGTTCCAGGTAGTAGCGGCCGTGGGCCATAAACCAGCCATTGGGGGTGGCATAGGAGAACATGGTGGGGCCGCCGGCTTCTAAATCGCCGCGGCGCTGCATACTGAAAACGGAAAAAGCATTGCGGGCCGTCCCCATATCGTAAATAAAGATTTCAAACCAGAGGGTCGGATCTGTGGCCAATGAAAACCGCTGTGCCGTCAGTGAGGCAAATCCTGCACTGAAATAGAGTTCTGCCTTGCCATTGATTTTATCGGGCAATGTCTGCGGATCAAAGTATTCCGGTGAAGACAAGGTTTGAACCTGATCAGGCGCCAGCGCCTCCAGTGAAAACGAGTTATCGGCTTTTTTCGATTCTGGCATCATCTGGCGGGCGGTCACGGCTGGATTGAGCTGATTTTGAGCCGTGTAAATACCGAATGCAATTGCGGCCAACACTATCAGTATGCCGAACCCCACCCATCGTTCCATGCGCGTTATGGTATATGTTTCAGACGCTGTGGCCATATATACTCCTATCGGTTTTAAGGCTCCGGGTTGGTTTGAAACTAAACTATTCTCGTAACATTCATAGACAATACGTTAACCGCTCGATTCATAAGCCTGGCAATGGGCAATTTCTGTGGACAACTTTGTTCAGCACTTGAGTAGTTGATGAGTGCCAGATTCTTTCGCATCATTGGATGCAGGTCATGAAACAGCCTGACCGCTCGTTGTGGGCTGTCGTACTCGTCATGATACATCAAGTACCGCATAATATCACTGACTGGAACCGTATGATTCAGCGCTGATTCACATAACTTTGCGCAACCCGCGCAATATCCAAATGCTGATTCATGGGCGTAACCCTCCAGCAAGTGTCGGTCCTGATATGAAAGTTCATTCTTATCCAGTGCAGCAGCAACGTTGGCCCTTAATATCGTCATGTTGGGCATTTCTGAACAGATGCTGGCAATCCGGGGATTTTCCCAAACCGCTTTGAGTTTTGTCTGCTCGGGCGTAAATCCTCTCTTCAAAAATCGGTCACTAAGCGCTTCTTCAGCGCCACTTAAACTTCCAACATCTGCGTAGAACCGGGCGAAAAATTTAGCCTGGGTCTTCATGGCGGTTAATCCAATCCCGGCTTTTGTACAGGCCTCTATTGCCCTTTTCATGTCATCGGTGTTCATCAACCGGTAGTTGTACGTGGTCATAATTCCGTCGATCCACCCGAGCTTGGCGCCTTCCATTAGTCCGATTTCCATGTTTTTATGGGTACTGAATCCAAAGAAGCGGATTTTTCCTTCGGACTTGGCTTTTTCTGCCCAGGCTTTAACCTCAGGGGTCAGCTGTTTTTTTACGTCTCCAACCATGTGGAGAAAATACAGATCCAGATAATCGGTCTTCAGTCTTTCCAGCGACTGATGAAGGCTCTGGCTCAATTCTGCAGGAGTGGAATTACGGGCTTTGCTTACCAGAAATATTTTTTTTCGATCAGTCGGGAATTTTTGAAAATATTTTCCCATGGCCTGTTCGCTTTTACCGCCTGAATACGACTCAGCCGTATCCCAGTAAGTTACACCCATCTTGAAAGCCTGTCTTAAAAGAAGCTGTTTTGACATTAAATTCTGACTTCCCCCAAAGGACAGCATCGAGACATGCTCACCGGTTTTACCAAAAGGCCGGGTTGGAACCAATTGCGGACCGGCATCTGAAGAATCCCCGAGTGCCGAAGCCCCGGCAACGTTTCCAAAGGATGCTATAGCCGATCCGATTCCTGCAGCACCTGTAAGTTTAAAAAATTCCCTACGAGAGTATGTTTGATTTTTTTTGGACATTTTCACCTCTTCTTCGTTTTATGGATATCTGAAATTGAAAAAGATATGCGATCGATAACCTGATATAACACCCCAAATAACCGGCTCACCAGGTTCATTTGGACCGTTTGAATTTCTTAATACTGAATTATTCGATCATATTCCCTTAAAAGTCTCATTTCTCATTTCTCACCGGTTTGATCTATTTTTCAGAATAGAACCCAGCATTTTCCCGATAAGTTTAGAATAAGCATTTTTTCTTCCGCTACTGCTGATACCGATTGCTCTCATTTTATCCTCCGTTCAGATTTGGCAATATGTCCAAGATTATTTATTCTGATATTTTAATTGATGACTGGCGTGACTGGTTTAGTTTTAGCGCCAGCACATCGGGTCTTGAATAATGACCAACCGGATCAAAATTTTGTCTTTCCGCCCTGACACGCTGGTGGTCTATAACTGCTGTGATTAATTTTTCTTCTTCAATGCATGGTTCAATAATCCATTCACCATCAGGGCCTGCAATGCAGGAACCCCCGTTGGCCAGAAAACCGGTGCTGTGTGCAAGAATCTTATCCAAATGTGGTGTGATTTTGGGAAAATCTTTGGGTTGCATCAGTGCAGATGCAGAAATCACGAACGACCTGGATTCCTTAGCAACAAACAGTGTAATATCAAATGTGTTGTGGATTCCCCCCGGCCAGATCGCCACATGGAGATCTTCACCTTGTGCATAAAGGGATGTCCTTGCCAGGGGCATCCAGTTCTCCCAGCAATTTAACCCACCAACTGTGAACCTGCCAAGTTTGTGAACCCTTAACCCGTGTCCATCCCCTGGTGCCCAGGTTAATCGCTCTTCATATGTTGGCGTGAGTTTCCGATGCACAGACTGGATACCATTTTTCGGATCAATGTAAACCATGGTACAGTACAAGCTGTGCCTGCCACGATCTGCTGCCTTGTCAATACAGCCAAGATAAACAGCTGTTTTACTTTTAAAAGCTGTTTTGCACAGTGGTTCTAAATCTCCAGCTTCAATATCAATGGATTGATCCATATAATGAGCATGAAGGTCCTTTTGGATTTCTGAATTGAATATAGCACCGTTGGTTCTTTCTATCCAGAAAGGATAGCCCGGGAGTAATGCTTCTCCAAATGTGACCAAATGGCATTGTTTTTCACCTGCCATTTCAACAAAACTAATTATCTTATCAAGTGTTTGTTTTTTATCCAGCCAGATCGGTGAAATTTGAGCAATACCTACTTTAAGCATACCATTTGTCATAAGTTTTCCTTTTTATCTTTTGATCATCGAGGACCATTCTACAAATTTCAGATAATTCTTTGATCTATACACTGCCTCAAAAGCATCACGTACGGCACGAATCCATACCTTCTTCGATCTGTTTGTCAAAACGATACTTGAAAAACAATTTAAAGTATCCAGTTCGTTCACATAGTGCTACATCGGAATCTTAAGTTTTATTACATAGCTCATAACACTACAAATAACCGGCTCGACCGGTTGATTTGGATTGTTGAACATTTTTTCATTATAAAAGCTACTTATTTTTCAGGTAATTAACTATTTGATAAGGTTCGGGAGGACATCCGGGAACAAATGAAGAGCACCCGGAAAGGCAGTCACCCACTCCCGGCCCATCTAAAGTTTTTTTCTTAAATCCTTGCCCGATACATACTGTTTCAGGCAAGGGTAACCTTTCTTCCTGCATCTGTTTCAACGCCTGTGTCAGGGAGGAAAAACAGGCACTGCATGCCCCTTTCTCATTTATATGGCCTGAAATTGCCGCAGCAAGAGACGATTGCTGAAGATTGTCCAAACCCTCTCCCTTATTCAAGGCATGGAGGGTATCAGCAGACAATGCTGAAGATCCTACCCCCAAGGCGACTGCTTTTTTAATATAAGGAACGTCTGATGTTTTCAGCCCCAGCAGGGAACAGGCATAAGTATCCAGAAGAACCGGGTCCAGAGCAGCCATAAAAAGATTAAGTGTAAAGGGATTCCCTCCCTCTTCAAAATCCGGATCTCCCTCCAGGGCATCCACCAGTATCAAATCAGATTGAAGGATTTCATTCAGATCCGCAATTGCCTGAAAAAGACCTTCCCGATGATATCGCTTTTTTTCACTGTCAGGAATACACCCTTTCAGATTTTTCAGAGCACAGGTCATGCCTGTCTGGCAATGGCCTTTGAGTACAGGGATGTTAATGAGTCGGTCCAATTCCAGGATCGATTGGCAGATTCGATATTCTCCTTTAGATCCTTCACATAAAACAGAAGTATCCTGCTGAAGGTCCACCAGGGGAACAGAGTATTTTTTAGAAATATCTGAATAGCCACAAACTTTAAAAGCCCTTTCTGTTCGGTCACCCACCCAGGAACCTTCCAGAATGCTGATATTATGAAATCCTTTTTTTTGAAGGAAGGTGATTATCCCTGCACAGAATTCAGGGTGAGTCGTTGCCCCGGAGGATGCCTTTTTGGAGACTACCAGATTTGGCTTCAGCCCGATATGATCTGAAAAGGACCAGTTTTCCCATATCCCGGAAGACTCCATCAGGATTTGCCCTGCTTCAAAGGGATCTTTACCATACCAGCAAAGGATCTTATTTTTTAACATGGTCAATTTATTCCTCTGACGTTTCGGTGAGCAGCAGCCGAAATAAATTTCATATTCAGCACATGCCTCCAAGGGCTACGGTTATGGCCTCCCCGTTGACGCCACTTGATTCCTCAGATGCAAGGAAGGCGATCACCTCGGCCACTTCTCCGGGTGTCACCACCCGGCCCGCCGGGTAAAGCGCAGCTCTTTCTGCCCACACCTCATCCGGGGTGATACCATGCTGCGCGGCTTCGGCTTCGGCCGAAATCTCAGCCATTGGTGTTCGCACCCAGCCGGGCAGCACCGCGTTGGAAGTCACGTTATACGGCCCGGCATCCTGGGCAACCGAGCGCATCAGGCCCAGAAGACCGTGTTTTGAGCTGTTGTAAGCGCTGCCGGCGTATTCCGCAACCTGTCCAGCCGTAGAACTCGTGAACACAAGTCGGCCGTAACCCTGTTCAATCATATCTTTGACAACTAAACGTGACAGGAAATAAGGACCATCCAGGTTGATGCGCATCGTTTCACGCCAGAGCTCCGGCTCCTGCTCCCAGATCACCCGCTCATGGGCCGAACCAATACCGTGATTGCACACCAGGATTGAAACCAGCCCCAGGCGATCCTGTGTTTCCTTCACCGCAAGCCTACAGCCTTCAGGTGTACCCAGATCCGCCACAACGTAGTCCAGGCCCAGCGTCTGCAATTCATTTTCACTGCGCGCAGCGGCCATTACACGTGCACCGCGTGACGCCAGCAGCTCAGCCGTCACCCGCCCGATTCCACGCCCCGCACCAGTTACCAGCGTCACCCGTCCTTCTACTCCCGGCATGCTACACCCCCATTTCGATGACTAATCGACTAATCCACGTTCCTAATTGTGTATCCTCCTGCTGTTCTGAAATTAAACTGAAGATCATTTTTTTGTTAAACTCTCTTATATTTTCATTCGTGTAACATGAAAATCTGCGGCTTGCCCGTCAGCATTTTCATTGTTGAGAATGTAGGTTGTTTATTGATCTGGGAATTCTGAGTTGATATAAAAAATTAGGATTTCAATTCGTGGATAATTCTCTGGATAGTATCCAGAAGTGCAGGAATTTTTCTTTTGCATGTGAAAAATACTGTTTCGGCATTAATATTGGCATAGTGATGTGTAATAATATCCCTCATCCCTTTTGCTTTTTTCCAGTCAACATCTGGATAGCGCGATAACAGTTTCCCTTCCGTAACTTTATCAAGATTTTTTAAAGACTCCCCGATAACGATGAGCATCATGCAGATGGCATCCATTTTTTCCATCCCAGCCGCAGTATCAGTAAAATCGTTTGGATTATCGATTACCTGAAATCGCAGAACAACCTTTTTGGCAGCATCTTCGATTTGTTGAATAATTTCCAATATCAGTTCATTGTCAGGCATACACGGCCTCATGGTCTATCCTATTTTTTAAAAAAGGGTTCATTGAGTCTGTGTAAGTTACAATATCAATAGATTTATTAAGTCTTTTTTCTAAATCTTCTTTTATTCCTGCAAGCATGAAAAAATCGGGTTCAGAAATACGGATCACTATGTCGACATCACTCTCATCTCCTGATTCCCCACGAGCAACGGAACCAAAAACGCCAATGGTCAAGATATTATATTGATTAGCAACTTCATTTTTATAGTTACGTAAAATTTCTATGATATCTTTTTTGTCCATAATTTCCTCTCACAAACTATAGTCTATAAAAACTCTTAATGCATTTTATAACCTAACCATATCATGGTTAGAATATGATCTCAATTGTATCATTTTAAATAATATCATACAATCGCGGCGCAGCCGCCGGGAACTACCAAAATCACCGGTTGTTATCCGGTGCATTTGAGTTTTTGAACATTTCTCTCTCACTTCAATTGAAACCAGTGTACCCCTTTATGCTTTTTGAAGTTTAAATTTAAGACTAAATTAATAGATTTCATATTTTCTTTTTCAATATAGACAAAAGGTATTTTGCCTTTTTGTCTTATTTCTTCGATTAATAACAATGTGATATTATAACCATATTTTTTTCTTCTACATTCTGGAAGAACATGCAAAAACCCCATACCTCCGTCATCGTGTGTCATTCCCCAAGCAACTAATTGATCCTTTTCATATAATCCAATGCTACTGCCATTAGTAATTCTATCATGTATATAGTCTATTGAAAGTGCTTCTTTATATTCAGAATTATCATAAATAGTCTCTGCATCAGCTAAGGAGAGAGGAATCGATTTAAATTCAGATTTTGGTATCACAATATTATCCGGCAGATAATATTGACTCATTGATAAATCCCAGATTATTTCATTATCTTCGCGTAAAACTGGCAGCATCCAATCTTCTATTGCAGCGAAATTCTTATCCTTTTCATGTAATCTACTTTTCAAGGATCTTAGTTCCTCTTCGTTAGAGCTACTAATATAAATCCATATTTGGTCACTTCTCCCCCGTAGAAATATTGATTTTCCTATGGCTTCGATATCTAAAACATAATTATTTTCAAGGAAATTAAGTAGATTGATATTTCTTAACTCATCTTCTCTCAGTTGTTCGATTATTTTGTTACGCTTTTTCATATTCCATTTCTTTTATTAGGTGTTTATCTTTAACATTACAAATAACCGCTGCAAATGGAGCTTAGCGGAATTTGTATCCGAGTTAATTTGCCTTGTTAGGTTTTTTCCAAAATTACGACTATTTTCCCTTTAAAAAGTCCTTCTCCAAAATATCGAAATGCTTCAGCCGTCTTTTCTAAAGGAAAACATTTATCTATAACCGGTTTTAATTTATCGGCCTCAAAAAGTTCAACTATATAATTCAAATCTTTATTTGCTTTATAACCGACAATGTGCATTTTGTACTTTTTTAATAGTTTCCCAAAAAATGCAACTTGAAGGATTCGAGAAGTTTTTCCTCCTACTGTTACATAAATGCCATTTGGGCTTAATGCACGCTGATAATCAAAAACAGAACGAGTCGTTTTTACATCAAAAATCAGGTCATATTTTTGTTCGTTTTGAGTAAAATCTTTTTTTGTATAATCAATCACATGGTCTGCGCCAAGTTTAAGCATTGTGTCTAATTTCACAGGGTGGTCTACTGCTGTTACTTCGACATCGAATAATTTAGCTATCTGAACAGCTAATGTACCAGTGCTACCGCCCCCGCCATTAATTAAAATCTTTTGTCCAGATTTAATCTGTCCATAATCAATAAGTCCCTGTACAGCAAGATTGCCCCCATGAGAGAGACATGCAGCTTCCTCAAATGTCATGGTCGAAGGTTTAAAAATTAATTCATTTTCGCAAGCACAAACATATTCAGCGAAAGCTCCCCATCCTCCTTCTGACAGGTCGCCAAACACTTCATCTCCAACTTGAAATTGTTTTATATTTTCCCCGATTTCTTCGACTTTTCCGGCGATGTCACATCCATGCATTTTAGTACTTTTCGGTTTTAAAAGACCGTTCAAAAATCGATACTCAAATGGTTTTCCCGTTAGCGCATCCCAGTCCCATGAATTAATTGATACTGCATAAATTTTTATTAAAACTTCATCATCACCTGGAACCGGTTTTGGGATATCTTCCATCCTTAAAACATCAGGTGAGCCATATTTATGATAAACAATTGCTTTCATAATGATTTTATTCACGCCAATGCTGCGGTTTATTAAGCATGTCTGCACATCTGATTTTTCCGGACACACTACCTATCACTCCTGAACGCAATTCCTGAACCATCCATGCATTAGCATGCTCTTCCGGGATTGGATAAGGAGCTTCAAACCCTTGTATACCAGCAGGTTTAAAACCATATTGAGGATAATATTCTGGATGTCCAAGCACAAAGACCAAATCGACGTCAAAGGTTGTTAAATGTTGCAAACCGTACTCTATGAGTTTTCCTCCCACCCCCTGTTTTTGAAATTCAGGTATTACGGCTAAGGGTGCCAAGAGCGATATGGATACGTCATTTTGTGTAACTTTCAATTGTGCCGAGGTAAACAAAATATGTCCCACAGCTCTATCGTTGCTAAAAGCAAGGAAAGAAAAATAGGGTTTTGCACTTGAGTCATTTAGTAAATCCTTTACAAGGTTTGCTTCTTTGTCATATCCAAATGCATCTTTTTCTACTCGCAATACATCATTTAATTCTGTATCTGAAGCTTTTCTAATTTCCATCGTATTTCCGATACCTTTCAGCTTGTCGCTAACATGAACATCTGCGGCTTGCCCGTCAGGATGTTCGTTGTTGAGTTTCATCCAACAAGACTCAACTAAAGATTTTAACCCTTTATTTCATTTGTTGGAATTCAGTAAGGTGCTCCCAGATCACAAATCTATGAGAATCTATCTTCCTGTCTTCAGATAATGCTTCACATTTGTGTCCGTTGAATATTATTTAATCGCAGGCAAAATGTATTTTTCAAGTATTTTGAAAAGGCGGGTCGTGCGTGCATAATTACCGCCGGTAAACACAACAACCATTTCAAGTTCCGGAAAAACCATTATTTCCTGACCGCCCCAGCCACCTGCACGAAACATCTTTATTTTATCACCTGAATGGGAGAATTCACTTATCCACCAGGTATATCCGTAATTGTTTTTTCCGGAATCTTCACCTGGTATTTTGATATCAATATTATTTTTATAGGGAGTTGAACTCTTTTCAACCCAATTAGAAGGAATAATTCTTTCACCATTCCAAAGGCCATTATTTAAGTAGACAGCACCAACCTTTATCATATCTCTGGGAGTCATAAAAAATGAGCCTGAACCATCCCATACCCCTCCCGGAAATTGCGACCATTGAGTATTTTCAATGCCGAGGGGTTCCAGCAAATATTTCGTTGCAAATTCGTAAGTAGACATATTGCTCGCATTTTTAATAATCTCACCCAAAATGATCGTGCCACCTCCATTATATGTAAACAATTGGCCAGGTTCTTTCCACCATGGCCTATTCAAAACACAGCTTATTGTTTCTTTACAATCAAACCATAAACTATCAATGTCATTGGCTGATGTACCATGAGAACTACTCCACTCGTCCCACGCTAATCCTGAAGTCATTGTTACCAGATGTTCAATAGTTATATATTCTCTGTTGTTAACTTTAAGGTGCTGATGATAAGGCAAATAATCGAAAATGGATTGATGAACACTTTGAATAAAACCTTTATCTATGGCAATGCCGATGCAGGCTGAAGTAATACTTTTAGTACAGGACATCAATTCATGAGGCAGGTTTCGATTCCAGCTCACCAATTTTCCATGGTAAGCTTTTGCATCCCATTTATATTTATGTCCCTCAAAATATTCCTCCAGCACCAGCCTGTTTTGTTTGTAAATGAGTATGGAATGTACTTCGCCAAATTTACCATCGCGTATTTTTTTTACTCCCTTTGCGATTGTCGCAGCATCCAGGTTCACACTTTCCAATGTGCCTGTTTTCAATCCATCATTAATATTTTCAGGTGGATTATAAATGAAGTTATTACTATTGTTCATACAGCTAATAAATATGCATGATAGAAATGACAGAATTAAAGTTGCATTTCTCAGTGTACTGATTTTAGGATTTTTCATTGTTTCCTCTTTTTCTATATAACGCAGTGCTGAGCGGTGCCGTAGTCTGTACAAGCAAACGAAGTTTGATTAGGCAGATTGCGGTGACCGATCAGGCTCCTGATTCTGGCGCACGGCGCCGGGACCAGGTGATGGACGAAGTCAGTCGCCGAGAACACCAAAATCACCGGTGAAATCCGGTGCATTTTCGATGTTGAAATCAAAGTATAATTCTTAAAATGCTGTTTTTGGGGTCGAAAATGTTAACCTAAGACGTTTTTGAGACCGGTTTTTCATACTTTTTTTAATATTTATACGCAGCTTCCTCGGTCCGACCCCATCTGCCATCTGCGTATCTGGTCTGGCCCATCTGGATCTGGTATCTGGTCCAGTTTAATGATATTTTGATGTATTTTCCCCTTCCCCTTAAAAGGTACATTTCGGTGTCAAAATGAAGCTGCTAAGAGTTTTTTTGAGGGTTTTCAAAAAATATTTCTTTTGTTAACAATGGTTTGCAATAATTTGTTTGGTCCAACCCCTACGCTACGCTACGTTACTAAATCAGTTCCAGAATTGTTTTTGAACAGTATTCCCCCACATCGGCAAGGCCATCTATCGGCAGGAATAAATTTGCATTATTTGAATAAAGGCATGTTACTGAAGCGGGGAAATCCTCATCCGCTTCATAAAAAATATAGCACAGAGCGATTTTTGGCAAAGGATAAACAATAAAGGAAAAATCTCCTCCTGTCCCGGCAGGAGAGTCTTCACCCTTAAGCCTTTTAGTGATTATTTGGACGGACTCCTTGATTTTGCCTACATAAGGGACAAGCAGCTGTTCGGTGTGTGTCGTAAATGCTCCTGCATAGGGCATACTGTCTGGAAATTCCTTGAATGCTTTAAAAGGTTCGGGAATGCATATATCAGGACGGGCATTCAAGGCATAAAGAGAGATTAAAATATCAAAGACAGAAGAGTGCTCTTTATCACCAAGATTAATCCCTTTGGGTTCAATCATACATATTTCTCCAAATGCATCAAAAATAAATCGTTCTCCTTCCTGCCTGCCAGGAAGATTTTTTGATAGGTCGTGAGGCAGATTACAGTATAGTTTATCAAGGTTGTATTCAACAATTTTTGTATAATTATCTGTCATTCCGCACCTCTGCTTTTTAACGACAAGTTCACTGGTTGCAGGGGTTTCCAGAAAACTTGTTCGTGATAATAAAGCTTGTTAAACCAAAACATTCAAAGCGGTTGAGACCCCTGCAATCCAGTGAAACGCCAGGTTATAAGCTCGTTAATTGGACTGTAAAAAACCGAAAACCCTTGTCTTTCATTTCACTAAAATTGCCTTCTTTAACGGGCAACCCTTCTTTCCGTGCGAGCGGGTAAAATTTTTTATATGAATCCTCGTCAAACCCATATGCCGCACCAAGGTTAAGACCCCTCAATATTTCCCCAAATCTCGTCTTTTTAACGGTATGTCCTTTTTGCTCATCAGGATCGATTTCTTTAAGGTAGGCTTTCATAGCTCGAACAGATCCAGATATTACACATGAATCGCCTTGATCTCCAGTACACACGATTTCAGTAGGAGATGAAAAAGCAAAATAGCCTATTACCTTTCGACTATAATCAGCCATAGTATTTCCCTCTTTGTTACTGTAACGGCTTATAATCGCCATGCTCTCCGGCGCGGATGAGCCGCGTCGGGAGCAGCTATTGGTTAGCAGTTTTATTTTTTTATCAATACCCTTATATAATTGATTATATGCCATATTTCATTTTCTGACAGTTCTTCTTTAAACGATGGCATTTGGTTTCTTCCATTTAAAATCTTCCAGTGAAAATCTCCATCGGTATGTGTCTTGAGACGAGCGGGTAAATTAGGTGTATCTATATTAAGCCCTGTGATTTCTTTCTTAATACCAGTTGCCTCAGGCCCATGACAGGATGAACAGAAATTTTCAAATAATTTTTTCCCATTGTTAATTGATTTTTCGTTTATCTTAATAGGGTTTTCTTTTTTAGCGTCGCTTTCAGGAGCCATCCAGCCATGAGCATAGACTTTGTATGTATCTAACAACAATAACGAAAAAAGAATAATTATCAATTTTGCTGTTTTCATATTTTCAATTTCTCCTGCTAACTTGAACATCTGCGGCTTGCCCGTAGTATGGTTCATGTTTGAATTACGGATGCCCCCGAAATTTATAGACTGAACTGTGCTTTTTCCAGTCTGCGTTAATGCTATGGTTAGGCTTTTTTAAAACTTTTACAATGTTTTTAGTAAAGGCCTATCTATATTTTGGTAATGAGACACATTGTAATTACAAATTTCACAAGGTATTTCAGGTTTTTCATCTACAGTTGAACCGCATATTATACACACATAATAGTTTGGGTTCATTTTTTCAATTTTTTCAGCAAGAATGCCAAAAAATATACTCGAGTATTTCTTTATATCTCTAATCATTGCCACATGCTGTTTATGTGATTTCCAAGAGTACATGCAATTTATAATTGACGGATCATGGGATTCAGTGGATATTTTTTTTATAATTTCCGGATAGAATTTATTAATTTTTTCTAACTCTTTGATCGCAGCTATATTTAGGTTTTTCTGGGTGTTTTTAGTAGAGACGTCAGTTTCCTTATTTTTTATTGATGAACCTAATGAAATTATTAATGATTTATAATTGTCTGCGTGTATTTTCTCAGAAATTGATAACGCTGAAAAAAGGTATGCGATATTAGCGTATCCTTCGGAAAGAGCTTTCTGGATATATTCATCATAATGCCTGAATGCTGTCATTTCTGACCAATAGGCTTCTTTTAGCAAAGTTAATGTCAATGGGTATTGTAGACCACTATCATCTGAGTTGTCACCTGATAGAGCGAAGCAACCTATGTTTGAAATAGCGTAACTACAAGAGAGTAGAGCCGAAAAATATAATAATTGTCTTCTCGAGATCATGTTCTTATCCGCCTAACGAGTCTGTAGAATAAGTACTTTTTGAAAGATAGTGATTCCATTTTTCATGTACTTTTTCCAACATTATATTTTAATTTAGTTTTAGGATCAATAAAAAGGATCAGTTTTGATGATATGATACTTTTTTTGGGCCAAGGATAGACTCCTTTAAGCGTTCAGGCATTGCAGCATGAATCTTAAGTGATGCAACCCTCTGCATGCAGCCTGTTTGATCTGATCTTAAAAAGCAAATCGTTCCGTATGAACGGCACGGCCAGGGATGTTCATTTCTTTTAATATCTGTAGCATATCATCAATCATACCTACAGGTCCGCAGATAAAAAAATCACAATCATTTTGATTGGAAAAATTTGTGTTCACCCTGTTTCTGTCCAAGATTTCGGTGATCATCTTTTTGTCAATTCTCCCCTGGTGCCCATGCCAATGAGGCTCACGAGATAGGACAGGCTGGAAATCAAAGTGCTCCATCTGCTTTTGTATCAACTGAATGTCGTTTAACCGAATCAGATCTTTTTCATACCTTGCCCCCCATATCAGGAGCACCTTCCGCTTTGGTTCTTTAATACAAAGATCCAGCAGCATGGACAGCATTGGGGTTATACCGATGCCCCCTGCAATAAACACCAGTGTGTTGTCAGACGGTACCCGTTTATATGAAAATTGTCCATACGCTCCATCAATGCTGACAGGGCTGCCGAGTTCAATCTTTTTGATGTCGGTGGTGAAATCCCCAACCGCTTTGATGGTAATGCAAATCCCTTCATCATCGGGTTTTGAAGATATGGTGAAAGGGTGGGATTGTGACGGCATGCCACTGCCTACAGGGCGAATATAACAAAACTGGCCGGCCTGGTGATTGATTTTTCTACCGGGCGGCGGTTTAAAGTGCAGGCTGAAGATGGCATCCGATTCCTGAACCACCTGATCCACTTTCCAGGGGTGTTGTTGCATCCGCCGGGGAACAATAAATTTATGAAACAGATATACCGTGAGGGTAGATCCGCTGATTATGGCCATGCAGGTTTTGAATAAAATGAGTCCTTTGCCGGGAACCAGCATGACATGGGCCATTAGCAATATCATTCCTGCGGGCATGGCATAATGCAGCAACAGGCATCGTTCATGTGTGAGTTTAACAAAGGAAACTATTTTATCTCTGTACGGGATGAGAACCGGAAGAAACCGGATCAAATAGTTGCTGAAAAAAAGCCCGCTGAAAAGAGTCGCCCAAAGGAATATGAAATCTGCTGTACCCCCGAGCCCGGCCTGGAATTCACTGGTATATTTTTCATTCCCGAAACTGGTATGAATTACCACAATCAACAGGACACCAATCGCTGTCAGCATATGCAGTATCAGCCGCCTGTCCTGGGCAATACACCATTCCAGCAGCCGGATCCGGGCCGTGACAATAAACTGGAGCGAATACCAGACAAAAGCATAAATGCCGGCAATTCTTGAAATCCGTATAAACAGGGTGGTGTTTTCGTCAACGGCCTGCAGAAACAAAGACAAAGGTATAACAGGCAGCAGCAGATAAAGAGATATTAAAAAGATGAATGTAGAAGCGCGCATCTTTGGAAACCTATTGATTCATAATGATCTAAGCGAAAAGTAAAAGGCTAAATGCCATGACAAGCATTCCCGCGATAAGGCCATAGATTGCCAAATGGTGTTCCCCGTATTTTTCAGCAGTGGGCAACAATTCATCAATAGAGATAAAGACCATAATGCCTGCCACACCGGCAAAAAGAACTCCAAAAGTAATATCATTAAAATATTTATAAAACAGACCATATCCGACCAGTGCACCGACAGGCTCGGACAAACCAGATGCAAAAGAGTAGAAAAAGGCTTTTTTCTTGCTGCCTGTGGCATAGTACAGGGGAACGGAAACGGCAATACCTTCAGGAATATTATGTATAGCTATGGCAACTGCGATGCTAATACCCAATGTCGGGTCGGCAAGTGCACTGGTAAAGGTCGCTAAACCTTCAGGAAAGTTATGAATTGCAATGGCAAGGGCAGATAACATTCCCATTCTCAGCAGCGCTTTTTTTTTACCAGCCTCTTCGTTAATATCTTCCACTCCTCTTACCTCATGGGGATTTTCGAAAGATGGAACCAGTTTGTCTATGGCAGCAATTAGAAATACACCGCCGAAGAAAGCAAGGGTTGTCCACCAGTATCCTATTGTTGATCCCAGTGCAGCTTCTAATGCTGCCCTTGCTTTCACAAAGATTTCAATAAAGGAAACATAGATCATTACGCCTGCAGAAAATCCAAGGGCGATAGACAGAAATTTTGTATTTGTTTTTTTTGCAAAAAATGCCATGGCGCTGCCGACACCAGTTGCCAGGCCTGCAAAAATAGTTAACCCAAAAGCAAACAGCACTGAATCAGATATCATCTATAGTTATTCCCTTATTAAAATTCGAATTTCGTGAGAACATCATTTTATTATCAACCAAGGTTAGAAGAATAATGCTTCGGGGTCAATAAGAAGGGGCTCTCACCGCTATCTTTTTTTCAGGCTATCGCCAGGTCGCCGGGGTGTGAAAATGTGACCAGGCCACAATATCAGTGGAATGCAAGCTTTCCATAATTTAATCAACCTTATTCCATAATGCGGTGCTTACCGGCTCCGCATTCAAGGCAGCGCAACCGCCGAGAACACGAACATCTACGGCTTGACCGTAGAATGTTTTTGTTGTTTTAGCAGCCACTCGTATGCTGTCATAACCTCAACCCATTTTGGTACCATATCTAAAGGAATCTTCATGTTTCCGGTTATCAATAAGTTTTTGCTATTTTTGATCCTCTTTCTGGCTTTTTCCAATCCGTTTATTTCCCGGCGTAAATTATATTGATCTAAGGTTTCTGTGACCTGAATAAGAACTGGATTTTTAGTTTCGGGAAAAACGACAAAATCACATTCATAGCCATTTTTTAAAAAGAAAATAGCTTCTGTAGTGTTGCGGATTCCGGTAAACACCAAATTTTCAAGTAATTTTCCCCGGTCTTCTGAAAAAGTATACCGGATACCAGAGGCAATCCCGTTATCATAGAGGTATATTTTTTTATTACTCATTTCCCTTTTCACTACTGCCGGATCATATTTTTCCACATATGTTACCATATAAATAGAAAAAATTTGGTCAATAAGCCTGTAAATTGAATCTTTACCAATTTTGATCCCTCTGGATTTCAAATCATTGTAAAGTTTGTTAACAGAAAATTCTTTTGTAAATGAACCGATGAGGCGTTTAATAAGGTATTTGAGGATTGATACGTCCCGAATCTCATATCTATCCATTAAATCGCGATAAAGCATGACATTAAAATATTCTTGTAGAATGTTTGCCTTAAAACGGTTTTCCATATCAACTAGCTCGGGGTATCCTCCCCAGGTAAGGTATTCATCAAAGTTATTCTGAATTTTTGCCCGATTTTTTGTAGAATATATATCTTTGGAATCAATGTTCTTGAAGGATAAAAATTCCGGAAATGATAAAGGCATGATTTCAAAAGAAAGGCTTCGTCCCCTCAGCGAAGTGGCAATCTCCTTTGATAACATTTTTGCATTTGAGCCAGTGAGGAAAATTTTCTTGCTTATTGTGTCATACAGTCGACGGATGTATTTTTCCCATTCCGGAATTTCCTGAATCTCATCAAAAAAGATATAAAGGTCATCCAATTTTTGATCAGGATAAAGTTCAATATAGGCATCAAGGATCTGGTCATAACCAGCATCAAAATCAAGGCGTTCATCTTCAAAATTAAGATAAAAAATTTGTTCTTTTTTTATACCAACCTTTTCCAAGCTTGATATAAGTTGAAAAAGATACCATGTTTTTCCAGCCCTGCGCGGCCCGATGATTGTAATAATCTTTCCCAAATCGAGGGGGACTTCTAAATGCCGTGGCTTAAACGATGGCAGCGGTCTCGAATGGAAATCCTTAATAATTGTTTTTAAAATATGTTTCATATCACTATTTTCCTTTTTAAAAGGAAAATGTCAACAACTATTTATCCTGAATTAAGGAAAATTTCATGTTTTTAAAATTAAGATCGGTTCATATGGGAAGACTATAGTGATCAAATTCCCCTTCAAAGGTCCATTTCGGTATCAAAATGAGGCTGCTAAGAGTTGTTATTGCGGGTTGTAAAAGTTTATCTTTTATTAACAAAAGATTGCGACAATTTGCTTGGTCCAACAAGAACTTCATATCTTGAATCAATAGGTCCAAATTTACTGCAGCATAATATGCACATCTGATGATTCCATCACCTCAAGGATCGTAAAGTATTCTGCCTGGATAATATCATCGAAAATAAGATCTGCTTCTTTTACCCCGAAATGATCCATGGAACCACCACAGATATAAAAGATAGCACCAAGTTCTTTCAACTGCTGGATTTTTTTCTCTGCAGGCAGGTGTCCGGCTTTTGCAAGGCCGCTTTTAGCAAACCCGGTAAAAGGCATGGAAAAGCTGTCAAGGCTTGCGGTATACCCTTTTTTTAGCAGACGGGTACCTGGCCCCTGGAAATATAGATGAACCTTTCTGCCACTGATTGCTGCACTTAATGCGAGACCTAATGGAGATAATAATTCTTCCAGGGAGGTAGTAGAAATAATTATGGCCAAAGATTTTTGGGTTGATTTTGGTAAGCCTTTTTTAACGTAATAGAGTTGTGACTCTTTTGTTGTTTCTATTTTTTCCAATAGATGGCCGCTCATTCTGCACCATGCATTGATGTCACTTTCTATGGCCTTGAAAATATCTGTTCTAATAATCAGGACCTCGCCGTGCTCTAACGACTGAAGATGCTTTGCCGCATGGAAAAGAATAAAAGGGGTAATAGTTTTTCCGGTCATATCCAAAGGTGTGCTAGCATTCAAATGTGTCATAACCATCTCCTTTTCCAGTGTGTTTGCACTTGCACATCCAGCAAATGTGACGATTAAAATACTAAAAATTAAATTGCAAATCATTTTTGTCTCCTTTTTGTTTATTCTTATAAGTATGTCGAACAGGGGCGAATAAAAGGATTCAAAAAATTATTTTTTATTTTTAATTCGTGGGAATTTATCGGTACAATTGATATCCAGAATATCTCCATTTTTGTTCAATTGAACATCGCAACAGGCTTTTAATTTTTTATTGAACATTGCCTTACCGCGCAGAAGTCTGGATTTAACAGCAGAAAGGGAGAGTCCTGTTTTTATGGTGATTTCCCGGGCAGTCAGTTTTTGGAGTTTGAAGAGTTTTAACACGGTCGCGTATTTATCAGGCAGCGTTTCTATGATGGTTTTGATGCCATCAAGCCCCTGGGCCGCGACTATATCCTTTTCGATATGAACCTCACTTTTAATTATATTTGGTAGTGGTTCTGTTTTTTTTGAGCGGTAAAAATCAATAACAGTGAATTTGGCAATTTTAAAAATCCATGGTTCAATATTTGCTTCATCATTCAACTTATCCAGGTTGCTCTGAATCTTAAGAAATACATCCTGGCAAATGTCTTCGGCCTGAAGCGGATCAGCGACTTTGCCATTAATATAGCGGATCAACCCTTCATGATAGGTGTTATAAATGTTTTTAAAATCAACCTCTTTCATAGTAATTTACTATACAATATGATTTTGGTTTAGTCGATAATCATTGTAGGCTTCTGCTTTATCCGAAAATAGATTTGATTTGTCCATTTTAACATCAAAATAACCGGTGAAATCCGGTTTATTTTTTGGTTGGGTCAAATTTTCCAGTCA
>JACKQG010002303.1_pt1 | contig 25155 bp, 23 predicted proteins | sample 8237621 | NCBI WGS metagenome assembly JACKQG01 (sample SAMN15677084, study PRJNA649215) | marine metagenome | biome: marine; feature: Black Sea; material: saline water; isolation source: suspended particulate matter (SPM) from the Black Sea western gyre | collected 2013-06-09/2013-06-10 | depth... | reverse complement strand
TTACCTTCTGAAATCACGGCCAAAATGGTCTCAACTGCCTGGTCGATACTGAGAAGAAATCTTGTCATGCTCGCTGCTGTTACTGTAACAGGTCCCCCCGATTTTATCTGCTCGTGGAAAAGTGGAATCACGGAACCTCTTGATGCCAGGACGTTTCCATATCGAACACAGTTGAATCTTGTCTTGGGATTCAAGATGTTTGCTGATACGAAGATTCTCTCATGAATTGCTTTGCTCATGCCCATGACGTTAACGGGTTTGCAGGCCTTATCTGTACTGATTCCGACTACTGTATCTACAGAATAGCCGTTTTCTCGTATTGCGCGAACAATATTCGCCGGTCCGAGGCAGTTTGTCCGGAGTGCCTGTTCCGGGAAGTACTCACAAAGGGGCACCTGCTTTAGCGCCGCTGCGTTAATAATAATGTTTGAGTCTTTAACCGCAGAGCAAACATCCGAATAATTTCTGACATTTCCAATACGAAACTCGAGAAGTTGTCTAAAATTGTTATAGATGACTTCGTCGGTTGTCACTTTCCTGTGCATATATAAGACCCGCATTGCCTGTTGCTTTGCTTCGTCCCTTGACATAATGATGACTTTGTTGGGTTTTCCAAGTTCGTTCGCGAGAATTCTGCGCACCAACACTTTACCAAGGGAGCCCGTTCCCCCGATTACCAGAATACTTTTACCTTTAAAAATCATTTAATGCTCCTTAGGAGATGTTTTTGGAGGTTGAAGGTTCTAATCGTTTGTTCTCATATTATTATAATCTGTCGGGTCTTTATACATCGTACGGATCATTTCTTCCCAACTCGGTGCGATATAACCGGTTGTTTGTGTAAATCTATCCATGCTTAAACTGAGATCACAGCAAAAATCCTTGTCACCGAAGATGTTCACATCTAAATCAAAGATTTCCTTAACCAAACACAGCAGATTATACTTAGTGATAGGCTTGCTTGCAACTTGATAGACCCCATAGATATCCGGGTAGTTTTTTATAATCAGGGCAATTATGCTTGCCAATTCAATAGAGGTGAAGCCGGTATAAACCGCTTTCTCAAATCCCCTGACGGTCTTTTTATGCTGTGCCAAAAACCATTCAATCAGTCCGTGAGTGGGTGTCGTTAACTCTCGGCCGATGAAGGATGTGCGTAGGGTCACGGCTGCGGTCTCTTCAGAAGTCGTCTCGCCCAGGAATTTGGACTTTCCATAAAGATCACGGGCATTAGCGAAATCGTTTTCACGGTAACCGCCGCGAGTGCCATCAAAGACACAGTCGGTACTGATTGTAATCAATCTTATCCCAACATCAGCACAAAAAGTTGCCAGCTTGTGAGGCAGATATGAGTTAATGGCAACTGACAGAAATGCGTTATTTGCCTCTTTCAACTGTTTGACAATTCCAATGCAATTGATGATGACATCAGGAGCTACATTCCGAATTGTCTGTTCCAATTTTTGATTATCGAGCACATCCACACCGCCAATCAATGTTACATTTTTAAAGATGTAGTTATACTTATTATAAAATTCTGTATCTTTTTTGACGGTACCGATAATCTCATGCTCTGAGAGACACTGGCACAACTTATGCCCTAACATGCCCCCAGCCCCTAAAACAAGAACTTTACTCATAACCTCTGCATTTCCAGAATTATAATCTTATATACCTTAACTTACATTCTTACTTGATACGCACCGGATGAAATATTTATATTTATTTAACTCCTCGACCTACAAGGATTCCAATTCGGAAGACTTCGATGTTTTTCATCCGGACATCTGTAAACCAGCGATTAAGACATTTCAGTGTTTGAGGATGATCGTGTTTGGGGCTGAGCATATCAAAAGTATCTAAAATGGACCACTCCCGCAGTTGGCGTTGTGAAAGTGGATATACTCCTTCGTAATTTACTACGGGGATTATATACTTAAGTTTGCGGCCAATCAATGGAATGCGCCCCAAAAGTAAGCTTATCGGAAGAAGGAGATTGACGAGACGCTGAACAATCGAAAAGAGACGTTCGGGTGAAAACCGTTTTGAAATAAGACGCATCCAGTATTTTGGCCAAAAAATATTATGGAACAACTTTGGATAAATATCGACCGCCAGTTTTCCCATGGGCTTGAGTTGCAAAGGTAAGACATTAAACGCTTCCTTTGGATTGGGTGTATGTTGTAACACTCCAAAACAATAAACAAAATCGAATGTTTCCGGAGCAAACGGGAGCTGATAGATATCAGCCTGGACCACTTCCAGATTGGGGTGATTGGGCATGTTTTCCCAGCATGCCTCTACTGAGTTCGAGTAGTCAACTGCAACGACTTTAGCTCCACAACTCAGGGCGATCTCCGTAAAGCGGCCCGCACCGCAGCCGGCATCCAGAACTAATTTATCTTTAAGTTCTTCAGGTTTCCAGCCAGAATTTGCAAAAAAACGATTTTTGGAGATTGGTAATCCCGAATAGCTGTCAAGTTGTGTTTTTCTGAAAAGGTTCCATTGAAAACCGAAGTTGGCCAAATCATGTTCGTTTGAAACAAATCGTGGTATGTTTTTTTTGACGGGATATTTGTGCCGGCAGTTCTTGCATATCAGAGTACCGTTGCTTATTTGGCCATGTGTTTCGACATAATCCTCCAGAAGAAGTTTTTCACGACAGTTCGGACATCTGACAATCTCAAGGAATTCTTGCTTAATTATTTTTACCTTTCAATTATATCGGATTCCATAGTTTCTCCGCCACAATTCAAAGATTACCAGTGCAAACAATCGTTGGGAATTCAAAAAACCACGGCGCTGATAATTGATCAATTGGCGAATGACCGTCTGGTCAAACAAACTGCTGTCTGCCTCTCGGAGCACCTGCTCGAAATAAGTGCCCCAATTCCCTTTGAACCATTGGTGTAATGGCATGGTAAATCCTTGTTTGCGTTTCAGGTCTAATTGTTTTGGCAGGAGACTTTTTGCTAAAAGGCATGGGAGAATTTTGCGTTTGCGTAGGGTCGCTCTGAAGTTATCCGGTACCTGTCGAAAGGCGAATTCAATCATTCTATGGTCCAGGTAGGGCGAGCGAATCTCAAGAGAAGTCAACATGCTGGCTCGGTCCACTTTCACAAGGATATCTTCCGGCAGATATGTCAAGAAATCAACGGACGTTGCCATTTGTAAAGGCGTGTCGGTTGAATCACAAAGGGCCGCTTTATAGGATTCGGGAGACGTCTGTCCTAAGTTTGCTTTTGACCAGACTGGTGCCAATAACCGCTGGCGCATCCCGGGGTCAAAGTATGTATTGATCTGAGCGATGCTATAGGGAAGTTCAGATAAACTGCCAAGGATATAGTTTCTTCCTTTGAAACCGGGTGGGATGAGTTTGCCGGCCGCCTTGAACATGAGAGGACGCAATGGATGTGGAGCAAAATACCTTAAGTGTTTCTGGTGCTGCACCCAACAGTGATGGGGGTAACCGCCAAAGAGTTCGTCACCGCCGTCTCCACCCAGTGCAACAGTGGCGTGTTGGCGAATCAGGCGTGATATAAGGTATGTCGGTACCATCGAGGAGTCGGCAATGGGTTCATCATATTGCTTTGCTAAATCCGATAGCACGTCTATCGAAGTCGGTTCCATTTCCAGTTCGGTATGGTCTGTTCCGAAATGTGAAGCCACGAGGCGGGCATAGGGACGCTCATCGTATCTATCATGTCCCGGGAAGGAAATAGTGAATGTCTTGACCGGTTTGGAAGCTACTTCAACAGCCATCGCGGTGACCAGACTGGAATCAATCCCTCCACTGAGAAGAATTCCCACCGGAACATCCGCGATCAAACGTAAGCGAACCGAATCTTTGAGCAGCTCCTGAAACCGGCTGACTAATTCAGTGACATCGGTGGCATTCGTTTCTATGAATGTGGGCAATCGCCAATATTGCCGAATCATCAGTTGGTCCGTCTCAACATCATAAGTCATCATATGACCTGGAGGGAGCTTATAAACTCCCTTTAGAATGCACATTTTTCCGGGGATATAACCGTAAGCGAGGTAAAAGTTGAGTGCTTCGAGATCGAGTTCTCGTGGGAAAGCAGGGTCTTCCATGAGTGCCTTAAGTTCGGATGCAAACGTGAGCCTGCCATTCGAGTGGTAATAAAACAATGGTTTTTGGCCTGTCCGGTCCCGAGCAATAAATAATCGCTTTTTTGATTTGTCATACAATGCAAAGGCAAACATTCCATTGAGCCTTTCGAGGCAGTTTTCACCCCAGGCTTGGTAGGCTTGTAGTATTATTTCGGTATCACTGTTTGTTCGAAAGCTAAGACCCATTGATATTAGTTTATCACGCAATCGGCGGTAATTGTATATCTCGCCATTGAAGACGATGCAGAATTGTTCGTTTATATCTGTCATTGGCTGGTGGCCTGCCTGGGAAAGGTCGATAATTGACAGCCGCCGATGGGCCAATCCGACACCGCCTTTAGAGTCAAACCAAAGCCCGGCATCATCCGGCCCTCGATGATGCATAGTGTCTCGCATAATCGAAAGAAGCTTAGCGTCGATTTTTATATTTTGAGATGCTGTTCCAACAATACCACACATTATAAAACTGGGTTTCAGAGCCTCGCTATATTTTGGGTTGTCAATATTTATTCTTGATTTAGAGTTGGCTTGAAATAAGTTTATTGCTGATTCACCTGGCTATCGGGATATTCAATTCTTTGGAATAAAAAATATCCATCTTCTGACTTGACAAGCTCCCAGTTATTCGGGTCCTTTTCCACAAAATCATAATAGTATTGTGGGTTATCTCTCAAACTACCGCGTGTCTTAACAGGATTTTTTTTATCAATTAAAACATAGTCTGCTTTGAAATATGGATCGAGACTTTCGAGTTGGGGAAATCTCATTATACCTTTCTTTTTGAACAATCGAGGTGCGAAAAAATGCTCCGCGGAGATTATGGCCGAATCTGGTATAAGCTTGGTAAACTCTTCAACTTTGCGATGATGGTCAGTAATCTTATAGACAGAGGCGTGAAAATTTTGCGTTTTAAATGGTGCCGGCTTTAAGTATCTAAACCAAAATTGCAGAGAAATCGGGGACGGACCGAAGAAAACATTTGCAACTAACATCCCGCATAAAACAGAGAGCATTGCTGCCGAGTCAACGTTACCTTTTCGATTATGTAGCCCTTGATTATTCAAGTTTTCCAGTATATTCAATAATCTTGGCCACCCTTTAATAAAAGCATAAAATATGAAAGGGATACTTGGTGATACATAATACAGCATATATGAACAATGCGTAACTGAGCTGCTAAGGAGCAAAATGCCAAAGTTGGCAAGAGTACTGGTTAAAATCAGTGGTGCCAGCAGCGAGATGAATAATAAGGGAAGAAAAAGCATGAACAAATTAGCCACTTTGATTGGTTGAAAGATAGTAGAAAATAATTGCCATGGATGGGAAATGATTGTTTTTGCTACTTCGGCAGGTGTGTTGCCAAAAGCAGAAAAACTAGAAGCAGCAACATACTCGTAGTTGGCTTCTGTCCTGAAAAAAGGCATTACTATTTGTGTTATAATGATGAAAGCCGCCAGCCCAATAAATATTGTCATTCCTCCAACAAGACGTCTCTTTTCAAATAGAAATACATATACACCAAACATCATTATTGTAAGTCCGACTTCTTCCCTGACAAGTACGGCAAGCAATGCAAAGAGGAAATATAAAACAGTGTTTTTCTTTTCCCAAAAATAAAGCATCCAGAGAATGATCGGTATGCTAAAACGCAGCACCTCAAATTCATATAGAACAGTATATTGAAAGGTTGGATACCATAGCAGCAGAGCAGCCACAAACAATCCGAATCGTGCTTTTTTATCTTTGTGACAGGATAATGCGAGTTTATACAGCGGTATAATAGAGGAAGCCATAACAAGATAATTCATAATGATCAATGTCTCGCTATAAGGCCACAGCTTAAAAGGTACAGCTAACACGTACAAAAACGGTACGAAATGAACGGAAAAATAATTTAAGCCTCCGGGGACCATAAGCTCCACAGAAAGATTTGTTGGCTTTCCACTGGTTACAATGTTGTGTAGTATCGCTGTCCAGTGAGAAAAATCGATATAAAAGTGCAGGCTGTAATACTTTAATACTTGAGCTATAACCATATATATCGATGAGAATATCAAGAGATACATTAACCATGTGAATCGTTTGAGATTATAGCGTAGGGAAATATGATAGACCACAAATCCGATACTTAGAGTCAAAAACGACCCAATTAAATAAAAATAGATAAAACTCTTGTCCATGTCCGCTTTTTTCTAATTGGTGCTATTTTTGATTACTCGCAAATAGAATTACTTCTCCTATGTAAAAGGGCATTCTTATTTCAGTGATAAATTTGGGTAATATATTATAAAATGATTTTGTAATCCTATAAAATTCGGGGCTGAATGTTTTAAGCATTGAAAAGACGTAAGCAATTGACAATGTTTTCCAGTGGGCCATAAAACAAATATTTTCAAAGCCAGTTCTCTTTAGCATTATCTCGATACTTTTTGTAGAGAACAGATGGATATGCTCTACAGGAGTATAGGGCAGCCAGTATTTCCCCATCAACCTGGCCAGAACAGATGAGGAGTTTGGAGTCTGGATCATCAACAATCCATTTTTCTTAAGCAATGGAATAACGCGTTCGATCAAACGAACTGGATCGACAACGTGTTCAACTACACCCAAAAGAGTAATAATATCAAATTCAGGAAGCGGCAGAGAAAAACTGTCATTAAGGACATCAGCGTTGATGATTTTTCCGGGCAGTTTTTGGTTTGCAATTTTTGCTGCTTGTTGCTGATATTCAATACCATATACATCTGCGCCTTGCTGGTGCATACAATACAAAAAATCACCAGTAAAACAGCCAACATCCAATACCGCCAAATTATTAAGAGAACGAATTTTCTTGTCGAAGTGCATTTTTATCAACTTTACAAATTTATTCATAGCGGATATGTAAACATCTGCATGTTTTCTTGCGGTGTTATAATTACCTTCTTCGAATGCCCGGCCATAATGCTCCTGAATCTGTAGAGTAGTAGGGTAAGGTAAAGTCATTACATGTCGGCAAGATGGACATCTAAAATAATAAAATGAATGATAGTCAAACATTTTATTCATTTCAGATTTACATATAATGCAGACAGTCTGTTTAATTGTCTCTGGATTGGGCATTTGTGCTTTACAGACCATCTTCCCGATACGAGCGATCAATCTTCTGATGATAATTCTCTGGTTTATGCTGCCTGAATGTATCATTGTTAAGGCGACCAAGGAGGTCATCAACAAGTCGTTGTGAAGCCTTTCCATCGCCAAGAGAATGTTCCCAATTCTTGCCGTAAAGTTTTTCCAGTTTTTCAAGGACTACATCATTGGGATATTTCTCTGCCTGGTCAGGGTCGAACTTCACACTTGAGCCGGCATCATACACCTGTGGACGTTCGGTTGCTTTGCGCATTTGCAGTGAAGGAATCTGCAAAACACATGTCTCCTCAACTACGGTTCCTGAATCCGTGATAACACCTCGGCTGTTAGCCATTAATACGAGCATTTCCGTATATCCGATAGGGTCAGTCATTATCACATTTGAAGGTAATGATAAATCATATTCCTTAAGAGCTTTTTGTGTGCGATAACTGGCAGGGAAGTATATTTTACGGTCGGTTGCTCCGATTAGTGAAAGAATATTTTCAAAAGACCTGCGAATGTGAACATTTTCTCTTCGATGACAGGTCATAAGATAGAACTCATCTTTTTCAATCTTGCGCTCAGCAAAAAAGGAACCTGTAACTAAAGAATCAAATTTATCTTTTACTTCAAAGTAATAGCGATTCAGGACATCAACAATCAGGTTTGTTGTAAGAATAATTTTGCCAGGACTCAAGCCTTCGTCTATACCCTGTTGTTTATATTCGGGGAAATATGTATAAATCACATCAGCGAGATGGTCAATTACCGAGCGGTATTTTTCTTCAGGCATCCGCCAGTCATAAGAACGCATACAGCCTTCTATATGAACAATTGGAATATTTAGCTGAGCTGCTGCAATACATCCTATAACAGTATTAGTATCACCTAAAAACACAACTGCTTCGGGCTGCATTTTGGCCAGCACTGGATGCAGACGTGAGATAACCGAACCTACTACTTCAGCATCTGTGTTGCCTGTTGCTCCTAATTCGATCTCAGGAGGAGCAATATTTAAGTCTCGGAAAAAAATGTCTTTTAGGTTGTCATCATAATGTTGTCCGGACCAAATAAAAATAATTTGGTGTTTATCCTGAGATCTGAGTTTTTCCAGCACAATAGAAGCTCTAATGACGTCGGGCCGAATACCCAACACTATTGCAAGTTTCTTCATAGCCATGTCTTAGTCCTTTTCATAAATCTATTTTTTGGCGATTACAACTATTTTATGTTGCTTATTCAGCATGCTCGACAAACAATTCACCCCTTTTAGCATAAATTTAATATACTTAGGGATGCTGAGCCTTTCAAGGCTCTCTTCCTCATGAAAGACCTTAATAACTGAAAAGTTATGTTGTTCTAAAAGTCTGGTCAGACTTCGAAAAGAAAATGATTGAATATGTTCGAAGCTATAAAACCAAAGCATGGGGAGCTCAAATTTCCTCAATGAACCATTATACACTATCTTGGCAATATCTCTAAGCAATCCCTCTTCGGCAGGGGTACGAATGATTAAAATACCTTCATCAGAAAGATTGTTCCGGCATCCTTTAATCATTTCGTTGACGTTGGGGATGTGCTCAATTAAGTCAAACAAAGTTATCACGTCAAAAGGGGGGCTATCCAGGCTATCTTTTGCCAAATCAAGACAATGAACTTTCAGTCCAAAATTGTCCCGGGCATAGGCGGCCAAATCCCTGGAAACCTCCAAGCCTTCCACTTCCCATCCATGCTTACTTGCCATATCAAGAAATACTCCCGTAGCACACCCAATGTCAAGTAGCCGGCCTTTTTGAGGGAAGAGTTCACCACAATAACATAGCTTTTCTTCAAATTGTTTCAGAACTAAACTGGAATCCAAGTGAGTATCATAGTCATTAAAACAATCATTATAATAATTTGTATACCACTGTTCGTTTTGTAGCTGCCGGTTTCCCTTAAAATCATTCATGGTGTAAAAATCCGCAATATTAGAGGAATTTATCGGGCTGTTTTCTACAAAGACATGGGTGCAATGTCGGCACCTAACAGCGATTAGGCTATTACTGCGAAGGCGAAAATAAGCAGAAACTTTTTCATTACCACAGACCGGACAGCTCTGTACGCTCATGACGCCTCCTGATAGTGGTTTCAATATCTTCATCGCTGATAAAGATATTTTTTAAGCTTTCATGTTTTATCGTTTGCTCCCTTTTAAATTTAAAGTGATTCTCAAAAGGTACAATATCAATTATTTTCTTACGGTTTGTTGTATATCGTGAAAAACTCATTCTTGGTGACAGTACAAAAACAATGAATGGTCGATTCCTCAACAATTCAGACTTTTATTAAACTCAGTCGGAAACAACCTTTACTTCTGGTAAAGGAACAATAAAATGCCCGCCTTGTTTGAGATAATCTGTCCTTTTTTTCTTGACTTCGTTGATAAAGCTCCAGGCGAAAAGCAACGCATAGTCAGGGAATTTGCTTTCTTTGGTGAAATCCCAGGGTTTAATAGGAACATGAGTTCCGGGTGTAAAAAAACCGTGCTTTGCAGGTGCATCGTCAACCACGTAATCGAGATGTCGGTTGTCAATCCCACAGTAATTCATGATAGTGGTTCCACGTCCCGAAGCGCCATAACCAATGATTGTTTTGCCTTCATTTTTAAGTTGACCAAGAAGGGCCATGAGCATTTCCCGAGTGTTATTAACTTTTTGTGCATAACCGAGAAAAGTATCTGCTTTATCAAAACCTTTTTTTGCTTCAAGTTCAGCCAAACCAGTAATGTCATCGGAGATTTCTTCAGACCTCTTACCGATGTTTTTCGCATAGAATCGTACAGCCCCTGATCTTACACCGGGAGTAAAGGTCATATCAAATATTTCCATTCCAAAGTGTTTAAGAAAAAGAGTAAGAGCCTTGAGGGAGTAATAACTTAGATGCTCGTGATAAATCATATCGTATTGCATTTCATCGATTAAAGTGCCGAGGTAATATACTTCAAAAACAAATACACCGTCTTCTTTCAGAAGGCATTTGACCCCTTTCATTATATCAACCATATTATCGATATGAGCGAATGAATAACTTGAAACCAGGGCATCAAACAAACCATGTTGTTCTTTTATCTCCAGAGCGACCTTTTCACTAAAAAAATCATTAATTACCGTAATATCTTTCGAATCAATGGAATTTACCACATTTGTTGCGGGATCCACACCGACTGCTTTTACCCCCATAGCGGCGAATGGTCTCAACATGACACCATCATTACAGCCGATTTCAAACACGGAAGGATTTGTTCTATCTTCAAGGAAGCGCTCATTGACCTCTTTGGCGTAATCTTTCATGTGTTCAACTAAAGTTTTAATGGACGAAGAAAAATAGAAATAATTTTTGAACATAGTTTCGGCCGACACTACATTACTGACCTGAACAAGAGAGCACTCATTGCAGAAGTTGAGATCCAAAGGAAAAAATTTCTCTTCTGCGAAATCGCTCTCTTTAAGAAAACCTCCCGCCAGAGGCACATTGCCAAAATCCAGTATCGTCACCATATTTCGACTTTGACAGAATCGGCAGTCAGAACGGCGAATATACTCTCCAATCTGGCCCTTGTTTTGTTCCATCACGTTTTCCATTAGTATCTCCTGTTGCCTAATATTAGCACTTGTGTATAAAGCTTTTTATCGCGTACTTTAAGTATTGTATACATACTCCTGGTCCATAAGAAAAATGTGATTGTCCCTGATTTCCCTTTCTGCTTGTCAGAATATATGGTATTTCGCAAAAAGACTTTGTCAAAAACTTAGCGTGATACAATTCTTCCATAATTATTACAAAGCCATTTTCAGTGTAATTTATCTGTTTCAGTACGTTAGTTTTTACTGCACGGAAACCGTTAGTGAAGTCGGTCAGGGGCAATCCGTAAAGAAATCCTGCAATGTAATTACCAACTAAGGACATAATCCTATGGCTCCATGGAACACCCTCTACTCCGCCGCCTTTCGAATAGCGGGTAGCCTTTATATAATCCCATCCTTCTTCCATTTTTTTGTAAAAGCTCTCCAAATATTTTGGGTGATTGGTAAGATCGCTGTCCATAAAAATGGTATAATCATAGTTGTTATCAGAAGCAAATTTGATAGCTGTTTGCAGGGCTGCACCATAACCCAGGTTTGTAGAATGGGAAATCAAACGCAACCGTTCATTATGATAATGCTCAAGCAGCTCTTCAATTATAGGTCCTGTCGCATCTTGTGACCCATCATTTACAACAAGCACCGTAACAAGCGGAGGCAGTCGATTTGTGTATGAGAGAATTACTTCGGTATTAGGTCTGGCAATAACCTCCTCATTGTACATCGGTACCACCACACATATCCTCATAGTGCTATCATACCTTTACTAAAACCATTGAATACCTATACGATGCATAAAGCCCCTGATAAGCAGCCAGAAGTAATCTATTCCCTCTTTGAATAATTTAAAATCATTATGGAACGGAGCTATTTTGGAATTCGAGGAAAGATACTTGAGTTTTCCACCCGCAAGAAGTACCTTAAAGGTAATTTCCGGGCAAATACTGTGAGTATTTCGCGTCAATCCCAGGGCCTGAACGAAAGCTCTGTCGAACATCTTAAAAGTATTGGTGGAACTTTTAATTTTAACCCCTATCATTATTTGTGCTAAAAAGCGATAAATCAACCGGTAGATATGAAACATTTTTTGTTTTATATTTGTATTGGCACCTGAGAGATTGGAGGTAACCTGGATTACCTGGTAACCTTTTCTAATTTTTTTCAGCATCAGATTAATAATACGAGGATCGTTGTCTCCATATGGAGAAACCAATACAACATAGCGACTTGTTGAATAAGCTATACCAAAACGTGCTAATGCTCCGTAATTACGTTTTTTGCCGATCCTTATTAATAGTTCAAATTTAAACCATGGGTATTTCTTTTGAACGTAATCAACCAATTGCTCTATAGAAGGAATTTCTTCATTGGCCACGATAATCACATCGATTTCGCTTGGGTTGCTCATTAAATATTTAGCAAGTTGATCTACAAAATCCTGCAGCGTATCAACCGTGGAAACACAAGGCAGAATAATCGAAAGTTCATTCATAGTTTCTAACTCAGACTATAGGTTGAATTTGACCAGCTTGCCAAGAGGCGAACTATATTCACTGAGCAAAGGTCTCAAATACAGATAATTTGAAAAACGTGTCAAAAAAGAGTTCTTTATTCTGCCTTGCTCTAAAATTTGTTTTAATTCTTCTATACCGGCACTGATAGTTAGTGTTGGATCAAAATGTAATTGCTGTTTGGCTTTTTCACTGGAGACACGGTAGTTGCGAGAATCCTGAAACATTGTTTCGTTTATCTCAACCTGTAAACCCGGAAAATTCTTTTCCACAAGTTGTGCAATCTCGATAATAGTTGTATTTTCAGAATGCAGATTGTATATCCCTGTATTTGTCCCTTCCAAAGTATTATAAATAGTTTGGGCTGCATCGCGTACGTGAAGAAGCGGTCTGTACTGCTGCCCCCCAAAAACATTGATTTTATTATGTACAGCCGCACGCATCACCAGGGTATTAACAACCAGGTCAAACCTGACTCGTGAAAACTCATCACTGATTCCGTATAATGTGCCCAATCTAAAAATTAACGCCTCTGCATCTGCCAGTATTTTTTCTGACCATAGTTTTGTTTGAGCATATAATGAAAGTGGTTGCAAAGGTGAGTTTTCAGAAAGCAATTCATCCTGGGCGCCATAGATGGAACAGGTTGACATAAAGATGATCCTGCCTTGGAAGTTATCCTTTAAGAATTGAACAGAATCTCTGTTGATCGCAACGGTCAAAGCTTCATCAAGCTCACATGCGGGATCGCCTACCAAGGCTGCCAGCCAAATAACTACATCAGCCCATTCAAAATGCTTGTTCAGCTTATCTTTGTCGCGGATGTCTCCAAAGACAAACGGAACCTGCTTTCTGTAAGTTTCTTCATACAGCAGCACATCATAAACACGAATATTATGCTGTGACTGCATAAGCAGATCAGTGACTGCGCCACCAAGATAACCAGCACCACCGACGATTAATATGTTCATGGACTAAATCCAATACGACAATAATATTTGATGTTAACTACATATTTCTATACAACAATATTGCATGATTTAACGCTCCACAATTTCCCATGGATTCCAATAATAAGCATCATATCTGAAATCATCGTTGCGGCTTTGTTCCAGGGTGGCAATAGAAAAGAACATTAATTTTGTATCAACAGTCAAAGTTTTAAAGCCGTTGGCAAATCCTTTTGGAATAAATATTACAGCTGGAGTTGCGGCAGAAACAATAAATCGGTGAATATCCAACTCCTTTGAGGGCTGGCTCCAGTTGTCGATATTTACCGCTGCGATTATCGCAGAGCCGCTGGTTACTGTTACATATTTGGACTCTTTCTTATGTGCATGCCAGGCTCGAACAAATCCTGCCTTGTGATTTGCAACTGTATAGAACCTTCTAATTTGATGCATATCGAAATTATTTACACATCCCACTTCCCCTCGGTCATCGATAAATAATTGACCTTTAATACAAACCGGTTCTGTAATAACTTTCTGCCCTTTTTTCTTTGGCATTGTATTGCTCCTACTTGATCAAATCATTAATATTTAATATCGACTTCACATCTTGGAAAGTGCCTTATTTATCATCTCTTTGGATTATCACGTTTCTTCGCATGATACTTTCATGAAATGCATTCATAGAAATAGCTTGTAAGTTCAGTATCATATCCTTATTGCTACAGCCTCAATATCGGATTGAAAGCCACAGTATTCCAATCAATTCATGCAACGCATAGGTGCTTTGCGACAGCGCCTCAGAGGAAGGGATGAAACTTTTAAGATTAAATTCTGGTGAAGAGTGGTTATAATTGACTGGTATCGGTACAATGCTGTCTGACTGAAATTTCTTATTAAAAGCTTTTTGAGAACGCAACATATGTAGAGCTGAAGTTACGAGGCCAATCTTCAATTTTTTCTCCGGAGGGAATAATTTCACAAGTTCAATAGCATGCTCCATTGTATTGAAAGAGTTTGTTTCTACAATTATGTTTTCTTCAGGTACTCCGAGTTGTATGGCTAAGTTTTTCATGGCCTCGCCGTCTTTTTGACTTTCCTGTTTTGTTCCTGTGTTTGAGCCTGCGCCGGAAAGGACCAGTTTTTTGGCGTTGCTTTGATTGAAGGCCTCGATGCCTTCAGATATCCTTGAGAAGGTGACCGACATCACCTCAATGTGTTTGTTAAATCTGTTTGAGCGACGAATTCCACCGTTTAGGACAACCATAATATCTAAGGTGGATAAAGTGTTGATTGAAGCAGGCTTGAATCTGGACTCGAGGAGGTAAACGAGCCTGTTTGAAACCAGTCTATTACTGAATAAAAGCAAAATCAGAGTTCCCAAAAGCAGTAAATACCAGCCGAATTTTGAACCTTTTTTCTTCTGTGAATGTCTTGTAAAAAATAAGCCGGAGATGAAAAGGATCAGAACCCAAATAATGGGCGTTGAGATAGGCTTAAATAATTCAATCAATTTACGATTTCCTTTTTGTTAGAATTGTCTTTTTATGAACTTTTAAGGTAATGATTTGATTCTGAATCTTGTACTCACAGCTATGAGCATTATGTTCATTATAACTTTACATTATAATGCCAGGCCATTCTGGGAATCATATTCAACAAATATTTGCGAAATCTTCCACATATCCTCCCAGTTATATTGACAATATATTATTTTTAGACTGATATAAAGTTTTCAATCGTCTATAAACTCGCCGGGTCCATTTGGGAAGATATACGACCGACAGATCTTTTAGAAGATAATGCCAGAATCCTATGTTGGTAATATGCTTTAGCATGATTTGCTTTTTTACCCTCAAGGCATATCGACGTTGTATTTTTATCTTTTTTTGTGATATCGCCTTTGGCCAGGTCCGACTCAATCCCAGTACTTCTGGAAGGTTATACCCATTATGATGCTCTAAGATTCTTATCCACAGTTCATAGTCCTGAGAATATTTGTAACTTGTGTCATAAAGGTAACCCATAGAGTTGGTGTCATTGCGAAACATCACAAGTGAGTGTATAAAAGCATTATACTTATTGATTGCGGCTTTTATTTCATAGTTATCGATAGGGACAGGGATTTCTGGTTTTCCAATTACATTGCTAAATTCATCGATTATCTTGTAATCAGCCCCTATCAGGAAATAGTCTGGATTAGCTTCAAGGAATTGCACCTGCTTTTCCAGACGTTCGGGAAGACTTTTATCATCTGCATCTTGCCTGGCAATATATTTTCCTCTGGCTAATTGTATTCCTCTATTTAACGATTTTGTTAAACCTATATTTTTCTGGTCAATTATTAAGACCTGATTATTATTTTTTTGATATTCAAGTAGTATGTCAAGGCAATCATCGTTAGAGCCGTCATTGATAATGATAAACTCAAAATCTGTGTAAGTTTGATTTAGAATTGATTTTACGGCTTCCTTCAAATGTTTTTCGTTATTGTAAACTGACATTATGACAGAAACCAAAGGTGTCTTAATAAGACTTTCAGGTCTTATGACTTCGAGGTTCCCATTTTGATCCGAAAGTATTTCTCGTATCGGCACCAATTCAGATTACCTTTTGCGGAACAAATATGTGCACGGGATTAATATAAGGCCTAAGCGTAATGTACAGTGTTCTTTTTTAACACTTTTCAAGAAAAAGGTCTTTCTTGTTGTAAAAACACTGCAGAAAGGGCTGTTAAATACAGAAGTAAATTATTTTTGAAAAACAAATAACGCCGTATGACCTGCCGATGAAGACAGAAGAATATCTAAAGCCTTTTCACAACATTTACCTGCAAGGTTTTTTTGTCGTAATGAACTAATTCGCCTCAGAAAAGATTTCAAAATTGGTATCTCATCTCCAAAGCCCTTGATGCCGGAGATGTTAATCGAAGATATTTTCCTGAAACCAATCTTTTGAAAATCGTTGATTAGCTTTTTGGAATAAAATACGAATTGATAAAAACTAACGTTATCAGAACTGTGCAGGCTAATGTTGGCATCTGTTTTATATAATCGCAAAAAAACTTTAAGCCGTCTTAAAAGTGACATTATTGGAACTGCAACAAACACATATCCGCCAGGCTTGATGACTCTGTACATTTCTTGCAAGGCCTGTTCGTAGCCTTCAGGAATATGTTCAATCACACCGAGCGACCAATAACCGGCAAAATGACCGGAAGGGTACTCGATATTACTGATGTCCATTACATTTACGTTCAAATCAGGATACGTACTCTTTATTTTAGCTATGGTCTCTTGGGCCGTATCTATCCCGACACAGTCATACCCTATATCTGATAGGGAGTGAACAAACTGACCTAATCCGCACCCCCCCTCAAGTATAAGGCCATCTTCAGGCTTAAGATATTTGCGCGTTACACGGTTTACAATATTGTGCTTGCTTACCGACTCATTAAGCTTCCTAATATCTTGGTTGCTCCAGTGCTCGTCCCAATCCTTTTGTCTGTAACATATCAAACGTTTTGTTTTTCTATCGTATATTCTCATTGTCTTAGCGGTGGTGCAGACGGCATAAGGGTTTTATAAAGCCACGCAAGCAGCCTCACATCATACAGGTGCCCGTAACATCCGTATTTCACACGTAACTTTACAAGTATTGCGAACGGTATTGCAAACACCCGCTTCAATGACAAGTAATCTTTGAGTGATTTTCGGTAGAGTAGTACCAGTAAACTTGCGTTGCTTGCCAGATCTTTTCCATTCTTGGGAATCCACGGATATCCTTTTTCACGATATATGTTAAATGGATCGTCTTCGGAACCTCTCTTCTCGGCCCATTCCTCAAATGAAGTTGGCTCAGTGTATCCGTATTCATTCACGATTTCATCATACAAACTTCCACCAGGATATATGCGAAAATACTGGGGTCCTATGATGTCGGCACTGGGTTCCTCTCTTAATACATATTTTATCATTTCAATAGTGTCTATATATTCCTGGGTGGTTTCGTTGGGCAATCCGACCATGAAAGAGTAGTTGCCGTGTATCTTTGACCGTGATATTGTAAAGACCGCTTCTTGAATATGGTGAGTCGTAATTCCCTTCCGTAGATATTTAAGAACTCGGTCGTTGCCGCTTTCGATACCTAATTTAAGACACTGGCAGTTAATCTCCCCGAGTTCATCTATCACGGATATATTGATATAGTCAGGTCTAAAATAGTTCGCCCTACAAGTTGCCCGCCATTGACACTTAAAGTTGTTTTCTTTGTACATACGGATGAAGTCATAAATTCGCTGCTTATCCTGAAAAAAATTGTCGTCCCTGAAATATACGACTTTAGGGTTGTATTTCTGCACAATTCTTTTTAATTCTTCTATTATATCTTCTACCGGGCGGGGATGGAATTTCTGGCAAATGACTGAGTTGTAGCAAAATCTACATCTGTATGAGCATCCCCTACCTGTTAGTACCTGGATGTAGTCACCGAATGTATTGCGCGTCTTCTCAGGTAGTAGGTCATAATTGATATCATAAAAACCGGCAAAATCAATCGCAGAAGTTTTGTGCAGATCATTACCGTCTTTATATACCAGGCCGGGTACATTGTGGTAAACAGGATTGGGCTTTGCTATCTCATCTATTAATTTAGCTACCGTTTCTTCACCATCTGAATATGCAACAAAGTCGATATTTTTGTAGCGACACGTTTGCTCTGGTTGTAATACTGAGTGTGGTCCTCCGACAATTATTTTCGTGTGTGGTACTCTTGCCTTTATATAATCAACCAGTTCCTTAACGTAATGAGTGTCAGTAGTAAAACAACCTATGCCAATAAGTTTGGGGTATGGTAAAAGGTTTTCAAGTTGTATTGTAAATTCGCTTTTCGTTAAAGCATTAGCATCTAACAGCGTCACGCTTCTTCCTATATTTGTCAGGTAACTTCCTATCGCCAGAACGCCCCAAGGCATATTGTTTTCTCGATTGCCGTGTATAGGGTCGATTAATAATATGTCCATAAGATAGCCTCGATTATTTTACATCCCAGCCTCCACCGGAGACTACTAACGTAATATATACATATATTGACGATATACCGTTCACAATCTCGATGAAGCTCTGATTATAATAGTATTCGCTAAATAAATCATTGCTCGGCTTTTTGTTACGTATTGAATCCGCGTTTTGGGAATCCTGATTAGATATTTTATGTCTTGAGGCTCAAAACCGGCCTCATTCAGCATGTATTTCATAAGCGGCAACGAAAAGAAAGTATGATGCTTATACTGTCCATATTCGCGGTATACGTTTTCCTGGTAAGAATGACCGAAAAAAATCCTCAAACGTGTAGCAATGTTTAAATCATAGGGTACGGTGCAGAGCAGTTGACCGCCAGGTACCAGTACTCTCTTGATTTCATTCAATACGAAAATAGGATCGAATACATGCTCAATAATATCTCCAGCCCAAACCGTATCGAATGTGTCGTCATCAAATGGGATCCCAGTATCTAAATCTACAAGCCGACTGTTAATGCCTTGTTTTCTGGCCAGTTCAATGGCTACCGGGGAGAAATCTATACCTGAGACCAGATGCCCTTTTTCCTTAATTACACGTGCTATTTCTCCGGAACCGCATCCAACATCTAAAACCTTGCTTCCCGCAGAGCCGTGATTATCCAGGAAATCAAAAAGAACCTCTTCTTCCAAGGAGATTTGACATCGCTTGCCGTTTCTGTAAAGATTGTCTTCACGCTCTTCCGGCTTCATAAGCCCTTGATAAAAGTAAAAAATATTTTATTGATTAAGAATCTTTTTGGCAACCTGCATATAGCCTTTGGCCACGTTTTCTATTCTCAGATAATCCGTCTCAAGTGGTTTATTCCAATTAAGGATTTGTTCAATTCCTTCCGCGACAGTTCTTTTATTACATATTGGCGGTTTATAAAGGTCAACTTTCCTGAAGTCATAATCTTCTTCACACTGTATTATGATACCATTAGAACGAACTATCTCTTTAGTGCCTCCATTATGACTGCAAAGAACAGGTAATCCGCAGGCCAGTGCCTCTACCACAGTATTGGGACAATGGTCGAGCCAGGCCAAATGGATAAATGCATCTCCCCCTCTGAGATAATCAGCAAGATTCTGCACAGGTATCCTACCGGTATATTTTATATTAGGATGTTTGATTTGCTCTTTGACGTTTTCGCCGATTATAATAAGTCCGACATCGGGATCTCCATATTTCAGGAAGCCTTTGATTATGCAGTTAAGCCGTTTGTGCTCTCTCCAACTGGCTGAACAAATAATGGCCTTTTTGAAACCATAATCCATCCGTCTTCCCTCTGGAGAAAAGCTGTCCGGAACACCATTACATATCACGAAATTAGGACAGCGGGGCTCCCCCATAAAAACGCTAAAAAGTGTTCTGTCAAAATCACTTTGAAATATTACAGCATCTGTTTTCATATAGTTCTTGCAAATAGGTCGATTTAATTTTTCAGAGTTACCAAGTGTGTTCCCTGTATCAAAATAAAGACCATCGAGTCTTAAAATGTTTTTGCCCCAAGGCCGTAATAAGCCGATTGCAAAGATATAACAAATCGAAGGCAATATAGGATCCCACCGCCAGTTGGCACCTATAATCGCATTCTTCAACCGAGACCCGAAGATAGATGGACCATTTACATTCTTCGTGCTGTTTATATAAAAACTAACGCCTTCCAAAGTTTTATTCTGCTATTATAAAAAAAGAGTTCCTGAATGCTTTTAGCCCCAAAACATACCTGCAGGAGGCAAACGTTAATAAGCTTATAACTCTGTGAATATTAAGCGGTCTTTCATCAAAATTGAAATTTATGCATATTGAAATAAAATCCATGGCGGAAAACTATGATTTTTCCAGAAACAGCCCTCTTACTATTTTGTGACTGTGTACCGTACGGTTGAAAAAATGCCAGGGCCGTAGTAAACATTTCTTAAAAGGTACTTTAATTAATTCCGTATGCATATTACGTACCGAATCAAACACATCTTCATTGGATATCCCCGTGTACACTCCCCTTGTCCAATAGCCTGAATTATATATTCTGCACGGTTCGTAACCTCTGGATGCAAAGAAAAATGGTTTTGGAATACCTGCAGTAATTACATACTTGGCCCTGAAGCCTATTTCAAAAAGTTTAATTAGCTGCTGTTTGAGACTATCTTCAGGATTGTAATACATAGAATGGGTTTCCATAAGTATCTTGACAACACCTTTTTTCTTTTCAAGTGTCTTGAGCATTCCTTCGAGAGCTTCGACTTCGGCGCCTTCAATGTCCATCTTGATGAAATCCGGCTGTAGCTTGTCGCTGAAAAACGTATCACCTGTTTGAGCTGTCACGTCAATAGCCCCCTTCGTATTGCCTGTTGCATGCAGACTGCCGAGGTTGGAGGACCTGGAAAGAAAAAATCTACAGGTTCCGTTTCTGTTGGAAATTGCCGTTTGATATGATGAAACCCTCTCTGTATAATTATTCAGCCGTATATTCTTCTCAAGGATAGCAAAATTGCGGGGGTCTGGTTCCACGGCATAAACATGGCCACTTTCTCCAACCTTGTCCGCCATTATAAGTGTTATGTATCCGATGTTGGCGCCAAGGTCAAACGCAACCATGCCATCAGAGATTTCGTCTGTAATGATGTCCATGAACTCCGGTTCACGGGGCCATTTTCGTGAGTTGGATTTCTTAATCAGGACCCGAGATATTCCATGGTCTGTTTTATCGAGAAGCATTTCATGATTTCCAACCTTTTTTTGGATTAGATCGGTATTATTTATTTGTTGTGGATAATCCATTCTGCATTGACCTTATCGAACTGTGTACAGGCATATAGCGTTTTAGCTGTTATGCCATTCACTCAGTATCTTTTCCGCGGTCCATAAATCATATTTGCTGTTGATCTTTACACTCTCCTCTGGAAGCATGATTATATGGCCGATTTTTTTGCCCAATAAGTTACCTCCTTGTATCGTCTCTATTGTGCTGAGGAAAATGGCATTATTTGACTAAGACAGTAGTGATTAATTTTTTATAATTTCGAACATTTCTCTAAATCTATGCCAATACGTGTGCTTATTTTTTACTTCGACATATCCGCGTTCGGCTATTTCGCGCGCTTGGTTTGGATTCTTCAAATAGTATTCTATTTTACAAAGTAGGTCTTCAATATTATCATAATAAGCACAATGAATATTATCTTGAAAAATATCTTCGGCTCCTGGAAATCTTTGCGTAAGAAGAAAGCTTTTACAAGCAGGGATTTCAAAAAAGCGATTCTTAACATGTAAAACATTTCTATATACATCGAGAGCAGAATTTATATATGAGATATCAAGATTTATAAGAGTTGAATTATATACATTTCTCTGCTTTCTATTTGTCTTAAATTTATATACTTTAATTCCCTTAAGCCTTTTGGCAAATTCCTTCCCATAAATCTTTATCGCAAACCGATCTCCTACCTGATTTAATATTTTACATCTCAAATCTTGCTCCACAGGAACAGTTGTTTGTGGACTTCCCATAAAAGAAATATCATGTCTCAATATTTTATTATTTAAAGGATAATATTGATCAGGATGATACCCAAGAGGTATATATCTGATTTTCTTATTATCTAACATGCCGACTATTTGCTTATTTTGGAGAAAAACATAATCATATATTTCGTAAGTTTTAGCCCATTTTTTTAAAGGAATTTGTGTGCTGATTGTTGTATAGGTTGCAAGCAGAATTCCGTTTTTTTTTATTGTAGATATGAACTCTTCATCCATTATACCACGATAATTGTAAAACGTGCTTAACGTCCAAACCATATCTATACCGTTAAGAGTATGAATGGGGATACTTTTATCCTTTGTCTTTCTTTTAATATGATAATATTTTACGTTATTGCCTAAATATTTCATGATTTCGCCATACTTTTTCCTGCGGTTACCATACTCATGATATAAATACAGTATATTCACTGACTGTCTCCATTCAACAGACCTTTTAAACAATTCTTAAGAAATATAACATTCTCTATAACCTTGTATTTTGTATAACAATGTATTGTTATATTAATAGAAATATATACTGCCATTGCTAACAAAAATCTTAATAAAAATACTAAGAGTAAATTTAGACTATTGCCTGGTATTGTAATCCAGCTAACTAAAACAGAGAAAATTGTAGTTATTATCGAAATAAAAAAATTACTTAGTTCTACAAACTTAAAGTTTATTAATCGCTTAAGTTCAATAAACCATATAGGAAATGTGGATAAAGAAGCAATTAAATATGAGTAAATTACTCCATCAATTTTCATGCTTTTAGTTAAAGGATATATTAAAAGAAATAACACTGTACTTCTCATTAAAAGCATGTTGAAAGTATATATAGGTTTTCCGGAGCCATAAAATAAAGCTGATGCTGAATCGTTTATTACATTTATTAAAACTGCAACTGTCAATATCTGCGTTGGTAATATTGCCTCTATCCATTTTTCTCCTAAAAAAATCAAGACAGCAGGCTTAGCTACAAGAACTGTGATCCCGCAGATAGGGACGCAAAAAAAAACTATAATATTAAAAACTCTTAAATATGCTTTTCTCAATAACAATATATCGTTCTGCAATTTGGAGTATCCGGCAAAAAGAACTCTCCCGACAACATCTATTATAATCTTATGTAAAGAGGCAAATCTCATGGCTATTATATAAAATCCTAAGGTCTTTACATCGAGTAACTTAGTCAATACAATCCTATCACCTTGCCTTGTAAAGTAGAGTAGTATTGCAGAAAATAATACCCATTTGCCAAAGGTAAAACATTCTTTAAAGATTTTATAATCAAAAAATAATTTTGGCCGATAAGGATGCAATATATAAGATAAAATCATAATTGCAGAATTTGTGAGTAAATTTCCAAAAACTATTGCCCATTCGTTCCTTAATTTAATAGCCAAGTATAATGTTACTAATAAGCCCAAAAAAATACTTATGCTATTCTGAAAAGCCCTCTTATGAAATTTAAATTCTCTTGAAAAATATATTGTTCCTGTGTTATTTAATCCATTAATCAAGAAACTTATAGCCATTACTCTTAAAACAGATGAAGCTTTAGGAGTATTAAAAAACTCAGCTATTAGAGGGGATATTAAAAACATACAAAGAAATAAAATCAATCCTCTAATAATCGAAATTGTCCAAACCATATTCAAATGGTTATCATCAATCACTTTTTTTTGTATCAATGCCTTTTGATATCCTATATTTGAAAAAACCTCGAGGGTTGAAGTTACAATAGCTGCTATTCCAACTATTCCAAAATGCTCAGGAGCAAGCAACCTTGCCAAGACTACTGTCTTTAGAATTATCGAGCCTTTATTAAAGAACTCAAAGATATACATCCAAATAGAACTAATAAAAATCTTTTCCTGCAAAGATTTTGACAAACTTGCTGGATGTATCATTTTATTAAAAAGAGACTGGGGTAATTTCATTTCTTTATTCTGCCATTATAGATGGCATAACGTTCTGTTTTTGCGCTTTTTGTAAGTAAATTATGTCTAATGATACAAACAGTTCCTTCTATCTTGTACTTTTTCAGTAACTTTTTAAATCTACGCAGACTATATATTCTCAAATGTTGAGGGTGCTTAAAATTAGGAACCGAAATCATAATTAGGCCATTCTTCTTTACCGAATGGCATATTAATTCCATTAATCTTTTGGGATTCATTACATGTTCCAAAATCTCTCCTGCATGAACAACATCAAATTCCTCGTGATAATCGACGTTTTCTATGTTATCTTTTAGATATTCAATGTCTTCATGTGGGTGGATATCCCTTGCTTTAGAGCAGTCTAAATCTATAGCAGTAACTTTATTGCCTAATTTGGCAAAGCCATAAGCAAAACTTCCATCATCACATCCAAGTTCTAATATTTTTAAGCCGCTTCCTTCCTTTTTTGCTGCCTCCATCGCAAAGGAATATCTTTGTTGATCGGCATGTCCGTCTTCTTTAATATTTTTTTCAAGTGAACCCATTATTATAAATATTATATCTTTCGGAGTGCCAGACATATTCCTTGGGCCTGGTCCTTGGAGACTCTATATGCCCTCCGGCTTTTTGTTCCCTCTGTCCACAAAACACCACTGTATTGTCTCCAGTAATCTACTGCAAAAATCTCTGCCCTGTTCTCAAACCATTTTTTTAATATATTATCATTGAAAATAGAGCAAATATATGCCTGACGCTGTTTATATGCATCTTTGGCATACTTTGTTGGATTATATGGAAAAGACAAAATAATCAAACCGCCGGGAATGATTACTCGCAATATTTCTTCGATAGCTCGGTCAGAATTAGGAATATGTTCAATACTGCTGATTGCAATAACAACATCAAAGCTGCTATCCTTAAATGAGAGCTTTGTTGCATCTCCTTTTGTAATCCAAGGGTGTTCTGGATTAGGATCAATCGCTGTTACGCTATATCCACTATGAGTCAAAACCAATGCAAGCCCTGATCTGCCTGAGCCTACATCTAAGCAACGATAACCAGGAGACAGGTGCAAGTGCTTAAACAAAAAAGTATACTCAATGTCTCTTTCTGAAAATTTCCCCGGCCTCCTGGATAAGTCATACTTGCTGCCGAAAATTCTTCTTCTTAGCCAGTTAGAATATCTTCTACCGGTGGATGCTACTTTCCGAATAGAGTTTCTTTTCTGCTTAGTGAACTTTCGCACTTTTGCTAATCATTTAAGCTGCCGCAGCTAATGCTTCGAT